>Ga0209550_10001947_pt1 | contig 19923 bp, 14 predicted proteins | sample LauGreSuBDMM15SN_2_FD_187567 | JGI IMG/M metagenome (GOLD analysis project Ga0209550, IMG submission 187567) | Freshwater lake microbial communities from Lake Michigan, USA - Su13.BD.MM15.SN (SPAdes) (version 5) | ecosystem: Environmental > Aquatic > Freshwater > Lake | place: Lake Michigan... | reverse complement strand
AGGTTCGAAGTAAAAGTATACGTTTTGATAACTGGCGGTAAAGATAGAACTATTTTTAAATTTTAAAAGAAATTTGGACAGAATGACTACCATCGAAAATTTCGTTTAAAGGTTAAACGATTAAACGGTTCACCCAATTAACCCTTAAGTTTACTCCAGTTCTTAGTATACTCCTGCAATTATTAATTATTAATTTTTCATTATTAATTACAAAGTAGGTGTAGATTCTCTCGAAACCAATTCGGTTTCAATCACCTCTGTTTTGTAGGATTCCTCAACTTCTTCGTTGGCTTCCAAGCGATCGATGAGCATGGTGGCTGCTTTTCCGCCCATTTTGATGCCGTTTTGACTCACGGTGGTGATGCTGGGCGAGGAATATTTAGAAATAATTCCGTCGGTAAACCCAATAACAGCAAGGTCTTTTGGAATTTCTATTTGTGCATTTTTGGCGGCTTTGATGGCTGTTACGGCAAACAACTCATTGACTGCAAAAACGGCATCCAAATCTTGTGTGGTGATTAATGCTTCGATTTGATCGGAACAATGATCGATGTCTTCGATTTTGACAATTCGGTTCAAATCTATGGCGATGTCGTTGTTGCGTAGGGCTTGCAGATAGCCTTCGGTGCGCAATTTGCCTACGCTCACGTAATCAACAGTGGTGATTAACGCAATTTTTTTGTAGCCCTTATCGATCAAACTTTGCACGGCATTAAAGGCGGCCAAGCTGTCGTCGATAATTACTTTGTCGCACAAAATATCGTTTGTCACGCGGTCAAACATCACCACGGGCATGCCTTGGTTGATGACCTCTGAGATGTGGTGAAAATCTTTTTTGGCTTGGGTTTCTTTGGAGAGCGAAAGGATAAAGCCGTCAATACTTCCATTGGCCAACATTTCCATGTTAATTACCTCTTTGTCAAAGGATTCGTTAGACAAACACACCATCACATTGTATCCGCGTTCGTTGGCTACATTTTCGATTCCGCTGATGACGGTCGCAAAAAAATGGTGCACAATTTCGGGGATAATGATGCCAATGGTTTTGGTTTTTTTGTTCTTTAAACTCAACGCAATGAGGTTGGGTTTGTAGTTGTACAGTTTGGCAAACGCCTGCACTTTTTGGCGGGTATCTTCACTAATTTCTGAACTGTCGCGCAAGGATTTGGAGACCGTCGAGATAGAGACATCTAATTCTCTGGCAATTTGCTTTAAGGTGACTTTGCGTTTCATAGAATTTCCTTGATTAGTAGAGGCTAAAATAACGAAATCGTTTCCAGTTGAACTGCAATTGGGTGTGATTTTTTGTACTATTTTTGAATCTACAAATAACGCCCCCTTTTTGTTTTAAGCATTCAAATTTTGGAGCCAATTTGGTTGCAAAGAAGATAAAGTTTTCAACACGAAAACGTTTTCGGAAACCTATTATAGGTGTAGGGGCTTTGATATCCATTTTTTTACATAATTTTAACGTTCGAAGTAAAGTATACGCATATCAAAATGAACTTGTAATCTAATTAAACTGTATGAAAACAATTTACAAAAAGTTGTTATTGCTCGTACTTCTATTCCCATTTGCTGCGCTTGCCCAAAGCACTCTTGAAGGAAAAGTAGTCGACAAAGTTTCGAAACAACCTATTCCGGGTGTCAATGTTGTAGTTCAAGGAGCCGCGAACAGCACCCAAACTGATTTTGACGGAAAATTCCGTTTGACGAAAATTAAAAAAGGCGATAAAGTTTTGGTTTCTTACATCGGATATAACTCCGTGACTGTGCCGTATACCGGGCAGAATGACATTACTGTTTCCCTAGAAGAATCGTCAAACCAACTCCAAGAAGTGGTGATACAAGTGGGGTACGGAACCGCCAAAAAGAAAGACGCAACCGGATCGGTTTCGTTAATCACGGCCAAAGACTTCAACAAAGGCGCTATCGTTTCTACCGATCAGCTATTGGCTGGTAAAGCCGCAGGTGTGCGCATCACCAATAACGGGGGGTCTCCAGATTCAGCGCCCAACATTCGTATTCGTGGAGGAGCTTCCCTAAATGCAAACAACAGCCCGTTAATTATTATAGACGGTGTGCCCTTGGGCGACTTAAATCCGGCTGGGGTGAGCAACCCATTCTCGTTGATTAATCCAAATGACGTAGAAAGTTTCTCGATCTTGAAAGACGCCTCGGCTACCGCGATTTATGGGGTGCGTGCTTCTAACGGAATCATCATCATAACTACCAAAAAAGGAACAGTAGGTGCGCCACAGTACAACTACTCGTCTAGCATTTCTATCGGGAAAGTTGACCGAAAATTGGAAGTGATGAACGGAACCGATTATACGCGTTTCATTCAAGAATACCATCCAGATTACACCAATTTATTAGGAATAGACGATCCTGCTACTGCTGCTGTTGACAATCCCGCTACTCCCGAAATTGAAGGGCGTATTTTAAGTAATACCGATTGGCAAGAGGCTGTGTTTAGAACCGCAATTTCTTCCGATCACAACTTCAGTGCAAGAGCCAATTTGTACAAAAAAATCCCGTTCCGTTTCTCTCTAGGAATGACAAACAACCAGGGGGTGATTAAAACCAGCGACTACAAACGTTTCAGTTATTCGTTTAAAATGACGCCCAAATTGCTCAACGACGATTTGAAAATTGACTTGAACGCCAAAGGAACCTATACCGACAAAAATGACATTGACGAAGGTGGCGCTTTAGGTGGCGCCTTAAACATGGATCCGACCAAGCCAATTTATGGCAATCAATTGAACAACCGTTTCAATGGCTACTACCAAGAAGTATTTTTTAACGACGGGGCCACCCGCGATTTTTACAGCTTAGTTGGTTCTTATAATCCAGTGGCTTTATTAAACCAACGCAACAGACCTCAGCGAACTACTCGTTTCTTGGGGAATGTAGAATTTGATTACAAAATGCCTTTCTTACGCGACTTGCGTGCAGTATTGAATTTAGGATTGGATGCGTCTCAATCTAGAATTCGCGAAGTATATACCAATAATGCCTTGGCTACTTATCAAATAGATCAAAATAATCCCGATCCAAATACCAATTATGTGTTTAATCCGGGCTTGAACTATTTGGAAAACCAAACCTCGACCAACCAAACCATGGATGCCTATTTGGCCTATACCAAATCTCTAACGGGGGTAATTACTCGTGTTGATGCGCAAGCAGGTTATTCCTACCAAAATTTTGTAACCGACGGAAACAAAGATTTGTTCTCCTATACAGCCGATGGATCAGGCTCAGGAATTAGACAACCGTTCATTGAAAATGCACGAAACCCAACCAATAGATATTATTTGCCGCTCAATTTACAAGCCTATTTTGCGCGAGCAAACATAGATTTGTTTAATAAGTATTTGTTTACTGCTACGTTCCGTGCCGACGGTACTTCCTTGTTCTTGAAAAACAAACGTTGGGGTTATTTCCCTGCAGTAGGAGCCGCTTGGAAAATGAAAGAAGAAAATTTCTTGAAAAATTCCAAACTCATTCAAGACCTTAAATTGCGTGTAAGTTACGGTAAAACTGGACAATCCTCGATTACCGATGTGGTGGGCTTTTTCCCGACGCGTCCGTTCTTTGAAGTGGGGAATGCCAACGGACAATATTTACCCGGATTGAACACCTACACGGCTCAACCCTATGATCCAAACATTACCTGGGAAAAAACCACAACCCTAAATTTAGGTGTTGATTTTGAGTTCTTCAAAAACAGCATCCTTGCCGGTAGTTTTGATGTGTACAACCGAAAAACCACCGACTTACTTTCTAAAGTGCCGAGCTTGCCTGGTCAAAGTACTGCGGCAACCGAGTTTATCTCGAACGTAGGTTCTATTGACGGAAAAGGATTTGAATTGAATTTGAACGTAAAAGCCATTCAATCGGAAGACTTTAATGTGAACTTAGGCGGTAATTTGGCCTACAACTACAACAAAGTATCTGAATTAAAAGGAGTTTCTGTGGTACAAGATACGGGCAGTGGTTTGAACCAAACGGGGGTTTACTTAGCCTTCAACCCGGTAGGACAACAACCGTATTCGGCTTGGGTATTTGAGCAAATTTATGACGCGACCGGACAACCCATTGTGGGCGCCTATGTAGACCGCAACGACGACGGTAGAATAAACAACGATGACCGCTATTACGTAGCCATGCGCCCGAACTGGACTTATGGTTTTAGCACGGCATTCAATTACAAAAACTGGGATTTAACGGCCAATTTCCGTGGACAAGTGGGTGGCCAAGTATATAACCTGAAAACCTTGACCAACGGAAACACACAAGGTGCGGTTGGATATACCGGAAATTACCTAATCAATGTATTGGATTTTTACAATGGCGCTGCCAATCCGTTGTTTACCAACTTTAACGGAAACGCGACCTTCTCTGATTATTTATTAGAAGACGCTTCGTTCTTGCGTTGCGACAACGTAACTTTAGCGTACAAGTTTAAAGACAACTTGCCGTTCTTGAACAAAGCTGGCATTAAAGTATACGGTTCTGTGAACAATTTATTTATCTTGACTGAATATTCTGGACAAGATCCGGAGAACTTTAATGGCATTGACCGAAACTTTTATCCAAGACCAAGAACCTACACCTTTGGTGTGAGCATTGACTTTTAAAACGAAAATAGTATGAAAAATATCAAAATCAAAGGGTTAGTACTATTCGTAAGTTTACTTACGTTAAGTGGCTGTGATGATGCCTTCAACACCGAACCCCAAAATCAATTGACTTTAGAGCAATTGTTGGCCGAAGATCCCAATGCGATTCAAGGCTTATTGTCTAAAATTTACGGCTCATTTGCGCTTTCGGGTGCCAATGGACCTGGAAGTACCGACACGCCTGGCGATGACGCGGGTGAATCTCCGTTTTTGCGTGGAATTGTAAACTTGCAAGATTTCTCGGCCGACGACATGAAAAACCGCTGGGGAGATAACGGATTAGATCAGTTGACCACCGCAACCGACTGGGACAACAACAACAAATTTTTCCGTTACTTATACAACCGCGTGTATTATACCGTGCCGCAATGCAACAACTTGATTGCGGTAATGCAAAACGTTTCGGTTCCCAACCAAGAACAATACGCGAGCGAATTGCGTTTCTTGCGTTCCTTGGCCTACTACTATTTAATTGACTGTTTTGGAAAAGGCGTATTGGTTACCGAAGCCGATTTGGGCAGTTCAGTTCCTAAAGAGCAAGCTACCCGTACTCAGCTTTTTGAATATGTAGAACAAGAATTATTGGCTATCCAAAGTACGCTTCCTGTAACCAATGGATACGGCCGTGCCAATAAAGCTTGTGCGCAAATGTTATTGGCAAAATTGTACCTCAACGCCGAAGTGTATACCGGAACTCCGCGTTACCAAGATGCCATGACACAAATTCAATTGGTAATTAATGAGGGAGGTTATGCCTTAACAACCGACTTTCAAAGTTTGTTTTCGGGTGACAACAACGTAACCGCTGCCAAAAACGAAATCATTTATGCACTTATTGCCGATCCAATTTCCAGTCAAAGCTACGGGAACACCACCTATTTAGTGAACGGAAGTTTAAGTGCCGACACCATGACGTTAAGCAACTACGGAGCCACTGCCGGTTGGGGTGGACACCGATCTACCAAAGCTTGGTACGGATTGTTTGGCAATAGCGCGACCGAATTGGCCGCCTCAAGCGACGTGAGAGCGCAGTTGTTCTGGACGCAAGGCCACAGCTACGAAATGAATGATTACAAAATTTGGACAGACGGATATCCGTGTGTGAAATTTAGAAATTCAAACGCGTTGGGAACCTCTATTGCTACCGATTTTTCGGGGACCGATTTTCCTTTATTCCGTTTGGCTGATACCTATTTAATGTATGCCGAATGTGTATTGCGTGGAGCTACCAATGGAACTTCAGGACAGGCGCTGCAATATGTTAATGCAGTACGCAGCCGTGCAAACGCTACACCAATTTCAGCTGGCGATTTAACACTCAACTTTATTTTGGACGAGAGAGGCCGTGAATTGAACTTTGAAGGACACCGTCGTTCGGATTTAATTCGCTTTGGCAAATTTGCTGGCGGAAGTTATGTGTGGCCTTGGAAAGGTGGAGTGAAACAAGGAACTGCAATTCCTGAACACTACAACTTGTATCCAATTCCGTTGAAAGCGATGCAAGCCAACCCCAACTTGACGCAAAATCCTGGATATTAATATTGAAATCAATTGAAAAGATGAAAAATAAATTAAAATCAATTCTTTGCTTTAGTGCGCTTTTGGCTTTAGGAGCTTGCGCCACCAATGACAAAGAACCCATTGCATCCTCCAACGGATTTGAACTGAGAAAAGATGCAACCATCACCTCTGCAGCAGTTTTAGCTCCCGCCAATGATGCCGATACTTTTGCAGCATTCACCTGGGACGAAAGTGACAATGGTATTCCTACAGTAGCCAGTTATTCGTTGGTTGTTTCTGACCGCGACAACGATCCTACCTTTGTCAATGCAGTTGCGTATTCCGGAAATGGAATCACTGTAACACCAGAGGCCCGAGCGTGCACCTTAAAAAACAGCGAATTTAATGCCTTGATGAATCAATTGCCTAGCTTTAGTTGCGGGGTAATGAACATTGATGTGCGCATCAAATCGGTATTGGGAATTAACAACGAATTGGTGCAGTATTCAAACCCAATTACCTTTGCGGTAAATGGCTATTCTACGGCTTTACCTATTTTAGGTTTGGTAAAAGACGGCGGGAATGCCGAAACTTCACCCCGTTTGTTGGCGCAAAATTTTACCTCGCTTTCTACCTTTGAAGGGTATTTTTACCTGGAAGCCGGAAGCTACAAATTGTATCGCCCTGATGCTTGCGGAAGCTTTGCCAATCCAACTATTTATGGTGGAACAGCAGGTGTGCTTACCGCTGGAGCAGCAGCCCCAAGTATGTCGGTTGCAACTGCTGGACATTATTTAGTGAAAGCCGATATTACTCCTGCAGGAATGACCTACTCGATTAAATTCTACAAAGGATTTGGTCTATTTGGCACCGCCAAAGGAACCTTGGGATCAGCCAATGCCGTACCCATGACAGATGCAAATAATACCAATGTTTGGACACTTACCCTGGAAGTATTTAAAGGCCGTAAGTTTAAATTTAAATCCAATGATTGGACGGCTGCCTTGAGCGGAAATCCACCTTCAGTTCCAACAGGGGCGGGCACCACGACCATCTCCATTCTAGGGAAAGGAACTGTCGCCAATTCAGTTATTGAATTGACTACCGGGGGTGAAATTACTGTTCCAGGATCAGACGACGGAACTAAAGTGAAATACGACATCGTATTAGACGTAAGCAATCCAAGAAACTACCAATATTCGCTAGAGGTAAATCCAAATTAATTTAACTATAAAACGGGGCTAAACACTAGCCCTGTTTGTTCTATAAAAATGCCCTTGCAAATCTTATTTACTTAGTTGTTATGAAAAAATCTATATTATTTCATGTTGTTTTTGGCTTACTATCACTTATGGGTATGGCACAAGTTACCATTACCCCATCCACTTTTGCGGTAACCGATCCGATTACTATTACCGTTTCATTTGCCAACGCAACCTGTAATACGATGGGTGCCAATCCTGCCAAAGTTTATATGCATGCCGGTATCGGAAACGACGCCAATGCCTTTGGCTACAGTGTGATTGGAAACTGGGGTCAAGACAACGGCGTGGGTTACATGACCAACAACGGCAATGGGACTTGGAGCATGACCATTACGCCCAGCACCTATTTTAATTTAAATGCCAGCCAGCAAGCAACTGCTACCCGAATGGGAATGGTATTTAGAAATGCCACCGGTACGCAAACATTAAAATTGGCGCCAAGCTGTGGTGATTTCATTTATAATGTAGGGTATTTTCAAGTGAGTTTAACGGCGCCTTTGGTGAACAGCACCAACTTGGTGAATAACGGCAGTAATTTTGTAATTCAAGCCAGCAACACCAATGGTTTAGCCAATTACAATTTAATAGCCAATGGTGTGAGTATCAATACCGCTACAGGCGTTTCTACCTACAACTACACCCAAAACAACTTGACAAGCAATCAATTCTATGAATTGGTAGTTACCCAAGGTTCAGAAACCCAAACCAAATATTTTACCGCACTGGTGAATCCGGGTGTGATTTCGCAGGCACTGCCCGCCAATATGGTAGACGGCATCAATTACAATACGGCCGATGCGACCAAAGCGACTTTGGTACTTGACGCACCGTTAAAAGATTATGTCTATGTAGCCGGTAGTTTTAACAACTACAAACCCACCGCGGCCTATGCCATGAAAAAAGACCCTGCCTCTACTAAGTATTGGTTGGAACTTACCGGATTAATCCCTGGTCAAAATTACAACTACCAATACTGGGTAGGCGATGCTTCGCCAATTGCCAATTCCCCAGCATTAGTAAAAACGGCTGATCCCTATTCTACTTTGGTCTTGTCTCCATTTGATGATCCTTATATTCCTGCACTATCTTACCCAAACTTGCCGGCATATCCAACAGGGCAAGAGCGCGAAGTAACGGTACTCAAAACAGGACAAGCTGCCTACAATTGGCAGGTGACCAATTTTAGTAAACCAAAAAAAGAAGACCTAGTTGTGTATGAATTGCTGATTAGAGACTTTGACTCCCGACGTAATTTTCAGGATTTAATTGATCGCATTGACTACTTCAAAAACTTAAAAATAAATGCCATTCAATTGATGCCGGTGATGGAATATGAAGGCAACGAAAGTTGGGGCTACAATACTTCGTTTCATATGGCCTTAGATAAATTCTATGGTACTCCCGATAAAATGAAGGAATTTGTTGATCTCTGCCACCAAAATGGGATCGCTGTAATCTTGGATGTGGCGTTGAATCATGCCTTTGGTCGCAACCCAATGAACCGTATGTGGATGTCTGATCCAGACGGCGACGGCTGGGGCGGACCAAGCAGTGAAAGTCCTTATTTTAATGTAACGGCTACGCACAGCTACAGCGTTGGAAACGACTATAATCACCAACAATCACGCACCAAAACCTATGTGAAACGCGTAGTAAAACAATGGATCGAAGAATATCATATCGATGGATTCCGTTGGGATTTAACCAAAGGATTTACACAAAACTGTGCAGGCAATGATGCTTGTACGAATTCGTATCAGCAGGATCGTGTAGATGTATTAAAAGAATACGCCGATTATTCGTGGAATTTAGACCCCAATCATTATGTGATTTTTGAGCATTTGGGTGCCGATAACGAAGAACGAGTGTGGGCCAACTACCGCCTAAACGAAACGCCAAGTAAAGGCATAATGATGTGGGGCGAAATGTTTGCGGCCTACAAACAATTGGCCTTGGGATTCTCTTCCAATGCCGACATTACCCGCATGGGCCACGTGAGTCATGGATTTGATGCCAAACGCGTAATGGGATATCCCGAAAGCCATGACAAAGACCGTGTGATGTATGAAGCCTTTACCTACGGGAATACCGGTGGCACCAATCCGCCCAATAACAACCTCAACAATGCCTTGAGCAGAATGTCGGCAATAGGAGCTACTTCGCTATTGGTTCCGGGTCCTAAAATGATTTGGCATTTTGCCGAATTGGGGATGAACAACTCCATTTATATGTGCAGCAATGGCACGGTAAATACCGAAACCGATGCCACAGCAGGTGACTGTAAATTGGCGACAAAACCGCAGCCGCAATTCACAAACAACTGGCTTACCAATGCACAACGCGCACCTATTTATGCCAATTATTCCCGTTTGATTGACTTGAAAATACACGAGCCAGTCTTTGAAGGAAATTATGCGATTAGTCCAAACACAACCAATTTGTTTCAACGCATTTACATTTATGACAATACGTTGCCTGCCAATCAAATACAAAACGTGGTAGTTTTGGCCAATTTTTCGAGCTCAACGGCCAATATCACCCCCGACTTTCCATTTACTGGCACTTGGTACAATTTAATGGACGACACAGATATCAATGTAACGAGTACCACAGCACAATTGAATATTGGTGCCGGACAGTTTAGAGTATACGGCAATCGCCCAACTACTCTGGCCAACAATACCTTTGATCCGATGCAAGAAGTGGTTATTTATCCCAACCCAGGGAATGACTTTTTTAGTGTGTCAAAACCTGCATCTCAAGTTAGTTTGTATACCCTTACTGGTCAACTCATCAAAGAATTTGGCGAATATCCAGCCGAATACCAGTACCCTATTAGCGATCTCGCCAAAGGCTTGTACCTCATCAAAATTACCGATCAAGATGGCCGATCTAAACTGAGTAAGTTTGTAAAAAACTAAAGCAATAATATGTTCAGAAAAATCCCGACTCACCCTCGGGATTTTTTTTGATGTAGTTCGTCGGTTTACCCAACTATTAGGAAAGAAATAAAACCCTTATTTGTTACATTTGTTCACCCAATCACACAAATATGCCCTGGTTTGTCTTGTACACTCAGCCCCGAAACGAAAAAAAAGTTACCGAACGACTAGAAAAGTTAGGAATTACAGCCTATTGCCCCATGACTATTCAAGTGCGGCAATGGTCGGACAGAAAGAAAAAAGTGGAAGTTCCGCTCCTCAATTCGTATGTCTTTGTGCATTTAGCCAACGCCAACAGAAACTTAGTTTTTGAAGTGCCAGGGATTGTTCGGTATTTATTTTGGCTGGGGGAGCCGGCAATTGTGCGGGACGAAGAAATTAAGACGCTGCAAAATTGGTTGGCCCACGACTTTTCAGAAATTGAAGTGAGCGCCCTAAAACCGGGAGATACGATTACTATTAAAGAAGGCGCTTTCAAAAATCAGGAAGCGCTCATTAAAACCATTTCCAAAAATAAAATGCAATTGGTGCTCACCTCCTTGGGCCTTTTGGTTACCCTGACTACTTCGGCTGCTGCTCCCAATCTAAAATAGCGTGTTGTGCTTTTTTGGTCAATCCGCTAAAGACTAAATTATAGGATTCGTCGAGCAAATTCAAGATTAATTTATCGGAAACATCGCCCTGAAAACCCACGGTGTTCCAATGGGTTTTGCTCATGTGAAAACCGGGTTCAATGGATTCATATTCGGCACGTAATTCGAAGTTGCGCTCCGGATCTCCCTTTAAATTTACCGAGGGTGTGCCGTTTTCCCATTCTTTTAAGGACGTGAGGGCAAACATTTTTCCACCTACTTTAAACACCAAGGTGTCTTCGTCAAACGGAAAGTGTTCGGTTACGGCAGGTTTTGCCAAACAATAGTCGTAAAATTGCTCTAAGTTCACGGCTTAAGGCTGAATTTGGGTAAGTGCATACAAGACCGGTTTGCTTGGGCTGGCGTCGTTTTCAAACGAAGCGATTTGCAGATTGAGTAAATAGGTTCCGTCTTGTATTGCATCGGGCACAAAAATCAATTCGGTGATGGTGCAGGATAAACGGGCATCTGGGTTTAGTTCTTGCGTGTTTTTTACATTCCAAAAAGCCTTGTGCGCCAAAAGTTTTCCTTGGTCTTCTTCGCGATCTACACTGGGCAAATCGATGAGCAAATGCTGAATCCCTATTTCCCGAATAAAAGTTGCGGCATCCTCGGCCAAATACGGTGGATTAGTATGGGAGTAGTTTTGATTTTTTTTATCTAAAACATTGGGAAGCGAACGAATCACTAATGCTTCCGGCTGCTTTCCGTTTAATGCGACTTCGACTTGTGCTTTGGTAATTACCCGATCAGATTCAATGGGCATGGGCACTATAGAAATCAATTCGGCGATGAAGAAAAAAGTTTTTAAGCATTGATTAATGCTATAAAAATGGGTGGTAATGTGTCCCAAGCATTCGGTATGCGTGCCGTGTCCGTGCGGATTAAAATAAATATCATTAAAATTGGTAGAACCGCCTTGGGCCACTTGACCTACCCAATCTCCAAATCGCACCGGTTCTATGCGGGGTTTCTCGATATACCAAGCTATTGGATTCTGATCGGTATTGGATAAAGGCAACGAAATATCCAGCGGTTGAGCTAAATCGGCTTGGTAATTAAAGTCCTGATGTATAATACTTATTTTCATAGTTGTGCGAGACAGCATTTAATTGGCTGACGCAAAGTAAATAAAATTATTCGGTTGTCAGTTGTTGGTTGTCAGTTGTCTGTTAACGGTTATCTGTTTAGCGTAAATAGAACCAATCTAGGTCTTAATATATATAAAACTTCCCGCTTCCAACTTCCAACTTCCCGCTCCCAACTTCCTACTTCCCGCTCCCAACTTCCTACTTCCCGCTTCCAACTTCCTACTTCCAACTCCCAACTTCCCGCTTCCAACTTCCAACTTCCCGCTCCCAACTTCCTACTTCCAACTTCCAACTCCCAACTTCCCGCTTCCAACTTCCAACTTCCCGCTCCCAACTCCCAACTCCCAACTTCCTACTTCCATCTTCCCGCTTCCAACTTCAAACTATTAATTATTAATTACAAACAGATCCGCCGCAATGCCATCACCCAAAAACTTCCCTTTGGCTGTGGTAGTCAAAATACCGTCCTCTATTTTTAACACGCCTGTCTGCAAATGCGATTGAATTTGTTTGTTTAAATACTGCAAATAGGTTGCACCAAACTCGGTTTCTACTCGCGCAAAAGAAACACCCCAAATGGTGCGCAAACCTGTCATGATGTATTCGTTATAACGATCGTTGAGGCTCAAGATTTCAGATTCAGAAGGCAGTTCCTGGCTTTGAATAGCCTTGATATACTTCGCATTATTTGACACATTCCACGAGCGGGAATGGCCATCAAAACTGTGCGCCGATGGCCCAATACCCAAATACTTTTTGCCCAACCAATAACTCGAGTTGTTGCGGGAGAAATAATTTGGTTTACCAAAATTGGACAATTCATAGTGCACAAAACCATGGGCTTCGAGCACCTCAACCAGCACATTAAAATGGGAGGCAGCCAAGGCTTCATCGAGCGGCGGCACTTGTCCGTTTTGAATAAATCGCTGCAAAGCTGTTTTTGGTTCAACAGTTAAGGCATAACACGAAAGGTGTGGTATTCCAAAAGACAGGGCCGTTTCTATGTTTTGCAACCAATTTTCTTTGGTCATATTGGGTATTCCAAAAATGAGATCTACGGTAATATTGTCAAAATAGGTGGTGGCCAGGGCCAAACTTTGCTTCGCCTGCTCGGCATGGTGTGCGCGGTTCATCAGTTGCAAATCGGCATCAAAAAACGATTGAATGCCTATGCTCAAGCGGTTAATTTTTGTTTGCGATAGCGCCAAGAGGTAATCGGGCGATAGATCATCAGGATTGGCTTCGAGGGTAATCTCTGGTTTTTCAATTACCTGGAAATTGTGGTGCACCGCATCTAAAATCAAATTTAACTCCTCAACAGTCAAGACCGAAGGCGTGCCTCCCCCAAAATAGATGGTTTCTATGGGTTCGTCTTGCCAATCGGTATGACGCAAATGAATCTCTTGAACTAAGGCTTCTAGTAATTGGGTTTTGTTTTTGACCGAGGTCGAAAAGTGGAAGTCACAATAATGACAGGCCTGTTTGCAAAACGGAATATGAATGTAGATGCCTGCCATTAAATTTTGAATATTTTAAATCCTAAAAACCGAAATTCCAGCTTATTTCACTCTGTTTTCGTTCTGTTTCACAAAGGCATCCCAACCGCTGTAACTTTTACTTCCGGTCACTTTTCCGGAATTGAAAAAATGACAAACTGCTGCGGCCAAACCATCGGTGGAATCTAAGTTTTTGGGGAGTTCTTTGAGTCCTAACAACTGCTGTAGCATTTTGGCTACCTGTTCTTTGCTTGCATTTCCGTTGCCGGTAATGGCCATTTTTATTTTTTTGGGTTCGTATTCGGTGATGGGAATTTGTCGCGACAAACCCGCAGCCATCGCCACTCCTTGGGCCCTTCCCAACTTGAGCATGGACTGTACATTTTTGCCAAAAAAAGGCGCTTCGATGGCAATTTCGTCGGGATGGTGGGTTTCGATGAGCTCGATGGTGCGCTCAAAAATCACTTTCAGTTTGGTGTAATGGTCGTCATATTTACTTAGGATCAATTCGTTGAGTTGTATAAACTCCATTTTTTTATTGACCACTTTAATGAGGCCAAAACCCATAATGGTGGTCCCGGGATCAATGCCTAAGATAATGCGTTCCATAAAGTGCTTGTTTGCCTCAAATATACTCTAAAATCTAAATTGTTTTCCCAAGCCTCTGCCTGATATCCAATTCTTAGATTCCATAAAAAAAGGCCGTCAATACAACGGCCTTTTCTGTATGTAACGTGTATTCTTATTCGATTACTAACTTACGAGAAACTTGTTTGTCTCCGTCTTTTACTTTCAACACATAGACGCCCGCTTGTACCGCATTCAGTTGAATGTTTTGGTTAATAAAACCGGTGTTTTCATAGGTGGATTGGTATACAGATCTGCCACGCAAATCAACCAATTCTACCTGAATTACTTCAGCTGAATCCGAATTAAATTGCACCGTAAAGTTGCCTTGCGTTGGATTTGGATAGACGTTAAAATTGGCCAAACTGTTTTGATCAACACTCAATGGAACTTGGATTCCACATGGATTCAAACTCCAACCCACAACCGATCCGCCGTCAAGATTGGCCGAATCCAATACGCGCAACGTCCAGGTTCCTTGTGAATTTTGTCCGTTAAAGGCCGATAAAACTTGCGTAGGTTGTACGGTACCCGATACCGCTGGATTATTGGCACAAGCTATCGGTATTCCCGCATCGTCAAAGGTGGCTATAATATCATTCAAGGCCACATTGGTACACGGACGAGCCACCAATTGAACAGCAGTTCCCGCTGGACTAATTAAGGTTAGCGTTAAATCGCGCACCCATGTGTGGGTAATATTTACGTTCACATTTACATCCGTCAAGGTAAGATTTTCGGTTACTGCCAAGGTAGAATTTACGGTCACGTTGGCTGTAGAAGCAATGGCCAAAGGCACGTTAGCCGAAGGCAGAGTTGCGCACAAAATATTGCCCGTCGTAAATTGATTGGCTGGACTAAAATCTCCTGAACAAGATGAATTTAAAGGACGAACTCTCCAATAGTAATCGGTTTGGTTGCTCAACCCAGAAATGGCATAACTGTTTGAACTGGCAGTTCCGGTTGCTACTAATGCGGTAAATGCGGCGTCTGTAGCAACTTCAACCTCATAGCTGGTTGCATTGGCGTCGGCAGTCCAAGAAAGGGTTAAGGAAGTAGCCTGGCTTCCGGCCAAATTTACCGGACTCGTTAAATTCACCCCAGCAAAGCTCGAAGCAAATAATTGAAAGTTGATGGTGATGGTTTTTACAATTGAACCAGACGAAGCCGTAACTACAATTGGATAAACGCCAGGAGCAGCTCCAGCTGTATTGTCTATACTCATTAATACAATGCCTGTAGCGTTGATTGGGTTGGTATTAAATGTAATCACAGATCCTGCAGGCGCACCGCTCGTTGTGAAACTAGTATTTTCTGCAAAACCTAAATAGGTGGTAAACTGAATGGCTTTCTCAACCGCTGTTCCCGCACAGGTTTGAGCGGCATTTCCACCGATAGCATTGATGGTAAAATCAACCAAGGCCTCCGAAATGGTAAAATTGGTATTCGAAATGTCATAGAAAATATGGTTGTATCCTTTCACCATGATGCGGTTGGTTGTACCAATATTGTTGGGCACCGTAATGGTTTCAGATCCGTCATTTGCTACAGCACTTGCCAATTGAATAGGGTAAGTATATCCGCCATCGGTAGATAAATAAATGTCAACTGTCGCGGCATTCACATTATTGGCTGTAGTTCCGGCTACATCCCAAGTCACGTCTTGACTAGTTCCTACTGGCCAATCAACAGCGGTATTGGGAACCGAAACCAAAAAGGGTCCGGCCGAAGCCGAAACGGTTACCACAATGGCATCTGATTTGGTTTGACCAGCTCCAGCATAATTATCGCGTGCGGTCAACACAAAGTTTAACGAACGGGCCACAGAACTTAAGGCTTCTACCACAATTTCGGCACCTTGTGTGGTATTAGAATTTGCTATTACACGCGCCAAAGGTGGGCAATATCTTTTACTAGTGGCAACTGGACTATACGAACGCCAGTTTGGTCCGCCGGTTTTAGTCGCCGATGCTGCGCTATTGGCTCCCGTTTGATTGGTGGCCGTATCATTTTGTTCCCAACAGTAAGTTAACACATCTCCGTCGGTATCGGTGGCGGTCCCATCTAAAACAAAAGGAGTGCTTTTTGGAATAGTATAGTCGGCTCCGGCATCAACTACAGGAGCTACATTGGTTAAGGTAGTGCGCACCGGACAGGTTTTGCCCACCATATTGTCTTGAATTTGTTTGATATTGGCATACACAAAATAATCGTCTGAATTGGGCTGTACATCTTGGCTGGTGATTCCGGCATAGCCCATAATGGTTGATCCAGAACCTGGTTCTACATTAACTCCCGATCCTTCTACATTTTGTGAAAAGGAATGATTGCCTCCAAATTGATGACCCAATTCGTGTGCCACATAATCGATATCAAACGTATCACCTTCTGGAATGGCATCAGATGGCGAAGTAATCCCACTTCCTTTTTGTCCGTTTACACAAACGCAACCAATACAACCTGCATTACCGCCACCGCCTGAGGCGCCAAACATATGGCCCACGTCATAATTGGATTCGCCAACCACATTGGTCAAAGTAGTTTGCAACTGCCCATTCCATTGACCCATAGTAGTGTAGGGATCGGTAGTTGCATTGGTATAAATAATAGTAGTATTGTCAACTAAATTCATATGAATAGCCAAGTCTTTTTCAAACACGCCATTCACGCGGGTCATCGTCGCATTCATTGCGGCTAAAGCGCCAGCTACAGTTCCACCAAAATAGGTAGTGTACTCTGCATTACAGGATAAAGCCAAACGAAACGTAAGCAATTCGCCAGAGCTTGATGCGGTTGTTCTACCCGCCAAATCACTGGCTATTTGTGTGTCGATGGTGGAGCAAACAAAAGGCATTTTACCTTTTTCACGACTGCTTTCAAACACCGCATATATACTTCCATCGGCAGTATAGGGCTCTATGAATTCGTTGCGTTTGCCCACGCGAAATACCATGGCTTGAAACCCTTTTTGGTCCATGCTGAATCGGATTTGAGCCAACTGATCCTCAACTCCAACACCAATATAGGAGCGAATTTCGGGAAAACGCGCTTGCATTTCGGGTGTAAAATTCGAGAACTCAAATACGCGAAAATGCTCAATCGTACCCAAGGTAGTTGGCACCGAAATAACTACTGAAGAGGTAGTTGAAGTAAGTCGGTTGGGGGCATTTTGCAGGCTGTTTTTTAAGGCGGCAAGAGGTGCAGCATACAACTCAAATTCATTGGGAAAAGTTTCGCGAGTCGTGTTTTTTGATTTGGCCAAAGAAGTCGCAGTGACTTTGGTCCAGGTGGTGGATTGTTGCGCAACTAAACTAGCGCTGATCAATAACACCAAGAAGTACAATTTTTTCATTTTGGTAGGGTTTTTAGTGCGCTAAAAGTAAAAAAAATAACAACACTGCAAAGATCTGACACCGCTAAGTTTTGGCTTGCTAATTTATTGGGAAGTATCACCCAATTTGGTTTTCTTTGCAGGCATGAATGCGATAAATACAGGAGTAAAAAAACAACTGATCCAGCTAGCCAAATGGGCTGTAGTGGGAGCTGCTTTCTATTTTATCTACGCCCAACTTCAGGAATCAAAAGCGTTGGATTGGACAAAAATAGAAGCCGCTATTCTCCAGCATTCTAGCGGATACATCCTTTTTATTTTGAGCTTGAGTTTTTGGAACCGCTACTTTGAAATCCTCAAATGGCAAAATTTGGTGCAAAGTTTTCGACCCATAACCGTGGGACAGTCGTCGGCACAAGTTTTTGGCGCACTCACAGCGGGCATTTTTACCCCAAACGGATTTGGTGAATATGCAGGAAAAGCGCTGTTTTTTGAAAAGGCCAAGACCAAAAAAATCATTTTCTTAAACCTGTTGTGCAATGGCATTCAAATGGTGATTACGGTGCTTTTTGGCAGCCTAGGTTTGTGGTACTTTAACGCGCACTACCCCTTAATTTCTACCCAAACGTTGGTGTTGATTTTGGGCGGAATAGTAGGTGTAATTACCCTGCTTTTTCTTGTCAAAAAAATCAGCATCAAAGGCTATTCACTGGAACGCCTGTTGCAAAAAATAAAAAAAATACCCGGGCACATTCACCAAAAAAATGCATTGTTGGGACTGAGCCGCTATTTGGTTTTTTCGCATCAATATTATTTTTTATTTCTGTTGTTTGGGGTAGATCTGCCCTACCTCATTCTGATGTCGGCCATCACGAGTATTTATTTTTTGTCGTCGTCCTTGCCCTCGTTTCAATTCTTAGATTTTGCAGTAAAGGGCAGCGTGGCCTTGTTTTTTTGTGGCCTGTTGGGAATTAACTCCTGGATTCCACTACTCATTACCTCGTTGATGTGGATCTTGAACGTGGTAATTCCGGTGCTAATTGGCAGTTATTTTGTGTTGAATTTTAAACCCCTCCCCACCTCATGATCGCAATCTGTTGTATCTTGTTGTTGCTGGGCTATTGGCTCACAATTGGTCAGTTAATTTGGGGAGTCAAACAACTCAAACCCTTTGTGCCGCTCAGCAAAACCCCAACTACTTTTTTTTCGATCATTATTCCGTTTCGCGACGAAGCGCAACAGTTGCCAGCCCTTTTAGAAAGTTTTAAAAACCTAGATTACCCGCACGAGTTGTTTGAATTGATTTTTGTGGATGATTTTTCGACAGACGAATCGGTAAAGCTACTTTATCAATGGCGCACGGCCAATGGAACGATACAAACTACCCTGCTCGAAAACATTCGACTGAGTCATTCGCCAAAAAAAGACGCCATTTCTCGTGCCATTCCTATTGTGCAACAACAATGGATTGTTACCACCGACGCCGACTGTGTAGTGCCCACTACTTGGCTCAGCACGCTTGATCGTTATTTGCAAACCAACGACGCCAATATGGTGGTAGGCGCGGTAAATTACCGCTGCAGCAATTCATTTCTAGATCAGTTTCAGGTGTTGGATATACTCAGTTTGCAAGGAGCAACACAAGGCAGTTTTGGCATGGGATTGGGATTTATGTGCAACGGCGCCAATTTGGCCTACACCAAAACTCATTTTAAAGAACTGCAAGGATTTGCCGGAAACGACTCCCTGGCCAGCGGCGACGATGTGTTTTTACTCCAAAAATCGATGGGATTTAACCCTAGTAAAGTGCATTATTTACTAAGCACTTCGCATGTGGTGCTCACCAAGCCCGAACAAAGTTGGAAACAACTGCTCATACAACGCACCCGCTGGGCTTCTAAAACTGGCCATTACCAAAGTGTTTTTGGGAAAGATTTGGCCGTATGGGTGTTGTTGGGAAATCTCAGCTGGATTGTATTGGGAGGCCTATCGCTAGCCAATCAGGAGCTGACGTATTGGTTTGGGGGAGCAACTCTAATCAAATTTGGACTGGATATTACTTTGATGCGACTAGCAAAAAAACATACCCCGCTTGCGCGAATGCAGTATGTGCTGTGGGGCTGTTTACTTTATCCGTTTTATTGCGTATTCGTTGCATTACACGCTTGGCCTGGAACCTACACTTGGAAAGGCAGAACGCTTTCTTAACGATTTACTTCGTGTAAAACTACCGGCAACACAAACTGTGTTTTTACCGGCAATCCTCTTTTTATCGCTGGATTTACTTTCGGAAATCCGACCAATCGCGCTTTAAAAACACTATCAATCAAGGTTTTATTATACACAAC
>Ga0209550_10001946_pt1 | contig 19930 bp, 10 predicted proteins | sample LauGreSuBDMM15SN_2_FD_187567 | JGI IMG/M metagenome (GOLD analysis project Ga0209550, IMG submission 187567) | Freshwater lake microbial communities from Lake Michigan, USA - Su13.BD.MM15.SN (SPAdes) (version 5) | ecosystem: Environmental > Aquatic > Freshwater > Lake | place: Lake Michigan... | reverse complement strand
CGATGAGTCGAAGCCGCTCTCTCAAGGATTCATCCCTTGATGAAGCCCATGAGCGGTCGATTCCTCCGAAACTTAGAATCGGCTTGGTTTGTTCACCCACCGGAAACAGCGAGGACCCCTAAATCTTTTTATCTCACCGAACCATCCTACCACCGATCCCCTTTTGCTGAACTTGACGGACACCACGAGATCCCCGCCCCAACCTTACCGCGAATCTCGGCCGGTCCTCAGGTGGGCCCCACGTGCTGGCCCATCTCTAGCTTGAGGGCAGCGATGAAGTTTTTCACGGGAGCGGAGGTGTCATTTTTCAACCACACCGCCCTGATCTGATATTTGGGGTCGTCTTTTCTCAGCTCAATCAGACGTTCCACGATCCCCGGTGGAGGCGCCACCTTGTATAATTTCGGACCCAGCACCACCCCTTGATTACAAATCATGAAGGCATACATACTCTCAAAGCTATTCACCTGCTTTAGTTTGGGGGGCGTAACGGAGTGCTTTTGATATAACTCCTTAGCGAGTGTCGCATGGCGCCCAACGGCGATACCATCCGACAAACACAGGATAGTTTCCTGAGTGAGTTCAGTGAGCTTGATACTCGTTTTCATCGAGAGGGGATGAAACCTGGAAAGGAGCACGATCAAATCCCTCTCCAAGACGGTCCATTGCTCCAGATGGGGAACCTCGGGGTCTCCTTTTTCGTTAATCGTAAACGCAATCTGGATCTGCTTGTTCTCGAGCTGAGCGATCTGCTCATCGGGACTGATGTCCTTCAGAGAAACCTCAATCTGCGGATAAGCGTGCGCGAAGCGCGAGAGCGTGGCGGGTAAAAATTCGCCGCTCACCGGCCCAAAGATACCTAGACTCAACTTGCCCGCATGACCGCCGACCGCTCTTCGGACCGCTGCGACCGCCTCGTTGGCCTTGGCTAGCACGGCATCAGCCTGCTCCAAGAAAACTACCCCGGCGCTCGTGAGTTTCACCTTCTTGGTATCGCGATCGAAGAGACGCGCCTCCAGTTCGTACTCCAAATCCTTCATCTGCTTACTCAACGAGGGGCTCGCCACGCGCAAAATCTCCGCCGCGCGTCGGAAATTCAATTCCTTCGCGAGGACCACAAAGTATCTGAGATGCCTAAGTTCCATGGCTGTGGTTAGTTTCGTAAGATTAGCTGGAGCTCACATTCTGGGCCGGATATTTCCTACCTCAGCGTGGGCAACGTTTTCATCGTGCGTGCGCAACATCCGTGCCACGGCCTGCCTCGGCAAATTCTAGACATCCGGTGTTCAACTCAAGGCGCGACATACTGCATAAAGAAGGTGCGACGGCGGGTTGGGTCAAGTGCCACTGTTAGCTTAAAGCTCTCACAGTGCGACCAACGAAGTAATTCTCTCTGCGGCGTCGCCGTGCTATCTTCTCTCGGTTTGCGCCGAGCCAGTCCGCTCGGCGGATCTCTCACCTTTGCTCCCTTTCAATTCATCGCCTCATCGGGCCCGGCTTCGCTCTGGGTCGCGCCTCGCCCTCACCGCCGTTCTCGCGGCCGGGCTCGGTCGGTGCCGTGCTGGGCTTTGGCCGGCAGGCACGCAGAGCCGCCCTCGGCTCTCGCTGAAATATAGGGTGGGGTTCGTCGGCGCGCTGGCCCTCTCAGGTGTTGAGCTGTCTGCCGCTGTCACGATCGACGACACCTTTACCACGCTGGCCGGCACGGCCGGCGACAATCGTTCGATGGATGGCACCGGCAGCGCGGGATACTTTGAGGCCACGAGCTTTCCCATCGGCGGGGTCACCTTGACTAAGATCGGAGTCCAAGATGCCTGGGTGGCGAAGCTGGACTCCACCCGTCCGGTGGTCTTGGCCAAGAATTTTGGCGGTAGCGGAGCCCGAACCCAAGGCTCCGGCATTTCGGTCGATCCTGTCGGTAATGTCTATTTAGGGGAATTTTTTAGTTCGGCCAATCTGAAGGCCCCGGCGCTGACAGAGCAGCGATGCGAAGCGTTGCGAGGATCTCCTGCGTCCCACCCATGAAACACCTGTTTAAAACCATGTTGACCTTACCGCCCTTGACCGGCGCCACGGTGCGCGGGGGGCTGGGGCTACTGGCGTTGCTGGCCGGGGAGCTGCGCGGCCAGACGGGCAGTGCGCCGGTGGGGGTGATGTCGTACGCGGCGGCGGAACATTCCACGATCAGTCTGGGCGTGCCGCTGCTGCGGCCGGCGGTGTTGACCGGCAAGGTCAGTGCGGTGACGGGCGCGAAAGTGACCCTGACCGTGCCTGCGGCGGGCTCGGTGTTGCCCTTGGCGGCGGGGGAATCGTATTTTCTCGAAGTGATCGGCCACGTGGATGGGGTGACGACGACGCTGGTGGGGCAGCGTTTTGAAGTGGACGAGGCCGGGACGCTGGCCGACGCGGGCGGTGCGCTCAGCGTGGATACGACGTCGCCGCATAACACCGCGGCGGCGAGCACGCTGGCCGGTTTGGTCAATTACCGGGTGTCGGTGCGGCCCCATTGGACGCTGGCGACGTTGCTGGGCACGGGCGCCAGGGCGAAGGTCAACGCGGCGGTTTCCGCCGCGAGTGCGGACCAGGTGTTGGCGTGGAATGGGGTGGGTTTTTCGGTGTACTACGTGCGCAGTGGGGAAGTACCGCAGTGGCGCAACACGGCGACCGGTGCCGCGAGCCAGGACGGGGCGATTTTGCCGCCCGGGGTGGGGCTCTTTTTGCGCCGGCAGGCCGGGGCGCTGGCGTTCGCGGTGCCCGGTGAAGTGCGGACGACTGCGTTTGTGCGGCCGCCGTTTTCCGGGTCGCAAATCATCGCGGGAGGCTTCCCGGTGGACGCGAGCCCGGCGGATTTGAAACTTGCGGCCAGTGCGGGGCTCACTGCGGGCACGGCTCCGAGTAATGCCGACCAGCTGCTGGCCTGGGATGCCACGGCCTTTAGCGTCTACTATCTTCGCGCCGGTCAAGTCCCCCAATGGCGCAATGTCGCGACCGGATTGCTCGACCACTCGACGACGGCGATTTTGCCGGCCCGCGGGGCCAGTTTGCTGCTGCTGCGGGCGCCGGTCGCGGGCGCGGTGTCGCCGCAGATGGCCCCCTTCAGTCTTTAAAACCATGCGCGCACTTTTTCTCTGGGGCGCCTTGAGCGCAGTCGGCGTCGGAGTCCTGTCGGCCCACCAGACGGTGGTGGTGACGAGTGCGGCCGGGGCCGGTGGGATGGGGCGCTTCGCCGACGGCAGAGCGTGGCCGACGACGGGGGGATTTGCCTTTGAGGTCGGGTACTTTGCGGCGGGCTTTGATCCGGCAAAAGAGGCCCGGGCGAGCTGGGCCGGGGCGTGGACGGCGCTGCGGCCGAGCGGGGAGAGCGGGGCGGTGGACACGTGGTTTCGCGACGGCCCCAGTGAGTTGTTCTCGATTGCCGGGACGACCGGAGGGGCCGCTCCGCTCGCCGGGGGCGAGCAGCTGTATGTGTGGGGGGCGAACACGCGCCAGGCGCAGGCGGGGGCGGAGTGGATTTTGCTGACCAATCCGGCGTGGCGCACGGTGGCGGCTGGGGGCGCGCGTTTGCCCGACCTGTTCGACACGACGGATGCGGGGACGGTCGCGGTGGTGGGGGAAGTCGCGCGCGCGGGCCGGGATCTGCAGTCGGCGCTCGCCTTCAACGGGGAGCTGCGTCTGGTCGGGCAGGCCGGAGATTTCGCTGTCAGGGCCGGCGAGCCGGCGACGCTGTCGGTCAAGGCCGCCGGCTCCGGATTCGCTTACCAGTGGTATGCGGGCGCTCCGGGCGACACGAGCCAGCCGCTCGTCGGAGCGCGCCAGGCGACGTACACGTTGCCGGCCGTGGCGCGTTCGGGGACGTACTGGGCCCGGGTGTCCGACGGGTTGAAAAGTGTGGCGAGCGCGCCGATTACCGTGACGGCGACTGAGGTCGGCGCCGGAATTACGGCGACCCAGAGTTTTAGCGCCGGGGCCGGGCCGGGCGAGCCGGTGGAGATCCGGGCGGACGTGAGTTTTGAAGGGTCGCCCAGCCGGTTGAATTTTGCGGCGCTGCTGCCGCTGGGCTGGCAGTTGGTGGGCAGCGAGAGTGCGAATGCGGAGCGCCGGCCGGCGGCCGGGGCTACCGACCTCATCGAATGGTCTTGGGCGGAGGCTCCGGCGAGTCCGGTGCGCCTGCGCTATACGGTGCTGCCGCCCCCGGGGCTGAGCGCGGCTGCGGCCGTGACCGCCCTCGTGACGTTGGAGCGCGGCGGGCGGACCGCCCGCCAGCTCGTTTATCCTGAGCAGCTCCACTTGACGACTGCCGGCGATGCGCCGGTGGCCCCTTGAGCCGTCCGATTTTTCCCATGTTGCCTTCCGTATCTCAAATTTGGCGCGGCCTGGCTCTCGGTCTGCTGGCCTCCCTGCTGCTGCCGGGCCTCGCCCGCGCGCAATGGGTCTCCGAGAACTACAGCGCGCCGCTGGGCTATAGCGCGATCTGGGTGGGGCTTGATCTGAGCCACACCACGATTGACGAGGCGCTCGCCGGCAAGACGACCATTACGGAAGTCTGGCGCTGGAATCCGCCGAGTGGCCCGCAGTTCGTCACCAATCCGGATACCCCCGTGCAGTCCGATACGAAGTGGAGCGTGTGGAAGCGCGGCCTGCCCTTGGAGTCCACCTTGTTTCAATTCACCGGCAACGCCGCCTATCTCATTAGAGTCGGGAGCGGGGCGACGGTGGCCTTCACCCTCAAGGGACGCCCGTTGCGGCCCGAATACAATTGGAACACCACCGGCGTCAATTTGGTGGGTTTCGCCATGGGTTCGACCGCGGCCACCTTTACGCAATTTCTCTCCTACGGTGCAGCCTTCGCCACCGATCCCACGGTGCTCGCTTATCCAGGTGGTGCGTTGAGCAACGTCACGCCGAAAAACCCCTCGCCCATCATTAACACCTCCGAGGTCGTGGCGCGCAACAAGGCCTACTGGGTACAGGCCACGGCCTTTACCCAATATTACGGCCCGCTGGAGGTCTCGACGGCCCAGCGCACGGGGCTCAATTACGGGCGCGACCTCGTCGCGCTTGCGGTGCGCCTCAAAAACGCCACGGTCCCGAGCAAGGCCCAGAACCTCACCGTCACGCTGGCCACCGTCGCCTCGGAGACGCCGGTCGCGATTCCGGCGGGCACCGCCACGATGGGCTCCGGCACCACGGCGGGCAAAGTCGCCTCCATCCTCGCCAACCAAAACACCGCGCTCAGCTACGCCACGCCGCCCACCGTGACGATCTCGGCGCCCGGGTCCGGCACCACCGCCACGGCCACCGCCACGCTCGACGCCACCGGCCGTATCGTCGGTTTCGTCGTCACGAATGCCGGTGCCGGCTACGGCACGGGCACCCCGACTGTAAGCGTCACCCCGACGATCACTGCGGCGGTGCCTTTGAGGATTCGGGGCGCGCTCAACCAGGAAACGAGCACCTATGCCTACACGGATTTGACGGCGGGCACTCCCTTCACGCTGGTGCTGACTCCCGGACAGGAAACCGAGGTCACGATCGTGGTGAACCGCGCGACGATGTCGGGGCCACCCGGCGCGCTGTATGGCAGCCTGCTACGGATTACGGATTCCCTTAATTATTCGAAGATCGACCTCGGCGTGAGTGCGGTGGCGAGCGATTACACCGGGGTGTGGGCCGGAGCGGTGGCGCTTTCGCAGGTGGACCAGATTGTGGGCAACGCCGTGCCGCCGGCCCCTGAGGCGGCCCAGGCCACCGCGACCTTCTTGGCGGGAGCGGTCACGGGCGTCACGGTGAATTCGTCGGCCGCCCAGTTTTCCAGCACGCCCACGGTGGTGTTCACCGGCGGCGGCGGCACGGGGGCGGCGGCTACCGCCGTGATCGAGAAGACCTTTCTCACCCGGGTGACGCTCACTGCGGGCGGTACCGGTTATACCTCGGCCCCCACGATTTCGTTCAGCGGCGGGGCCCTGGATCGCCGCGCGACGGCGGTCGCCTTTCCGATGCGGCTGCTCTTGCACAGCGCCGCCAATGGCACGGTGAAACTCGTCCAGCAGATTTACCTCGGCAGCGATGGTATCACCACCACGGCCGCCACGGCGGAGACGCTTTTCCCTGCTACGCTGAAGCCCACGAAGCGCCTCAGTGCGGCGCAGTTCCCGTCCGATTTCGTCGGCACCGGCACGGGCTCGCTCGCCCCCACCGGTACGCTCTCCTTCACCGTCCCGCTGGGTTATGATTCCGATTCGAATCCCTTTGTGCACCGTTATCATCCGGACCACGACAATCTCGACCCGCTGTTCGGCACCAAACTGGCGGCTGGGAAGGAAAGCTGGACGGTGAACCGCGCCATTACGCTGACCTTTGCGACCAGCCTGCCGAGTGTGATGGATCCGGCCTGGGGCGTCTCCATGCTGGGGGGCACGTATTCCGAGACGGTCACGGGCCTGCGGGCCGCACCGATCTCCACCTCGGGCACCTTTATTCTCTACCGCGTCGCCAATAGTCCGGCGCTAGTGACCGGCGCCAACAGTGCGGCGACCGGGGGCACGGTGGCCACCGCCGGTGCCTACAAGACGCACACGTTTACGACGAGTGGGACCTTTACCCCAAGTGGGAGCGGCACGGTGGAGGTGTTGCTCGTCGGCGGCGGCGGTGGCGGCGGGCCGAGTCTCGGGGGCGGCGGCGGTGGCGGCGGGGTGATCGCGATACCCGCCGCGACGGTCACTGCCGGGGTGCCTTACACCGTCGTGGTGGGCGCCGGGGGCGCTTCAGGCGCGGTCGGGCAGGCGAGCACGGTCTTCGGTGCCACTGCGGCCGGCGGGGGCACGAGCGCCGCGTACACTACTGGCTCCGGTACCGTCGGAGGGAGCGGCGGTGGCGCCGCCGCCAACGAAGGGGTGCTCAATCAGGGTGGTGCGAGTGCGGGCAACAGTCTTGGAGCGAACACGGGGACGATTTACGGCAACCGTGGTGGCCATATGACGACCGCGCGCTCAGGTTCAACCCGGGCGGCCGGGGGTGGCGGGGCCGGGGGCGCCGCGCTGGATACCAATTCGACTCTCACGGGTAATACCGGTCAAACCGGCGCTGGCTCAGGGGGTGTGGGTGTGCTCAATGCGATCCTCGGGACAAGTTATTATTGGGGCGGCGGGGGTGGTGGCGGAGCCTACACGGGCAATTTCGGCGGTTGGGGCGGTCTCGGCGGCGGCGGCGGCGGGGCGGGCAATGGTGGGGCGGGTACCGGCGGAGCGAGTGCGCTCAATGCCGGGGCGGCCGGTGGCTCGGCCTCGGGTGGAGCCGCGGGTGGCGCGGGCGGTGCCAATACCGGCGGCGGCGGCGGCGGCGGCAGTTGGTCTTCTCAACCCGGCGGGGCTGGCGGCTCCGGCATTGTGGTCATCCGCTACTTGGTGGACTGATTTTCTCCATTTTTTTCATCTTTTCTCCCTGTTTTCCTCATTATGAAATCGTCCCTCCGCTCCCTTCCGCTCGTGGTGCTCACGGCACTGCTCTTCGGTCCCGTTTCTTCTTTGCTCGCGCAGACCATCGGCGGCGCGCCCAACACCATCGACTACCAAGGCAAGGCCCTGGATGCTCAGGGGGCGGTGCTCGCTCCCATCACTGCGGCCAACTACGAGATGACCTTCCGGATCTATGACGCGCAAGAGGGCGGTACGATCATCTGGGCGGAGAAACAGATCGTGACGGTTTTTAAGGGCCTGTTCTCCGTGCGTTTGGGCGAGGGTACCACGATCGGGGAGGGCACGGTGCTCCAGACCAATCTCGCCGACGCCTTCAGGGCCGCGTCGCGCTTCCTCGGCGTGACCATCGCCATTTCCGGGCAGACCCCGGTGGAGATTTTGCCCCGGCTCGCGTTTCTCGCGACGCCTTTTGCGTATAGTGCCAATCGCAGCATTACCGCCGAGCGCCTCGTGCTCAACCCCAGCGACACCGCAGTCCCGTCAGCGGTCAACGCCAGCGCGCTCAGCTACGCCACCCAGACGCTCAACAACGGTGACCATACCCTGAATGAAAATAATCACACCATCGTGGGCAACGCGGCCTCGGGTACGGTTAATATTACGTTGCCCGCCGTCACCACGCGGCGCGAATACTTTATCATTAAGACCGATACCTCGCACAACCCGGTCCAAGTACTGGCACCGAGCGGTGGCAAAATCTGGGGGGTTTCCACGATAAATTCTAACTGGTCCTTTCCCACCACCGTGGGTTCGAACGGCGATCGCATCAAGTTAAAGATCCGGGGGGAGTCGATTACGATTCAGAACGTCACCGGAAATGATTGGTGGGTCGTCAGCGATACGCGCGATAAGACCCCCGTGGGTACGATTATCGCGGTCGGTCATTCTCCTACCGGCTGGCCGGCGGGCTATTATATGTGTAGCGGCGACGCCTACGACCGCACCAGCGTCATCGCGGCCGAGCTGTTCGCCGTGATCGGCACGAATTGGGGCGCACCCAATGCCACGCAATTTAACGTACCCGACCTGCGTGGGGCCTTTCTGCGCGGGGTGGATGCGGGCCGCAACCTCGATCCGGATCGCAACTCGCGTACTTCCTACACCACCAACTCAGCCTCCGGCGATGCGCCGGGCTCCTATCAGCCCTCAGCTCTCGCCTCGCATACGCACACCTTTAATGGCTCCAGCACCACCACGTCATCGAATGGTGACCACAACCATGAGCGTAGTGACACCCTGGTGGACGGGGGCTACTATACGGCGCAAGGAAAGTATGGCTTGGTGAGAAGAAGTGTGGCCGGCGAGAACAACACGGCGACTGGCTTCGACACGGGCGGGTCCGGGGGCGAGCTCGATCTCAGAGACTATCCCATCGGCATCCCCACGGCCGGCGCGCATACGCACACGGTCACCGCGACCGGCACGATCGCCAACACCGGTGCCGCCGAGACCCGACCGGCCAACATGAACGTGTACTACTTCATCAAATACTAATGTTCCGGTCCACCTCCGTATCTGACGCTGGCCCCCCTCTTCGGATGAACTTACTATCGCGCACCGTCCTCGGGTGGGTGTTGCTCGGCTTGTGCACGGTGGCGGGCCTGCGCGCGCAGACCCCGCCCTCGCTCGAACTCGACGTGCGCAATATCTTGTCGTACCAGCCGGCGAGCGCTTGGCCGCCACCACCGCCCTCGATCCAAGTCGATTCACGCACGCCGAGCCCGCGCCAGTTCAAGGCGGGCACGATTCTGGGCGGCTGGCAGAGCGCCCGCACCTATCGCCGTGGCGTGACGATCACCAATCCCAGCTTTGAAACCCCCGCTCTCAGCCCGGGGCATTATACCGGTTACAGCCCGGCGGACACCGGTTGGGTGATGGCGTCTGCGGGTCTCAGCTACCAGTCCATTTGGTTTAGCCCGGCGGCCGTCGATGGCCAGCAGGGCGCTTACATTCAGAACGGCGGATCGATTTATCAAGACGTGTATTTGGCGGCGGGCACCTATAGCATCCGCTTTAAAGCCGTGGGCCGGCACCAAACGCTCGATAACGGGGTGCGCGTTTACCTAGCTTCGACGCTGATCGCTGCTTGGCCGGATACGGTCATCAGCCAGACGGAGTGGCGAGACTTTGCCACGGCCAACGCGACGGTCGCGACGGCGGGCACCTACCGCTTAAAGTTTGAAGGCTTTGGCAGCGCGGGCGACCGGACGACCGTGATCGATGCGATCGCCATGGAATCGGTGGGGGCGCCGCCGAATGCCGCTCCCTTTGTCGCAGCGACCTCGACCGGAGTCACGCTGGCGAACAGCGCGACGGTCTTTGGTTTGGCCTCGGATGGACAACACATCTATGTGAAGAAGAGCGCTGCCGAGATCTGGGTGTATCGATTCGACGGCACGCGGGTGTCGGCCAATTCCGTCGCTAATCTCCCCTCGGATCAAGGTGATATGACGTGGGCGAAGGGTTATTTGTATGCGCGCAATGGCGGTACGCTCTATCGGATTTCGACCCAGGACTGGTCCAGCCTGCCGGTGCGCGGTGATAGCGAGGCTCCGCTGCTGAGCTCCAGCTCATGGACGTACAACAATCTGATCTCCACGCCGGACGGCCGTCTCGGCACGGTCGGTGCCACCAGCGGCGGGCAATTCACGGTGCGGTTTTACTCGCTGTCGGCCGATGGCCTGCAACTGACGAGGAGTCAGGACCACACCCTCTACGAAACGGCAACGTTTGATGAACACGGTTGGGCCAGCGACGGCACGCATCTCTTTCGGATCAGCTACCCCGCCGCCTCCAACCCCTACAAAGCGTATTCGCTGGCTACGGGGGCCGTCGTCACGACGGGCTCGTGGAATCTAAGAACCCCGGGCACCGGGGTGTCGCTGAATAATCCGACCTTTCTTACCCGCGACCACCTGTCGGGCCGGTTTATCATTGGTGAGTGGTACAATGATGGATCGAAGGTCATCGTAACAGCGGCGTCGGCGGCGGCGCCGGAACTGCTGGCGGGCAGCAGTAGCACGGTGGCCGGGTCGGCGTCTTTGCTCTACCCAAAAGGCATCCCGAAGAATGGGGATGGCACGCCGAGGACGGGGGAAGGGGTGCAGCTCGAGTATGTGCGGATGATGAACCCGCTGGTGATGCGCCAGACGACCTTTCAGCTCGGAGCGCAAGTGACGCCCCCGGCCTTCACCGCCGGTGGACGGGCGCTGACGGCAGATGAACTGAGTACATGGTATTTGCCCGAACCGCAGAATGCGGGCACGGGTCGATTCTACTACAGTCCCCACGCGCAGCAGGTCTTTGCCACCCAGCCTGGCGTGGTCGATGTCGTGTGGGTGGAGCGGGCCTCCGGCCTGACCAATAGCAAGCAATACGTGATTTCCGCCTCGGCGTTCAAACCGGTGAAAAAAATGTATTGGACGGAAAATGGCTTCAAGGCCCCCGCGGTGCAAGTGCCCAGCTCGCGGGTGTCCACGGTGAATATTGTCTACAACACGCTCTTCCCGGCCACGGTGGCGGCCAACTATGTGCGCCCGGGCGAAACGGTCTCCCCCGACCTCGATCTCACGGTGGCGAAGAGGACCCTCTGGTTTAGTCCCCTCGACAATGCCATCCACGCCTACAATGCCGAGGGGCGCGTCTTTGTAGAGTTTCTGGGCGCCATTCAGGCCGACGGGGTGACCCGCCAGTTTCTCGGGTATGAGATCGTGGAGGTGGCCAAGGAAATCGTGCCCCGACTGGAGCGCATCAACATCGGCGATGAACTGCCCCCGATCAACGGCGAGAGTGGGTTGGTGCCGGCGGTGATTGCGGGCACCGCCGATGGGGATGGCCGAGGGGCATTTTTGCACCAAGCCGTGGCGCAGGGCGCCAGCACGGGCTTGCGGCTCTTTGCGATCCGGGTCACGACGCCGCTGTACTCCGCTGGGGCGGAAATCCCCAGCAACGAAGTCCTGATGTATTGGCTACAAGCGGGCGATTTGGGGCTGCTCTGGCCGAAATACTATGCGGGCTACGTTTTGATCTGGCCGACCGAGCGCGACCGCTATTCCGTTTACGCGCGCTCCCTCGATCCCAGTACCGCCACCTCGGTGGTGCTCAACTCGGCCGACAGTCCGATGCTCGTGTACCAGGACGATCCGACCAAGGCGCACGCGACCGTCTCGCAGGACTTCCGATTTTCAACGAAGGTAACGGCGGCCACCCCGGTGGGCCGCTCGCTGATCCGCTACACGAACGGCAATGACGTCTGGTTTGAGCGGGTGTATTCGGAGCTCGATACGACGGCTTCCACCTACGCCACCTTGGAGCCCGCCACGGTGGGCCAGCGCATTCTCCCGCCGGCGGGCACGGATGCCACGGTCGGCTACATCCGCCCGGTGACCGACGGCACGGCCTTCAATCCCAAGGCCTATCTTGACCCCTTCGTCGTGGGCTTCGACAACGCCAAGCAGGGCGCCATCATCGGCGTCAACGCCCTGCCGAGTAAGAACACCCTCGAGGTGTGGTGGTATAAAAAAAATACCCCGTTGGGTACGGGGTTCACCCCCACCTACTGGCCCTCGGTGGTGAAGCGGTATGCACTGGCGTGGCCGACGGCCCCCCAAGAGATCGTGTTGGCGAGCAATGCCGGCTCCGGCGATCTGCCCTCGCTGCAGGCGAAAGGCTCCATTTACACCCAGAACGACGCCACGCTGCCCGGTTACAACCCGAACGAGGAGCACGCCCTGATGATCAACGGCCGCGCCTGGGCGCTGCGCGACGATCTCAACCTCCTCGCCACCTCGTCCGACAAGTATGTGCTGATCGACTACACGGAGGCGGATGAACGCCCGGCCATGGCGGTCTTTAAGGTCCTGCGCGAGAAGCCCCTCGCCAATGTTGTTTTCAGCTACGAGGCGGTGGCGGGCAAGGTGCTGCAGGCCCCGATGCCGCTGCCCATTCTGCCGCTGCCCGTGCGGCCGGCGACGCTCCCGGCGGGCGCCACGGTGGACACCTATTGGCAAACCTATTTTGCTTCGTCCACCCTGTGGAGCTTTCCCACGGCCAAGGCCGGAAAACGCGTCGCGAATCACGAAGTGCCGCCCGGGACGCCCGATGCGCCCGCGCTGGCCAGCCTGACGACGTCGAAGCTCAACGATTCCGCGCCGGTGTACGGCGAGTTTACCTGGCTCGACCGCAAGGGCACGACGTGGGTGTACCGCGGCATGCACGCGGGGGCCTCTACGGCGACCTTCTCCATGCGATATTTTTACCCCACGCAACCGGGCTTCTGGTTTCCCGAGCTCGGCGTCCAGCCAGCGTTGGGCACGGTGGTCCCGTATTTGCGCAAAGTGGCGACGGACAATCCGGTGTCGGGCGAGCCGCTGCCCATCGTATTTAAGCCCCTGTGGCCGGCGTCGGCCCCGCAGCTCCTCGTCGGGCAGACCCTGACCAACCCGAAGAACGGCCTGCCGGCGGTCCGCGGCCAGACCAGCGCCGAAGTGATCTACCAACAGTCCATCGCGCGCGACGCGACGGGCACGCTGAAAAGCGTCGAGCTGTTCGATCCCACGCGGGCGAAGACTTATCCCTTGACCGTAGCCACGCTGTCGGGCCTGCCCGCCAGCATCGCCACCGACACCCTGCAGGGGAAAACCTACTTCACCCGCCTGCCGCCTCATCTCATTCAACGGGTTTACTTCGATCCCACGCTGGGCACGCTCGGTGCCCTCGTCTTTAAGGGGCAATTCAAGCAGGAGGCCTTGGGCGATGACTACCTGCTCGTCAATCTCCTCAGCACGGACGATGTGACGGCCCTCAAAGGGCTCGCCGATAGCGCCGATCTCAAGAAGAGTGCGTGGAATACGGCCATCGATGGCCTGAAGACGAAGGTGGAAACCTTTATGGAAGACCCGAGCAAACGCGGGACCTATATAGTCGATGCGGGCTCGACGACGGCGCCCACGCGGGCCGACCCCACAAAGTTCGTGCTCGGCACCGAATTAGCCTCCGTGAGCGATGACGACGCCGCGGTGGATTCCTACGCGCTGAACGCCTCGGGTGGCGGGTCCGGCTACGTCGTCATGAGCTTCGGCAATGGCCAAGCCTTCACGCCGGTTGACGAGCCGGTGTCGCTGAGTGTGTTGAAGGTGGTCGCGCCGCTGTACCGCGGCGAGCTCAAGGTGATCGCCCCGACGAACCCGCTGGACGAAAAGATCACGTTGCAGCACTCCCTCGATTTCGCCGGCAAGCCGCAGGACTATGAATTTGAGTGGAAGTATGCGCCGCCGGTGAACGGCGCCCCGCCCGTCCTCTACACCTTTACCGCCAGCGTCCTCCTCGGCAATGCGTCGGGCTGGACCACGTATAACCAGCCCCCGGCTGATTTCGCCCTCCTGCGGCTGCCGAATGCGACGCTGACCGGGGTCGCGGCGAGCACGCCTGCGCCCGTGACGATCCGCGACAGCGCCGACACCGCCGTCCACGGCACGACCCGGCCGCAGGCGGTGTTGCGCAAACAATTCGATATCACGACCGTGCCGCTCAAGGCTTACCTCAGTGTGCAGTTACACGCGCGGGATGGCGCGGAGATTTATCTGAACGAGTCGCTCGTGGCGGTCGTCAATCGCGACCCCGCCCGCAATTCCACGCCCTCGCCCTCGCCGACGGGATTCAGTCCGCTGCCCTTCCTCGTCGAAGTGCCGGCGGCGCTCCTGCGCACGAGCGGCAACGTGCTCGCCCTCGAACTTTACACGGATTCCGACGTGGGGGTGGGCTCGATCGTCAACGCCAAGCTCGAAGGCCTCGTCGCGAGTTTTGATACCAGCCAGTGGCTGGCGATCTCGGCTTCCGCGACGGAAACGGCCTCCATCCTCACGACGGGGTCTATCGTGGGCAAAGTGCGCCACGTCATCCAAGGCACCAGTGTGCTGACGCTGACGGACAACTATCTGACGATGCGCTACCGGGCGCGCCTCACCACGAACGCGGCTTACATTGCCCCGGCGGCGGCGACCAACCCCGGTGGCTGGTCGCAATGGACGGAGCCCGCGCTGGCGGAAGGCTGGATCAAACGCGCGCTGGCGGGGATTAATCCCTTCGGGCAACGCGTGACGGATTTGTTTAATAATGCGATCAACACCGATGTGAGTTTGGTGCAGCAGGCAGGGAAGCGGTGGGAGGGCGATATCGCCCTGAGTCTCTCCAACATCAATAGTTTTGGGCTGATCGAGATTTACGAAACGATTTTGCGCCGCGGCAAAATGCTGTCGATCGAAGGCACGCCGGCGATCAACTACGGGGCGGCCAACGACGCTCTCCTGCTGGCCGCCGGGTATCTCTCGGATCTCTATGTGATCCACGGCAACGAGGCCTTTGCGGATGCGGCCAACCCGACCATTGCCTTCGGCACGGATAACGGCAGCACCTATGGCGACGTCGCCACCTCGCTCTTCGCGTTCAAGGGGCAATTGCCCGGCGTGATGGACGAGGAGCTGGCGCTGCTGCGCGGCCGCAACAACGGGCTCCAACCCGGCACCCAAGTGACGCCCGTTTACAATCGCCTCGTCTGGAATTACACGCGTGGCATTTCGTCCGGCGAGGCGATCTACGCCCTGAATTACAATATGAAGGACATGAACGGCGATGGGGTGATCAATGCCGCCGATGCCGCCATCCTGTATCCCCAAGGCCACGGCGATGCCTACGGCCACTATCTGACGGCCCTCACCGGTTATTACGGGCTGTTGGCCAATAGTAACTTTTCGTGGCAGCCCCGCATTGAGGCTGTGAACATTCTGGGTAAACCGGTGGCGGTCGATTATCTGGACGAGCGGAAGTTTGCAACGGCCGCCGTCGCTCTGGCCCGCACCGCGGCCCTGACCGTGGACCTCACGTATCGCCAAGCCTATACGGCCTCCGCCGTCACGACCTGGGCCAATCTCAAGGATACCTCCACCAATGGCGGCGTGAACCGGCGCTGGGGCGTGGACGACTGGAGCATCCGCGGTGGGCAGGGCGCCTATCTCCACTGGCTGACCGGCAACTCGCTGCTGCCGGCTTTCGATCCCGACCCCACGCACCAAGGCATTCAGATCATCGACCGCACGACGGTACCGGAGCTGAAGGAATTGGTCGCGCAGGCGACGGCCATTCAGCAGTCGCTGAGCAACGCGGACGCGCGCCTCAATCCCCTTGGGCTGGCGGAAGGCGCCTTGGCTTTCGACGTATCGCCGGCCGCCGTCGATGCCGGCTCCACGCATTTCGAGCAGATTTACGACCGCGCCACCAAGGCGCTGCAAAACACCGTGACGGCCTTTAGCAATGCCAAGGGTTCCACCCAATTACTGCGCGAGCAGGGCGACAGTCTGAGCGCAGCGGTCGAGGTGATTACCCAGCAGGAGCAGGCCTACACGAACCAGTTAATCGAGCTCTACGGCACGCCCTACCCCGACGATATCGGGCCGGGCAAGACCTACGTGCAAGATTACGCCGGTCCCGATTTGCTGCATTACGGCTATCTCGACATCAAAGAGCAGTTCATCACCGCCGGGCAGAAGGACTATGAATTTGTGGTCGCTCCGGCTTTCCAAGCGGCGAACCCGTCCACCGTTAATTTTAACGACGGCGGCAAGGTGACCTATCACTTGGATTCCGAGGGGGGCTTTCGCAAACCGGCCTCGTGGACCGGCCGCCGGCGGAGTCCAGGGAACCTCCAGACGGCGGCCTCGAATGTGCTCCAGCAGCGGATTTCACTCTGGGAAGTGCTGGAAAATATGAACGGCGCGACGGAAGATCTGGCGGCCAACGCCGTGGTGTTTCAGGCGGCGGTGAGTCGTTTTAGGTCCGAGCGAGACGCCCTCAATCGCTATCAGGCTGCGTTCACCACGATTGAGACGATCCAGCAGGCGCTGCACACGTCCGAGTTGATCGCCGAGACCATCAACGCGGTAAACAAGGAGTTGAAAGAGGCCGCCAAAGAGGCCATGCCGACCGTGATGGGTGTGATCGCTGGCGTGGCCGCCGGCGTGATCGCCGATCCGCTGTCAGGTGGTCGGGCCGCGATCAAGGCGGCCGGTGCGGCGACCGGTTTCATCGGCGATCAAGTCGTCATGACGCTGAAGATTTCCCAGCAGCTCACCGAACAGACCAAATCGTCCCTGGAGCGTCTGCAGGAACTCCAGCAGCTCGACACCGCGTGGGCGTACGAAAACCAGCAGTTGATCGCTGAGCTGAAATTACATATCGGCGCCGTGGCTGGTCTCCAGCCGGCGGTCGAGATGGCGCTGCGGGCCTACGACCAAGCGCAGCGGGATTATTATTCGCAGGTGGCGCTGGGCGAACGCCTCCAAGTGGAGCGCGAGACCTTCCGCCAACGCTCTGCCGCGCTCGTGCAAGGCTACCGGACGAAGGATCTGGCCTTCCGGGCCTTCCGCGACGAGGCGCTGGAAAAATACAAACAGCTCTTCGATCTCTCCTCCCGCTACGCCTACCTCGCGGCCAATGCCTACGATTTTGAGACTGGCCTGCTCAACACCGGCGAGAGCGGGACCGCGGCGGACTTCGTCGACAAAATCGTCAAGGCCCGCTCCCCGGGCGTGATGGTGGGCGGGGTGCCGCAAATTGGCGGTTCGACGACGGGCGATCCCGGGTTGGCCGGGGCCTTGGCCCAGATGAATGCGGACTGGTCGGTCGCCAAGACGCGGCTCGGCTTCAACAATCCGGACAACTATCGCACGACGTTTTCCCTGCGGGCGGAAAACTTCCGCATCCTCAGCGGGGCGGCCGGGGACCAGGCGTGGCGGGCCAAACTGCAGGCGGCGCGGCGCGACAACCTTTTGGACGATCCGGACGCGGCGCGCCATTGTTTGAATCTCGGGCTGTCGGCGAATCTGGCCGTGCCGGGGCTGATCTTGGAATTCAGCACGACGATCTCGCCGTCCTACAACTTCTTCGGGCAGCCGCTGGCTGGCGGCGACAGCACCTTCAGCGCGACGTCGTTTGCGACCAAGATCCGCTCCTCTGGCATCGCCTTCACCGGCTACACCGGAATGGTCGGGCCCAACGCCACCGCCAACGTGGTGACGTCGATCGGCGGCACGTCGCCCCAGGACCCGTACACGGCCTACACGAGCGCCTCCGCGCTCAGTGCCACCCCGTACGTTTATTTCATTCCGGTGGGCGTGGATTCGATGCGCTCGCCGGCGGGCGACGGCAGCACCGTGCGGACCTGGTCGGTGCGCGACCAAGCCATCCCGATGCCGTTTAACATCGGGGGGAGCAAGTTCGCCACCGCCTCGACGTGGTCGGCGGCCAATTCCCTGACGGAGGCCTTTACCCTGCGCCAGCATCAGGCCTTCCGTGCGGTGCCGGATGGGACGGTCTTCAACAGCGGCACGGGCTTCAGCAACGCCCGGCTCGTGGGCCGCTCGGTCTGGAACAGCAAGTGGAAGCTGATCATTCCCGGCAACACCCTCCTCTCCGATCCCAACCAAGGCATCCAAGTCTTTATCGATACGGTGAAAGACATCAAAGTGTACCTGCAGAGTTATTCCACGGCCGGAAATTAACCATGACCCTGCGCGCTCTCCTTTTGCTCTTCGTCGGGTGCGCCGCGGTGGCGCGCGCCTATCCCCCCGCGCCGGGCGAAACCCTGTACGGGACGGTGCGCGAGGAGCGCGGCCGGGTATGGGCCAAGGGAGCGGCCTGGGTGATCGTGAGCAACGATGCGGGGGAGATCGGGCGGACGCTGATCCATCTCGCGCCGGAGGAAGGCGTGAACGACGCGGTGCACGTGCCGATGGATTCCGGCACGGCAGGGGCCCATGATACCCCCACCGCCCTGCAGCCGACGGTCGGGTTTACCGCGGACGCGGACTTGGGCTGGACTTTACGCTTGGGCTCGACAGAGACAATGACGTCGATATCGAATTGCGCGAAATTGCACCTGCAAAGTTACTCCACGGCCGAAAATTAACCATGACCTTGCGCTCTCTCCTTTTTCTTTTCGTCGGGTGCGCCGTGGTGGCGCACGCCTATCCCCCCGCGCCGGACTATACCCTGTACGGGACGGTGCGCGATGAGCGCGGCCGGGTATTGGCCAAGGGTGCGGCGTGGGTGATCGTGAGCAACGACGCGGGGGAGATCGTGCGGACGCCGATCGATCTCGCGCCAGAGGAAGGCGTGAACTACGTGGTGCACGTGCCGATGGATTCGGGCACGGTGGGGGCCAATTATTCCCCCACCGCCCTGCAGCCGACGGTCGGGTTTACCCTACGGATTTTGATGGGCGGCCGGTCCTATGTGCCTTTCCAGATCACGCGTTTGCCGCCGACGGTGGGTTTGCCGGGTACGCGGACACGCCTCGATCTCACGCTCGGCGTGGACAGCGACAACGACGGTTTGCCCGATGCGTGGGAGCAACTCCTGATCGACAACGACCGCTCGGGCCGCCTGCGTACCCTCGCCGACGTCAAGCCCGGGGATGATTTCGACGGCGATGGCCTGACGAATTACCAGGAGTATCTACTCGGCACCTACGCGCTCGACCCGCTCGACGGGCTGGCGCTGACGGTGGTCGAAGCAGTGAACGGCTTCGCGCACCTGCGCTTCGCGGTCGCGTTGGGGCGGACCTACACGATCAAATCCTCGAGTGATTTGACGACCTGGGCAGCCCAGAGCTTCGCCGTCGGCACGGCGGCCGGCGCGCCGGTGACGACCTTCGCCGCGACCACCATTACCGTCCAAGATGTTTGGGTACCGCTGCCGCCCGGCGGCACCGCTTTCTACCGCCTTTATGCCCAGTAGTTCCGTCTGGACGTCGCATCGCGTCCTCCTGGTGATGGTCGTGGCCGCCCTCGTGGGCACAGGCGTGGCGTGGCGTATCTGGGCCACGCGCCCTGCGCCGGAGACGGTCTTACGCTCGGACTTGGTCCTGCGTGACGGGGTGCTGTATAAACCCACGGCGACGGTGCCCTTCGCGGGCCTCCTCGTGGAGCGCTGGACGGCGGACCGGCTCCGTGTCGAGGTGACGATTGTGGACGGCCGGGCACATGGCCTGTCGCGCGGCTGGTATGAAAACGGGCAAATCGAAGTCGAGGAGCGTTTCGTGCGCGGGGTGAGCCACGGCACCCGCACCCGCTGGTTTGCGGAAGGTGGAAAAAAATCTGAGGTTAAAATCGTCGACGGCACGTTGACGGGCGTTTTCCGCGAGTGGCATGCCAACGGCCGGCTGTCACGGGAAACTCCGCTGGCGGCCGGTGTGCCGCACGGTGAGGCCAAGAGTTGGGATGCTGCCGGCAAGCTGATCGGCACCGCCCAAGTGTCCCGCGGAAAAAAGATCAGCGAATAATGCGGAGTTCTTGCCAACCACGGTTTCGCAATTTTTCAATGCGCTGAGATATGCCAATCGTCTTTACATCATTGCTGCGAGGCTTGTGGCATGGGGGCAGGGCGGGCCCGGGGCCAGCCGC
>Ga0209550_10001944_pt1 | contig 19937 bp, 26 predicted proteins | sample LauGreSuBDMM15SN_2_FD_187567 | JGI IMG/M metagenome (GOLD analysis project Ga0209550, IMG submission 187567) | Freshwater lake microbial communities from Lake Michigan, USA - Su13.BD.MM15.SN (SPAdes) (version 5) | ecosystem: Environmental > Aquatic > Freshwater > Lake | place: Lake Michigan... | reverse complement strand
AGTGCTAAACAAAGCAACGCCATCACCACCAACATAAGCGGCAGAAAAACCGTTGTTGAGAGTAGCGGCTGCTTTAACCTGCTTGGTATACGCCATAGCACGAGCCAGACCTTTGGTGTAACGAGCAGACAAGCTGTCGTACAAGTTATCTTCAATCGCTTCTTCAGTGATTGAGAAACCCAAAGCAATGGTTTCGTGGTTGTAGCGGGTAGTCCATGCCTCTTGAGCATTGTCATAAGCGATGGCAGAACCCTCGTTTTTGACAGGTGCGGCTGAGAAGCCAGACAGTTTGGTTTCTTCTTCAAAGGAACGCTCAGAGGTCTCTGTTTCGTAGATCTCTTTGTGTTGCTCACCGTAGCGAGCGTACTCCATACCAAACAAAGCATTCAGTCCGGGCAAGAGTTCCTTAAGTAGTTGTGCACGTGAAATAGCCATTTAAGTAACTCCTTAAGCGCCAGTGGCAGAGTAGTAACCATGCAAGGCTTGGTTCAACTTAACCAAAACTTCGGGATACTGGGTGAACACAATAGTGGAGGCGCTAGGGATAGCGGTCACACTGCCGGGGACTGCAATCGCAGCGTTAATCGTAACTGACGTTGCAGCTGCTGAAGCTGCGGCGGTTACAAAAGAACCTGTTTGAATGATTTGTCCGTTTGCTGCAACATAAGCCACATCTGTTCCAACAGGGATTGCGCTAGGCAAACCAGAACCAGTTAAGGTAATTGTTGTAGAAGATGAAGAGCCAGTTGCACTTACTGAAATAGAAGACTCTTGTACCAAGCCAACCAAACGCAAAGGTAGGGTGGTTGTTACTGGAGTTGCCGTAGGAGCTAAAACTGCGTTAGCAGAATTGCCGGTGGTTGTGCTACCCGTATTGTTAATAGCAGATAGGTTAGTACCAATCATAGCCATAGCAGCGGAAGCAATAACAGTAGTGGCGGAACATACAACCGCTTTAAACACAGCATCGGGATCGTCCAACACATAGGCTTGGCAGTCACCCGCAAGGGTTCCTGAAGGCCAGTATTGAGCAAATTGCTTTTGCTTGTTTAAAGGGTTTGTATAAGTACAACCCAAGAAAATACCAACCGTTTGGTTTAGACCAGTGCCAGTAGAAACTGAAGCACGGGTTACATTACCACGCGATAGTACAACGAAATCACCATAGAAGATATCAGTCGCATAACCGTACTGGATGGGGTACATACGGGTAGAACCCGCAAATACTTGACCACCAATTAAGTTCTGCGCCAACAGCCCATATGGAGCTGATACGACGGGATAAGCCATTTAAGACTCCTTTTAAAAAAATTTAAGTACCTGTACCAAATGTTACTTTGGACGTTCTTTCCGCGAATTTTGACATACGTGGATCGTTGTCTTTCATGTAGGTGTTGTCTACCGATTCCATTTGTGCCTTGTTTATTTTTGCAAAGTGAGTGTCACGTTGCTCCATAAACTCAGCTGGGATACGGCAAAGTACTAGCCCACCAATTTCAATATTGCCTTTAAAGCGACCGTCAGTGGAAGCGTGCATCATGAGTTCTGGATAGTCCTCTGCTTTGCAGGGTTCATATCCCTCACGTAACTTAGATGAGATATTTGATGGATCACTGCTACCCAATATGCTAATACGAATCCAGCGATGTGCCCAACCGGACCTATCATCTGGAGAAGGTAAAGACTCTGGCGCACGCCATGAAGTTGGTCGTTGCATAACTTGACGGTTATCCAACGCACGATCCAAGCGATTTTGCGGTTTTTCAGTTTTGGTAGTTTCCATTTTTTATCCTTTTCTAAGTAAAGCAACCTGTCTAGCATATTCTTCGATGGGCACCCCAAGGCGACGCGCAGTTGCGGCTTCTGATGCTTTCAAACGAATACGATTAGGTGGTGTACTACGTGTAGCAGGTGCTACAGGTGAAGTAATTCGTGTTGCACGGCGTGGTGTATCTTCATACTCCTCTTCCGGTTCTGACGCCCTTTTCTTAAGAGGCGGATCGTCTTCCTCGTAGCTCTGGTCACTTTCAAAGTGCTCAGGAAATCTTTTGCGCATCGTTTTGTCGATGGTTTTGAAGTACTCTTCAGTACCTACATAGTCCGCACCATACTCTTTTTGTAACTTTCTGTCAATTCCCATTGCAGTCATAGTCATTTCGTCGTCAATTCCCCACCAATCGTTGTTGCGATCAACCCACTTTTGGGTGCGGGGCGATACACGTGGAGGCTCTTCTGCCTGACGCGCGGGAGGTTGATATTCTATTTCCTCATTCTTAATCGGCCTCATACCTTCAGCACGGTCAATCTTGAGGGTAGCTCTGGCAATCGCTTCTTGCGCTGCAACAATTGTGTCTGGATCAGCAGCTTCGTAAGCTTTTTTGTACTTCTCTTTGGCGGCATCTAGCTCAATTTGAGCAGCGGATCTAGACTGTTCAATGTAGGCTTCGCTACCTGTAGAAATTTGTTGATGTAGGCGTTTGTTTTCTATAAAAACTTGTTTAGCGAAGTCTTCCGCAGCCTCACGTTCACGAAACGCTTGTTCTTTGGCGCGGCGCTCATCGTGGTATCCACGTGTAAACTTTTTAATTCGTTTTTGAACTTTTTCATCGTAAGTGGCTAATTCTTCGTCAGTCACTTCCTCAACAGGTTCCTTCATGGGCTTGCGACCACGATCTTCCTCTGGAGTGTCGTCCTCAATCTCAACTTCAAATTTCTCTTCAGCAGCTTTCTCTGCTTTCTCATCGGGAAACTCGTAGGTGTCTTCAAACTTTTGTGTTGCCATGTGTTACTCCTTATGCTGCTCGTGTAATACCACGGGGATCTTCCACAACCGCTTCAACCGAATCATCGTTAATGATGCGGAATTCACGACCATGAATTTTCAGGCGGGTTCCTGAATTGGGTCGGACGACGACAAAGTCACCTTCCTTGCACGACGGCCCACTAGGGAACCGAGCGGTATCTGTATAGGCATCGGGGCCTAGCTTTACTACAAACAGTACTGGGGTCAGTACTTCTTCATAGTGCATGGATTGGTTTGATTTAACAATACCGATTTCACTATCTGCAAACTCTTCCATTGCTTCAGGGACAACGCACAGAAGTCGAAAGGTTTTAGGATCAGGCAACTGCTTCGCTTTATCTTCTGCACTCGTGTTAAGAATGCCAGACAAATCTACCGCAGCGACATTAAATTCAGTCATCGGAATACTCCAGTTTTTTTGCAAGGTCTTTGACAATTTGATCTGCATGAGTTAGACCCCGAATAACTCCGCAAACGTGCCGGTACTCGGCGAAATCTTTAGCGCCACCACCGTTTAAAAAAATAGCTTGATCCTCGCGTAACTTGTCAATTTCTTTGAGGAGGTATGTAAGCGCTTGTGAATTCATTTACTTTCCTTATTTGGTGGTTTACCGGTGTTTTGCGCGGCTCTCTGCGCGGCTTGTTGTACAGCCATTTGTGCTTTGTGTTTGGCGGCGTCAATGCCCAAACGCATTCCTTCAGTCTCTTGCTGTCTCGCTGCTTTATCTTTATTTGCAGCGGCTTGTGCTCCAACTTGCATAGCTGCAATTTCTTTTTGAGCCTCAATACGAGCCTCTTCAACGCGAATCTGATCCGCTTTTGCCGCAGCATCAATTTGTTGCTTCTGCTGTTTAAGCTGCAATTCGCCCTGCTTGATCTGCAACTCTTGCATCTGCATCTGAACCAAGGGGTCCTGCATCTGTTGTTGAGCCTGCTGCTGTTGGGCTTGTTGTTGGTTCTGCTGAAGAATTTGTTGAGCTGCTTGCGCTGACATAACAGCAATCTCATCCGCTTGTTCAGGGGTGATCTTTTTGTTATTTTCTTCGCCGGGTAACGACATACCAATACGCATCTCGATTTGTTTGCGGTACTCCAGAGCCATATGCTCGTTGATGTGAGCCATAGCTGCTGCCATGATTGCTTGCGCCTGCGGGTTCATCTGCATCATCTGTTGAATCTTGGGGTCTTGGATCGCCGCCATATGCACTTGGATGTGAGCCTGATGATTCTGCTCAATGAACGCCTTGACAGGCTTCATAGTAAGTAACGCTTGATTCTCAGACACAGGGTCTACGGGTATGGCGTCGTCTTCTACCTTGACTAACTTGTCTGCATTCTTAACGCCAAGCACTTCAATCATTTGGCGGTGCAACATTGACAAGTCATACAACTGCGGAGCTTGTTGAGCCAACTGCATAACTGCTTGGTACTGCACAATCTTCTGTGCCATCGTCGCCGCGTTTGGATCACTAACGGGGATAACGTCCACCATGTCGTAATCAGACTTTTTGGCTTTACGGTCTCCGTCTACAGGCTCATATTCATACTCATCAGGCGTGTAGTCAGCAATGATGATCTTCAAAAGTTTGAACTCTTGTTTCATCGTAAAGTGAATGCGGGCTTGAACTGCTCCCATCACTTTTAACTGTCTCTCTAACAACGCCAGAGTTGTACCGACTGGAGCTTGCGCACTCATGTCAGACACGTTCATATCGCCCGACGAAGCAAACGAGCGACCTTCTTCTACGATGTTTTGGAATAGGGCAAACAGAACCTGACTTGGCTCTTTGTATGGCAACGGTAATATGTTGTCTCTGATTGATCCGCTGGGGACATCTACGTCTCTAAACTCTCCGGGCTGGATGGGGGTGTCGTCTCCCTTAATGCGTAAGCCGCGAGATTTAAGACCTCCGGGTAAGTTAGATAGCGTGCCAGCATCAACGAGCTGTCGGATGAGCATGGTGGCGGACTTGGCGTAGCCCCCGATAAGATGGATAAGACCGTACCCATAGAACCCGAATCCGGGGATGTACTGGTAGTGGACAAAGTGTTGTCGCTTGAGGTGAAGTTCGTCTCCTTCATACCAATTTCTCCTGATAGCTAATACAGTATTAGTTGCTTTATCTATAGAGACCACATAAGGTAAGGCAATCCCTGTTTCTTTACCCTTGCGTTTGTGCTCATACCCTTTGAGATCCAAATCAACGTGCATTTCAAGGATGCGATAACGATCATCTTGTGTAGCAGACATGCCGCTTTCTTCGGCCTTCTGCTTCTCAATATCGTCCATGTCATAGCCAGGTTCACCTAAGTCAACATCACGATAGAACCCAGCTTCTTGTAACTTCTTGACCTCGTTTTCGGTCTTACGCATGACGTGTGTTACGCGTTCTGCCGTCTCCAAATTACTTGCCCCATACGGCACAACAATGTCTTCTGCTGGAATAAACACCGCGACCTGACGGCCCTTACTCGGATCATAGTAGACCTTCTTGAACGCAGAACCTGTAAGAGGTAGTGACCACAAGAGCTTTTCATGTTCAGGACGATACTCAGTCATCACCTCAGTGAGTTGATAGTTCATATCATCTTGCACGCGCATAGCAGCTTCTTCTGTATCGCGTGTTTCTTCACCAATAACTTTTGTTTTGACTGGACCCATTGCTGGGAATGTCTCCATAATCCCCTCCGCTTGAAAGCGTACAACGCTCTCTGTCAACATCGGGTGAAACACTCCACAAGCCCCTTGCCAAGGCTCTGTTCGTTCTTCGTACTGCAAGCCCAACAGTTTCAAACCATCAACATAAGTTTTGATCCAATCTTTGCGATCCATTACGTCTTTTTCAAAGTCAGAAACTAATTCAGACCCAAGTAAATCTAAATCTCCATCGTCCATTTCATCGGCAAGATTGGCATCAAAATCTTTACCCTTTGATTGCTTACGTGGCTGAAGCTCAATCTCTATGTCACCCATGCCAATACTTACTGACTCAGGGTCTTCGATTTCAATCTCAATAGGAACATCCATCTCTTGCTCCATACCAAGAGGAGCTGCGTACAAACCTTTGTCCATTGAACTTGTTGCCATTTTGTGTCCTTAAATTAATTTTTTATTGCCCGCATTTTCTACGTATCCACCATTTGCAAAGCCAAGATATTTTTTTAATTCATCCATTATTCCCGGTTCAGCTGGCTCAGGAATGCGCGTGTACGGAGGTAAATCTTTAGAGTCTAAACGTGTTTGACGCAAGCCAGTAACTGCGTTATATGCTTCTCTTACACTTTTATCTTTAAACATTGTTTTGCGTAATTCTGGGTCTTTTGTCAAATCAACATTCAATGAAGATTCCGCGCCAGCAAGCGTTGCAAATATTTCGTATAAGCCTACGCGGCCTTGTTCATTAATAAATTCAGGCGTCATGTAGCCATCTTCAATTCCGTATTTTTCTTTCAAATGTGGCAATGATGCTTTTAACCCATCTAAAAAATTTGGAATTTTTACGCTTGGATTGTCAACCATTTTGATAAACCTGTCCCGCGTTTCTGTTGTAAACCCTGCGTTCTGACGGGAAAGTAGATGCTCCATTTCATGACCAAGAGTTTGTTTCCCAGCGCTAGGTTGCATAAAAATATTTGGTTGTAAACTTCTGTTTTTATTTTCATCAGCACGTCTATTTGACGAAAACACAAACCCTCTGGCATTTGAGCCCGTTAAATCAGGCATGTCACGAACAAGTAAATTTGGAATCCCCGCCTCTGTATATGGCATGGGTCCTGTAGGTTTTCTAAGTTTAGTTCCGCTTTCCCAGTAAGGCAGGCCAGATTCCTTAAGCCAAGACTTTGTGGTTTCATCGTATTGATTTTTTGCCATTTTGTGTCCTTAAACCGTGTAGTACCGCTCGTTGCGGCTACTTTTAAAATACTCAACTTCATCAGGTTCATCGTTTGGTAACCTAATGAAACCTCCCTGACGAAAACGTGCTAGAGCTTGTGTGGTTGAGTCAACCAAATCATCGTTTGCACCGCTTGGAAAGTCGTTACACTCTTCAATAACTTCTCTCGCCCACCTGCGGTCTGGTGCCCATACTATCCCTGAAGAGAACAAATCAGAGACAGCATTCACACGGGCAATCTTATCCTGTCCTTTACCCGGCGTAAACTCTCCTACGGGCACGCCCATGCGTCTAAACTCTTGATACAGCGCCGCTCCGTTAGACTTCTTCTCCACTACAAAAGCGTCTGGTTCCCACTCTTTGTACTCGTCCAGCACCATCTTTTTAAGGTCTGGAAACTCCATACGTTTCTTTATAGCGTTGAGTAAGATAATGTTGTAGTTCTTTGACTCCTCATTGAAGAAGACCCCCCATGTCGTCAAGGCGTTGTAGTCAGCCCTGTTGTTTGTTTCTTGGGCAGCGTCAAGACTCATGATGATGAACTCGCAGTTGGGAGGCGGTTTGTCCTGATCCCATATCTGCCACCACTCTCTCTTTATTAGAGCGCCCTCTTCTGATACAGGGTTCTGCATATACTGGGCTTCCCAGTAACGCACGTCCATACCAGCCTTTTTAGACAGTAATTCCTCAATAGTCCAGAATTCACCCCACAGGGGTTTCTCGTTCAGGATTGCAGGAAACTCAACGATCTCCCAACCATCTACACCTTCTTCTCGACCCATCTGACTAACTATCTGACCAGTCAAATCTAACTTTGACCACCGTGTCATCACAATAATAATAGCGCCCCCAGGCATCAGACGTTGAAGAGGACCAGACTGGAACCACTCCCAAGCAGGAAGAAACACATCAGCTCGCCCAGTTTTAGCGTCTTGCTCAGAATGTGGGTCATCAATGATGAAAAGATCAGCTCCGCGACCAGCCAAAGCACCGCCAACACCAATAGCGAAGTATTCGCCGTTTGAATTTGTACCCCATCTTGACGCAGATTTACTGTCAGATTGCAGTTCTACGGTAGGAAAAATGTCTTTATAGTTGTCCATTCCCACCAAATTTCGCACTCTACGACCAAAATTTACCGCCAAATCAGCTGTGTGGGAGGCCATAATGACCTTCTTATGCGGGAATTTACCCAAAAACCATGCTGGTGCTAGGTAAGAAATCAGTTCAGACTTGCCATGACGGGGTGCAATATTGACAATGACTCGCTTTTTCTTGCCATTTGCTATGTCTTCAAAGATTTTGGCTAGTCTACGGTGATGTGGACCCACTTTATAGCCGGGGTACACGTGATCTGCAAACTCTAGGAGGCTCTCTTTACCAAAATTCTGCACAGATTGGGCATCCCAGACCTTAATAAGCTCAAGAATCTTGCGTTTTTCATCTGCTGACGCTGTTGGCAGAAGGTTTTTTAGGGTTTCAATCTGTTCTCGACTGACTTTCACCGTACAACCTCTACCATCTGTACGTCAACAGTGCGTTTTTCCAGTTTGGCAAGGGTTTCAAGCAGTTCTTTCTCAACTTCTTCCATAGATTGTTGTTTGTGCGTGATTTCAGAGCGTCTCTTGAAGGCGTCTACCCCGTCTACTTCTCCTAAAGCACGTAAGGCAGTGAGCCGCACCTTGGCATCTGGGTGATCGGTCTCCGCCACCAGCTTGTTTACCACAAATTTCTTTAAGTCAGCCAACTCTTTCACGACCATAGTGTCGTGCTGCGCCACCATTCCCGCAAGATAGGCTATCGTTGCGTTCGGATACGTAGACAGAGTGGGTACTTGTTTTTGATCGCCCATCATGCTCTGGGCAATCTCGACCGCCTGCTGGCGTTCGTCTTCATTTGGTTCAATTGGCGTGTTTGTCAGGTCCGCTATAAGCTTAACAGTCCTTGCACGCATTTCCAGTTCTTCACGCGGAGACAGCTCGGGCATAGCGTCAACGGCAGACGCCGGGAGCGGAACATGAGAGTCTATTTCTGGAATTAAGTCTTGCATTGGGAGGGAAGTGGCACTCCGAAGTTGATGAAATATACCACGTATTTTGATAGGGAGGTAGGATTCCTACCCGGGGGGTATTAGGGAAAACACCTATGTACAAAGTGAGAGATAAAAAAAGACCCCGGGGTGGGGGTCTAAAGGAGGAGGCAACTTACTTCGGTAATTATATACACGTTGTGGGGGATGTGTATAGATTTCGTGGAAATTTGAACATGTTGTGGGTTATTTATGCAAGTCTTGGTGTATAGGACGCGGGGGGGACCCATTTGGGAATCGGGGGGGTGGGGGTCGTCTGCCTAGCCCCGTATATGTAAAGTTTGTGTTATACTAATTCCAATGCGATGCAATAGTGCAAAGCAGAAACGGAGAATGCAAATGGACGGAATGCTCACAATCAAAATGGCGGTAACTCTGCCAACAACTAAGTACCGCATGAAGCGTGTCACACTAGCCAAGTCATGGTGCAAGCGTAGTGAATGTGATAGTGTGTTTGCCAAGTTTTTAAGTATAAATGTCCATATCAACCCTACGCTATTGCGTGTGGAATGGATAGCGCAGGAAAGCGTGTTTGCTGGAGAAGAGTCTTAAGAGTAACTGATGAGGCTTGAATAGCCGAAACCGCAGGGATGCGGTCTTACTCAACTAACTGGAGAATGCAATGAAACCTTGGAATGAAATGTCAGTGATGGAGCAGAAACGCGCAGAGTACAGCGATTTGCACAAAGATACTTTCGGTTTTCGTCCATCAATGCAAGATTTTGAAAGAGTGGCTAAGTTAACTGATGATGAGTACATGAAAGAGTACACATACTTGGCTGAGTTGATGAGTAGACAGGACAACTGAAGAGACTTAAATAGTCGAAACCGCAGAGATGCGGTCTTGTTCAACTAACTGGAGAATGCAATGAGACAACTTGAATTATTTGACGAACAAACCGATATTGACTTTGCAATGGGTTTGACAACAGAGCAATTCATTGACCTAAAACATCGTGAGGGTGACGCATACGATTGGATCAAGCAAATCAGAGAAGTGGTTCAACGCCATTATTCTATGAAGAGACGTTTGGAAGCCACTTTCCAACACGACTTAGAAATAGCTAGAACACCACCTTACTTACGACCCAAGCGGTACTGAACACAGAGGACTTTACAGGGGACTTTGGTCCCCTTTTTATTTTGCCTGTGCCTTTGATGCCAGTTATTCGTCGTCGAGCGTGAGCCATGCGTGTGCGCCAAGCGCCTGTTTAAGCGTTCAGGGTACGCTGAAACTATATCTAAGAGCTAGCATGGTGTATAATTCAATCACCGCAGACAATTCGGTTTGCGGTGTTTTTAAACTTTTCGGAGAATGCAATGAACGCAAAAACAAAAATCGCCTCGGCGATCCCCGCTACCACACTAGATGTGGTTATCCCTACGTCTGTAAAAGACGCGGCATATAAATTCGCCAAGACTGGTGAAACGTCTGCCACAATCGCCCGATACGTCATGGACAATGACGCGTCATTTCCTGATGAAGTCAGCAAAGAATTGAAAGCCGATTTAAACGCGGGTTTCATGTTGCGGGCGACTGAATTGTGGGGTGATGAATTCTACAAAATCGGTGATGGCGGCACTTACATTCCATTGGGCAATTCAATTGTCTTAAAGAATGAAACCCCGCAAGGGTCAATCCGCGTCGGTCTGTCTTATTGCTTTGCTATGAGTCAGCAAGAATTCGGGCAATTGAAAAACAAAGATCCACAATTGCATGGCATTGTCAAACCAATGCGAGACAAATTCAGCAAGTATTCCCACAATAATATTACAGCGCTGAAATTGGCGGCACGTTCATTATTGAATGACGGTAAGAGCAAAGCACGTACGGGGAATAAAAACTTTGTCGATGCGTTGATTGAAATGTTTATCACTTTTGATAAACGTGTCTTGAACGCTGAAGCACGTACTGATGCCACCGCATCAGCGTTGAATTACCGTATGGCAAAAGATGCGTTTTGGACCGCATACAATAAAAAATAATTAGCTAACTGTTTTAGACCCCGCTTCGGCGGGGTTTTTTTTCGCCCAAAATATCTGCCTACCCCCTGATGCCAGTTATATGTCGTCGCGCGTGTGCAAGGTCGTGCGTGGCAGTCGCGCTCTTATATAGCGTTTCAGGGTAGAGTGAAACACTAAATAGTTGTTGTATAATTCTCTTACCGCATAGCAATCAGGTTGTGCGGGATGTTCTTTAACACTTCTAATGGAGAATGCATATGAATGCAAAGCAAAACTTCGTGGTCAAGTCCTTTAAGGATGCGGCTATTCTTTCGGCTACTATTAGCGAGCGCATGGCAACAGTCGCTCAGTTCATAGTCACCCAGTGCCCTACTTTCTTGGATGATGTACCCAAGGAAGTTAAAGCGGAACTTAACGAGGGTTGGGCAGTTCGTTGGCAGGAACTCAATCCTGCTACTGAATTTTCACCCGAATGGATACCCAAGAAAAGCGGCGGCTTTATTGCAACCCTTGCCTTTGCCTTGTCCTACAGCCAACAGGCTTTCGGTCAGTTGAAGAATGAAGACCCAGTAAAGCATGGCGTCATCAAGGACATTCGGGACAAGTTCAGTAAATACTGTTACAACCGAATGAAGGACTTGAAGAAAGCGGTTCGGGACTTGAACCCTGAGACAAGGACTAGGACACAATCCGACAACTACATAACCTACATTGAGAAAACGATGGATAACATCAAAACTCGATGCAAGAATGCGGTTGCAAGGGAGGACGCAACAGCCAACGAGCTAAAAACAAGAATGGCAATACAAGCATTCATGGATACTCTGAACAAGTAACCACCCTAAGAACCCAGTCTGAGAAATCGGACTGGGTTTTTTTTCGCCCAGCCCCCCTGAGACCAGTTATATGTTGTCGCGCGTGCCTGACCCAAGCGCCTATTTAGCGTTTCAGGGTGGGCTGAAATTCCAAGATTCCAAAAAGCGATTCCAAAATTCCAACCCGATTCCAATTTTTTGGAACAAATACAGCCTTGTTCTAACCAAGTTCTTCTAAGCAAACCGCAAAGTATCTTCAAGCGTGGATTCGTTCCAAGATTCCAGTTTATCAAAATGATTTGGAACCGACTTTCTCCTTTAAAATCATATAGTTACGCCATTTTATTCCAATATTCCAATATTCCAAAAAGTTTTTGCGCTTCCAGAGACTTTGACATTGAACGAGTCCATCAGCTGATGCAAAATCACGCAAAGACCAACTCCGCAAAATCGCTCCCAACTTTCCGCAAACACTTTGGAATTCTGGAATACTGGAATAAATATATTTATTCTTCTTCTACTACTATATATATGTTATATATAGGTTTAGTATTTTCCTCGTTCTCAACTCCACTAGTACTTTCTCTTACAAATAAAAATTCCAGCCCGATTCCAATTTCACCCAAATTATTCCAATTACACTCTCATTATTCCAATCCCAACTCAATCGCACCAAATTAAGAATACTTTACCATTCCTTCCAATTTATCACTTCACCATACCCTGAACACTTACATAAAAAAGTAGTACAAAACCCTTGTGGTATCAGGATAATGTGTTATAATACAAACAGGTCGGGGAATAGCTGTTAACCGTACCTATTTACTGTTTCAGGGTGACCTGAAAAATCAATCAACCAGATTTCACGAGGAGCTGATATGGGATACCGTTCAAACATCGCCTACATAATACTGTTCCCTAGAGAGAAAGAGTACCTTGCGTTTCTCACCGAAGCGGGCACTCTGTCTAAACAACCTATAAACAATGAAGACTTCACGACTATCAATGGTAACGGGATGTGGGGCGATATGAGTTCAGCCCTTGCTGAAACGAAACATAGCGCAAAGGCATATCAGCAGGACTACCTGACACAAGACGGCAAACGAAGACAATTCCCTGCCATTGTGTTTAACGCTAAAGATGTGAAGTGGTACGACTCATACCCTGACGTGCATTCGCATGAGTCATTGATGTTCTTGGCACAACTGTGGGTCAACGGTGGCGAGTTCTCTTACGACATTGGTGTGGGTCAAGATGTTCTTATGACAAAGTGTGCCTTGTACAAAATCAGAATCGGCGAAGACAGAGGCGACGAAGAGCTGATTGATGTGGGCAGGCACGTTGCCCTGTACAACCGACCCATGTGGGTGGAGAGGCGAATCGAATTTCACGGTTCTATCGAACACTTCATAGACAAGGAGGATGTATAAAAAAGTCAACCAAACAACTTGCATTATATGTATAGTTATGCTATAATACAAACAAGTCGGGAAGTAATTGCAAAAGGTGGTTACTTACTGATTCACGGTAGGCTGACATTTTGAATGTCATGCATTACTGAAATTTCAACCAACTGGAGAATGCAATGGGAAAGATGAAACAACTTTCAATTCTGATAGACGAGGCAATGGCGGCGGGTGCGTTGCCTGACCCTACTGCCAAACAACCAACTGTCTACGTCGTTATGTGCGACGAGAAACCTGTCGGCGTGTACGTAGACAGACAGACTGCTGACTACGAGATGCACCTGTGCATACAAGGCGACTACATCGAGATGGGGGTCGTATCAAAGTATGAGCTTCTCGAATTGCCTCTGACCACTCATCGTCTGTAACATTTCACGGAGAAGTGAATGACTAATCGAATGAAGCCATTGTGCGTCCGATGCGGCGACACATACTCAGCCAAGCGTTCAAAAGCTGGCTATCAGTTATGTTTGTCTTGCGGAGAAGATGCCGCACAAACACAGCGCAAGTCGTGGTGCATTATGACGCCACACAAGCAGGGGGCGATGTTCTTCACGGTTGACTCAGCCAAGGAACTCGCCAAAGGTATCAACAGCAAGTACACACCAGTATAGGAAACATCATGAACTTTGAACTTGAGAAGCCCAAGCACCTCATCAGCTTGGCTTCATCCGCTGTTATTGTTACAGTTGAGGTGAACGTATGGACTGCGACCAAGCAGGATAAAGCCATCTCTAACGAGGTGACGACTGCCAAGCGAGCAAGCGCAGACGCAGGCAAATTCACACAGAATCTTCTTGCTAACTCACCCGAGCACAGGGCGCTGTTGAACTATCGGCAGACCGTCTATAACTGGCTTCAGCGTTGCACTTACGATTGGGCTGGATCAGCACGGTTGTTACCTACCTTTCAAATTGAGAAGTTTATGAAAGAGGTGGGTCAGCACAAGACAGCGTTTCAGGTACTCCTGAACGACTTCATAACGAAGTATCCCTCCATCGTGTCGGATGCGGCGTTCAATCAGGGGGACATGTTCGACCGTATTTCCTACCCTGACCCCAAAGATGTTCTTAGACGATTCCAAATCAAAGAGTTCATCTCTGACGTACCAAAGAACGACTTTCGTACAGGCGGTATCGCTACAGCGATTGCAGACGATTTGCAACAGCACTTTACTAGGCAGACCAAAGACATTGTCAACAATGCTATGGCAGATGCAAGCGAGCGACTGATGACTATCGCCGAGCGTATAAGTTCAGCATGTGCTGAACCTGAATACAAAGACGATGGCAAGAGTAAGCGTAAGAAGATTTACGACACAACTGTGAGTCAAGCCAAAGAGATCTGTGAGACTCTCAAACACTTCAACTTAACAAACAACAGTGCATTGGAGGAAGCACGGCAGCAACTTGAGGCGGCGCTTAACGGCGTTACCACAGAGGACTTGCGAGAGAGCGCATACGAGCGTCGCAAGGTCAAGGACAGCGTGGACGACATGCTGAGTAAATTCAAACCACTGAGGACTTTCAATGACTGACCTAGAAGTATTCTTGAGCATACTGAATGGCGTACTGCTGTTCGTTTGGTACAGAGAACACGACAAACGCACGGATGCACAGTTCTACGTGAAGATGTTACGCATGATGATCGGGCGTATCGGCATGGGACATGCAACTGTTGTTAAGACTGGCGATGATTCATTCAGCGTCAAACCCACGGAGGCTGGCATCAAGGCGGCTTACGAAGAAATCACACTACCCTGAACAACTAACTGGAGAATGCAATGAGCAAAATCAATTTCGCCCCAATGGTTTCCATCGACGAAGCCAAGACCATCATCGGTGCAATAGGTGATGAAGTTACATGTATCTTGATATCTGAGCCAGGTGTCGGCAAGTCATCAATCCTTTCAGGATTGGCTGAAATGAACGGCGACCAATGGCGTAAGGTCGGTGACGACTTTCCCTCAGACAAGTATGACTACATCTACATTGACTGCCCTGTCAAGGACATGATGGACATTGCGGCATCAATCCCCAATCACCAAAGCAAGTCTCTTGAATACTACGTGTCCTCTCTGTTCAAGCTCGACAATGGCAAGCCCAAGGTCATCATGGCAGACGAGGCGTTCAAAGCTCCCAAGCTCATGCAGATTATCTACACTCGGATGTACTTGGAGAGAACGGTTGGCGATACACCGTTACCTGTTGGGTCTATCGTGTTCGGTACAAGTAACAATGCATCGGACGGCGTTGGCGACAACTTGCTCAGTCATGTGGGCAATCGTGTGTGTATCTTGAACATGAGCAAGCCAAGCCATGAGGAATGGTTGCGTTGGGCAAACAAGAACAACATCTCTCGCCTGACTCGGGCATGGGCGGCTATGAACCCACGAGCATTCAAGTCTTACCTTGACTCAGACCAGCAAGACAATCCGTACATCTTCAAGCCATCGTCTACGAACAAGCAGTTCGTATCCCCTCGGTCATTGGCGAAATCATCTGTGGTCATTGAGCACAAGAACAACTACACCGAGAACGGCATGATGGTTGCGTTGTCAGGCATCGTTGGTGAAGCGGCGGCTAAGAGCATGGCGGCGTTCATTGCAGTAGAGGACAAGCTGTTGAAGTATGAGGATGTTCTCAAAGACCCGACCAAGGTGAAAGTACCCGATGAGGTGGCAGTCCTTGTTCAGATGTTGTTTGAAGCCATTGACAACATAGAGACTCAGGATGCCCTGAACAGCTATATGGAGTTTGTCAATCGCATCAAGCACAGCGAGATTCAATCAATATTCTTCACCATGATGATGCGTAGCAAGCCACGCGTTGCACGTTACAACCAGCAGTTGAGCACTTGGGCGGCTGACAATCACATCTACATGGGCTGATGTATGAGTAAAGAAAGTATTTGGTTGACCGTCGTCTATGTCTTGGCGACGGTTGTTTTGTTGTTAGATATATTTATTTGGAGAATGTAATGGAAATGACAGAAGAGGTACGCATCAAGCGTGGACACATTGCCATGATGAAACACATGGAGACCGCCCTGTACTCAGGTGTGATGATGATGGGCGAAACATCAGTCGAGGATTCAAAGATCACGGCATACACCGATGGCTACAACAAGCGTTACGGCAGAGCCTTTCTTGCGGAAATGTGCAAAGAAGACGCAGAGGTCAACGCACTCATCTTGCACGAGAACTTGCACATCGTGTTGCGTCATCACATCTATGGCAAGGATATGTTCTTGGAGAATAAGAACAGAGCCAACCATGCCGCAGACTATGTTGTCAATGGCATCATCATGGCAATCAAAGACAAGAACCTAGTCAAGCTACCCGATGGTGGTTTGTACGACCCTCGCTTTGAGAACATGAACATGCGTCAGGTATATAACATTCTTAAAGATGAGGACGGAGGAGACGGCGGAGGCAAAGGTAACCCCGACCCAAACGGCGACCCATTTAATGGTTCAGGAGGGGGTGAATACCAATTCGACGAGCATGACTTCAACGGCGACATGACTGATGAAGAAGCCAAAGAGATGGACAACAAGATTGACCGAGCCATCCGAGAGGGCGCAATCCTAGCGGGGAGGTTGGGCGTTGACTTGCCACGAGCCATCACAGAGATGCTTGAGCCACAAGTTGATTGGCGCAGAGAGTTCGCAGACTTTGTGTCGGCGGCGTGTAAGGGCAAGGATGAGTACACATGGCGCAAGTTCAATCGCCGTATGTTACCCAATGATTTGTTTCTACCAACTGTCGAGGACGAGACTATCGGGGAGATTGTTGTTGGTATTGACACATCAGGTTCGATTGGGCAGAAGGAACTTAATGAGTTCGCTTCAGAACTGGTCTCAATCGCCGAGTTTGTTCAACCCGAAGCCATTCGTATTCTCTGGTGGGACACCAAGGTCAACGGTGAACAACTCTTCACAGAGAACTACGAACAAATCGGTTCAATGCTCAAGCCGCAGGGTGGGGGTGGAACTAGGGTTTCATGTGTCTCTGAATACATAAACAAGAAGAAGATAAAGGCAGAGTGCGTGGTGATATTCACCGATGGCTACTTGGAGAATGATGTGGTGTGGAACATCGACAGCCCAACTCTATGGTTGGTGACTGAGAACAAGCACTGGACACCGCCAGCTGGCAAGCTGGTTTTCGTTAACAAATAGGAGATATGCAATGACTTTCTATGACGTGAACAAGATGAAATACGAGGACTACGAAAAGCGTGTGAAGGACTACAAACCGTACCGAGGGACTAACGCCTATCCAGTAGGTAGTAGACGTTACTCCGCTAGGCACTTTGTCATGAGAGACGATGGTGTGGTGGAGGTTTATTACAGTGGACTTCCTTACAAGAAACAAAAAGAGAAAGAAGGTAATCCAATTATTCCGCTTCTGTACATACACCCTGACAACACAGTAGAGTTCAATCGCTCTAGTGATGTTGGCTTCTTGACCAAACTGACTGGGTATTGGGTAAGACATGATGTGAAGTACGGTGGCACGATAGTCTCAAACTCATTACAAACCATTCATCCTGTATTCAAGGGAGCAAGATTTTCATTGGGTACATACGAGTGCCTGACTCCCTACGAATGGCATCATCCTAGGGTGAATCGTAAAAAAGCAAAAGAGACCATGAGTAAGTACGACGAGTTCTTGAAGCTTCACAAGGTGTTCCTCGACCCCATGAGTAAAGAAGGTATCAACGGAATATTTGAAGACTTCCACAACGAAATTGGCGAACACTGGGAACATCAACACAGATGGGACATAGATAAATTTGATGCGATGGTGGAGAGCAAACGCCATGTAGATGCGGCGGTGTATCTGAATGTAGTTGATAGAGGGTTTTGGTGGATTAAGTATGCCGTAGACCGAGACATTAACCACTTCAAAGAACAAGTATGTAAGTTTGCACAGGATGGTCTTAAGAAAGTTATATACAAGTATGGAAGTCAGCAAGTATTTGATTACAGAGAAATACCCGCAGGGGGACACATCACGTCTTCTAAATGGAGAATTCGTGTGACCTCAAACGGTCAAGGTGTAGAGCGTCTTTAATTTAATCAACAGGAGAATGCAATGAGTAACATGGCAAACATAGTTTCACCCTATGGTGACACGATAGCAACAACAACAGCGTTGAATGAGTCAACCCCAGTAGCAAAATTTGCTTATGAGTTCTGCACAGAGTTCAATGTGCAAGTGAGTAAATATAAACGGTCAAGGGGTGAGGGAGTTACATTCAGAATCTTATCATTAGACGGCATACCCCTCGGTGAGATATACACTGCAAAATACGTTGGGTCTAGTGGTAATAACGAGGATGTTTACTTTTATCATTCTCCAAATATCATTACAAAGTCTAAAGCCACGTCAAGGTCTGACAGTAATACAAGGGATGCTAACAAGATTAGAAGTCTCTTGACAGTACTTAAGAAGAACAAAGAAATCCCTGATGTCAAATCTATGTACAACACATTTGCTGGTGGTATTAGGTATGCGTTTAATCAAGTAGTTAGGAATAGAGAACCCGATGTTTCTATCAGAGATGACTTGGCGATAGCTTTAATTGAGCACGTGTTACTTGACAAATTAGTAACGCACGAACAAAATGAACAACTTAAATCAACGTATAAAGAATATCAGTCAAAAATGAAGTCATATCAAGAAGCAGAATCTAATGGAGCTAGATTTAACAAGGGCGCTAAACTTATTGGTATTGTTGGTGAGTACGACGATAAATATTATCTTGTTGGTGAAGCCTCATACGATATGAATCTAAGCGGTAACAGTGGAGTAAGTATTCACGGTAACCTGAAACGATATAACAGTTTGAAAAGTATCCCCGAGCTATCTGCTGATGTGGTGATGATTAATGCATACATGCAAGGCAAGGAAGGTCTATACGACAAAGGCAATGAGCTTGGTTTACCACGCTCTGATACTTATTATCACGACATTGATGTGGCTACAGGCTATGCATCTGACAACATGTGGGTTCTCATTCCTAAGATCACCCCATGAGAAAAGGCTATCACCCCATCACACATACGACTCTTAATGGTTCGTATCGTGTACCAATGTGGGCGGCAGACGATGACTATGAGGTAAGTGTTGGAGAAAACCATTGCAGGATGTTCACCAATGAAACACTACCGACTCGCATCAAAACCGCACTATCCATGATTAACGCATACCCCACGAGGGACTATGTGGATTGGGAAATCAATCCCATCAATGTGTATATCAATCATCAGACACCCGAACTCAATGATATTGGTTGGCGCATTAACCGAAGCATGTACATGCTTGTGTTACCTAATGAATTTTTGGAGGATGTAGCAAATGGCAGACACACCTGAAGCAAAAGTAAAAAAGAAAGTAAAGGCAATCCTTGAATCATTGGGTGCGTACTACACCATGCCTGTCGCTGGCGTATTCGGACGTTCAGGGGTGCCTGACATTCTATGTTGTCTTCACGGACGGTTCGTTGCAATTGAGTGCAAAGCGAATGGTGGTAAGACCACAAGGTTGCAGGACTCAAACCTTACCGCCATAGCACAGGCAGGGGGGATTGCACTTGTTGTTGATGAGACAAGTATTAGTTCACTGGGAGCTGACTTGTTAAAACTGGCATCAGGGGGCTGACATGTGGGACGTAGCTGTAACTTTTATGTTGATGATGTTTGGTGCGTTCATTGTGGTTGCATTCGGTGCAATCCTCATTTGGACGTTGTACTTAATACAAAACGGAGACCGAGATGACTGACCGAAGAAAGAATTCAAAGGCTGGAGAAGCGACTGACACAACACAAGGAGGACATATGACACAAGATGTATTGAAATATCTTCAACCCAACGCAGTTGTTCCTATTGATATGGAG
>Ga0209550_10001943_pt1 | contig 19944 bp, 18 predicted proteins | sample LauGreSuBDMM15SN_2_FD_187567 | JGI IMG/M metagenome (GOLD analysis project Ga0209550, IMG submission 187567) | Freshwater lake microbial communities from Lake Michigan, USA - Su13.BD.MM15.SN (SPAdes) (version 5) | ecosystem: Environmental > Aquatic > Freshwater > Lake | place: Lake Michigan... | reverse complement strand
TCATCAGAGCCAGCGCGCTTTTCTGGACGCGTTGAAAATTTTACCAAAACATCTTTAAAGCCAAAATCTTCATAAACATTTTTCAAAAATTCGCAAAATTTTACGGTTTCATCATTGATTTGATGCTCTTCGCAAAAAATGTGCGCATCATCTTGAGTAAAGGCGCGAACGCGCATAATTCCGTGCAGCGAACCCGAAGATTCATTGCGATGACAAGAGCCAAATTCCGCCATTCTTAAAGGCAATTGGCGATAGGATTTTAAGCTTTGATTAAAAATTTGCACATGGCACGGACAGTTCATGGGCTTGATTGCAAGCGTTCTCTCTTCACTTTCAGAAACAAACATATTTTCGCGAAATTTTTCCCAGTGACCCGATTTTTCCCACAAAATTTTATCCACCATTTGCGGAGTTTTAACTTCGCTATAGCCTTCTTGCTCAAGCTTTTCGCGCATATATTTTTCAATTTCACGAAAAATTACCCAACCTTTTGGATGCCAAAAAACCGAGCCAACCGCCTCTTCTTGAATGTGAAATAAATCAAGCGCGCGCCCGATTTTACGGTGGTCGCGCTTCTCGGCTTCTTCGAGCATGTGGAGGTGATTTTTGAGCGATTCTTCGCTTTCCCACGCGGTTCCGTAGATGCGCTGCAACATTTCATTTTTTGAATCACCGCGCCAGTAGGCTCCGGCAAGTTTCATCAATTTGAAATATTTTATGTAAGAAGTTGAAGGTGCGTGCGGGCCGCGGCAGAGATCGATGAAGTCGCCTTGGCGATAAAGTGTGATATCTTCATTTGTCGGAATTGAGGCGATGATTTCGGCCTTGTATTTTTCGCCAATTGATTTGAAAAATTCCACGGCTTCGTCGCGTTTCCAAACCTCGCGAACCAGCTTGTGGTCACGCTTGACGATCTCGCGCATTTTGGCTTCGATTTTTTCTAAATCTTCTAAATGAAATGGGGTTTTGCGCGCGAAGTCATAGTAGAAGCCATTTTCGATGGCGGGTCCGATGGTAACTTGCGTTTCAGGAAAAAGTTCTTTCACCGCTTGAGCCATGATGTGCGCGGCGTCGTGGCGGATTACTTCAAGTGCATCGGCGCCAGATTTTGGGGTGATAATTTCAATTGCCGAATCTTCTTCAAGAGTGCGCGATAAATCTTGTAATTGTCCATTAACGCGAATTGCCAGTGCGATTTTTGCTAGAGATGTTGAAATATTTTTTGCAATATCAAAACCACTAGAACCCTTGGGAAGCTCACGCACAGCACCATCTGGCAAGGAAATTTTTATCTGACTCATTTGAAAATTAGGAATTGAAAATTAAGAATGAGGCGCCAAATTAGCGCCCTTACCTGAAAGTTTCAATTAGTTTAGTGGGAACCTGTTCTAAAGGGGTCTGACCCCAATTAACTGAACTTGGGATTAAAAAAATAAATTAGATTATTTTTACTTCGCACGGCATTTCTAAAAACTTCTGAATAAAAAAGTCTTTTCCAATATGGGGCTATAGCGCAGTTGGTAGCGCGCTTGCATGGCATGCAAGAGGTCTCGAGTTCGAATCTCGATAGCTCCACCATTTTTTTATTTTAAATCAATTATCAGATAAAAATCATGACTGTTCTGGACAAGGTATTTGGTATTAGTAATGAAATCGTAAAAAGTTATATCGAAAGACCACAGGTAGATTCTGCATTTAGTAACGCAGTCAAAAATTCTAAAAAGCAAATCATTGTATATGGTGCGTCAAAGCAAGGAAAGACTGCACTAGTCCAGAAACACCTTTCCTTTAGCGACAATATTGTAGTTCATTGTAGCCCAAAAAGCGTTCCTGCCGATATATATCGGGCAATTTTAAGACAGGCTGGCATTAATATAAAAACTTCAGAATCAAAGAAATCAGGATCAGAAACATCAACCGAACTCACAACAAAATTTAAGGCTACTATTCCATTCATTGGTGGTGGTGAATTTGGACCGAATTTTAACAACAAAGAATCAAATGGAAAAGATGAATCCTACAAAGAAATAGATTTTAACTTAGAACTTCCTCAGGATATATCAGAACTTTTAAAGGAAGTTAATTGTGAAAAATTCATTATTCTGGAAAACTTTCACTATTTGCCAGAGGATGTTCAACGCGCGCTTGCATTTGATCTTAGAGCTTTCCAGGAGTTGGGACTTAGATTTGTAATCTTGGGTGTATGGCGTGAAAAAAATAGGTTAATTCAGTTTAACGGAGATCTTCTTGATCGTATGATTGAGATACCAGTAGAACCATGGGAAAAGAACGATTTGATAGATATTGCAAAACTTGGCTCAGAAAAGTTGAACATAGAATTTGCAAACCAATTATTAAACACGATTGTTGAAAATGCCTTTGATAGCGTCGGTGTTTTCCAAGAACTATTAAAATACACATGTAAATTTGCAGGCATAGAGGAAACTCAAAAAGATTTTAAGAAAATTAGCGATCAGTCTCTATTTGAAAAAGCTTCTGCTAAAAAGGTAGATGATTATGTAGTGCGACACACAAGAACTCTGGAAGCAATTGCGGGAGGTAGAAGATTAAACAAGCCCAAAGACGGTAAACTGCCTCTATTTATGCCCTACTATTTTGTGATGGCTATGCTTAAAATCGATTTTAACCAACTAGTAAATGGAGTAACAAAAGGCTTGATTGAAGAGACTATCAAGAAGAATCATCATCGCCCAGAGGACGTCCGAACAAGCGATTCTGGCTATCTCGTAAACTCATTAGCTGAAATCCAGGCAGAAAAACAAATATCTCCTCCTTTGTTCGATTATGATCGTAGCTCCGACCGAGTCAAAATAGTCGATTCTACATTTTATTTTTTCGCCAGAAATGCAAACAGATCGCTTATTGCGCAAAGCCTTTCTAATCCAGTTGATTTGTGGGAAGATGAGAATCACAAAATCTAAATCATGTAGTTGCAGGTGGCAATTGAATTGCCTTTAGCGCTAGTTACAAAAATCTCCAAAAAATCCCCTAGATAAATAAATCAACCCGCCACAATATTTCTTCACACAACCACTAAAACCAAACCCAAAACCACATAATATTTTACATTGATTTATTAGAGGAGATAGTTTTATAATCACAGAAGAGGTCAATCACTGCGTAGCGGGGGTTGGCCTTATTTTTTTGGTAAAATCACCAAGCCATATCCAGTAATCTCTCCTAGGTTATTTTTCCTCATCTTTTGCTTTATCACCTCTAGATCAATTCTCGATTTTCTATTCAAAATTCTTCTAGCAATTGGAGTCACAATTGCATCTGCAATTTCTAAACCTGCCAAACCGTCACCCTTTTTCTTCAAAACCAAGCTATCTATTCGGTTATTTATCTCGATTGCTTGCTTAAAATGCGTTCCAGAAATTTTCAAATTTAACCAAGCTAAATCTAACTGACGGTCAAGAACCGCATCATCTCTTGCTTCAGCAATAATTTTTCCATTTGATGAGCCTTCTTCTAGTTCAAAACAAAATCTTTCGACAAGCACATTCAGAGATAAATGGTAGGGATCGAGGGCTTCCATTCCATATCTTTCCATATGTTGCTCTTTCTTGATGGCACAACAAATAATTTTTATATCAAGTTCTGAAATTAATTGATTAAGCTTCGAGTAAAACTTTTCACAAAAATCTTTTTCTTTCATTCTCTCAAAACCATTTTTTTGGCGAGTAAAATCAGCGGTATGTAAAGTGATGTTTTGTGTTCCAAAAATCTCCTCTTTGAATCTATTTAGTTTCTCGGTCATTTCGCCAAAAGCGTAGTTTTCGTCAGCTATTATGCCGCCTAGAACGAAAATAGGATGTTGTGGATCTATTGCTGTTAGATTGTGGTCTCCAGATTCATCAAGAAATAGGATTTTTGTCATATGTGACTTTGTTCGTTTAGAAAAAATTTCATGCCAAGAATATTTAAAATTCTTGTAAAAACAATGAAATTAGTCTGCACCTATAATTTGTCTTAGTAAAATCTATAAAAATCAGCCTCGTAGTTAATTAAGGATTGGTTCGCAAAATGACCCACTCGCTCTACCGTTTTACAACTCAACAAACTCGGCGGACATCTTGTCGACGCCTCTGAAGCCAATAAAATCAATGGTTTGCAATTTAGAGAATTTTTATTTTTTTACCCCACATGGACCACCATTTTTTTAAATGCCAAACTCCCTCAACTTCGCCATCCTTTTAGTAGTAATACCATTTCCACTTTTAAATGCACCATTCGTGGATCGCCACGCCTTGCAAGACAAGGCTCGCGATGACGGAAGTGATTATTTTATTAATAGAAAGAGGTTTTTCTTGTAAATTTTATCCTCAAAAATATTTCGCTTAAAAAGCTAATTATAGGTGGGAAATGGTATAAGGCTGGAAAAAAAATCATAGTAAAGGCGCAAATAGATGCGGCGAATAGTGGCAAGGATCCTGCAAAATGGGATGTTGTGAAGGAATATTTGCAAGAAGTTGCACCTGAAAATGGTGTTAAAAAAATAAATGATTATGTGGAATCAATTATAACTTACGAAAAAGAATTTTCGCAAAAATTCATGGCAAAAAATCATAAGCAAAAGTAATGCCATTTTAACCTCAAACTTAGAGCCTAAGAGCCCACCCCAAAGATTCTTTAGCGCCCAAGCAATTCTGCGCAAACCTAATGCGCAGAAAAGCTCGAGCGCCAAAATAAAATCTACTTAACAGCGATATTAATTTTCGCCTTCTCTAAATTTTGCGCGATAAAATCTTCAATCGCTTTTTTAGCTAAATTCTGCGCTAAAGCATCTTTTGATTTTTCAAAGGATGAAATTTCTACCGCTCTTTCATCTTCAAATTTAACCACCACCCATTTATCGCCGCTCGCAACTGGCTTAGCAACTCCGCCCTTAGAAACGCTGCGCGCTTGCGCTAAAATTTCTGCCGGTAATAAATCTTCCATCACAAAACCAAGATCGCCGCCTTTTTTGCCAGTTTCTTTATCCAAAGATTTTTTCTTAGCTTGCGCAGCAAATATATTGGGATTCTTTGAAACAAGCGCGTAAACGCCGTCAGCTTCAGCCTTTGTTTTTACAATGACATAGGAAATTTTGATGTCTTTTTTATCTTTTAATTTCACCACCAATTCATCATAATTTTTTCTAACATTTTCTTCGCTAGACGCTTCTTTAGCTAGCGCGATGAATAATTTTTGCTTCAATAATTCAGTTTCAAAAAGCTTGAGCGCCTCTTTATAATCTTTTTCATCATCAAGATTTCTTTTTTTAGCTTCGCGCGCCGCCAACTCTTTTAAAACAACTTCTTTAATTACCGCTTCTTTCTGATTGGAATTAAGTTGCGCAAAAGTTAGGCCTTTAAGTTTTTCATTTTGCGCCGCAATTTTAGCAATTTCTTCATTAACATCCTTAGCGCTAACTCTTCCGCCTTCATAACTGGCAATGATTGTTTTTGAAGAATCGTCAGCAGAAATATTATCAGAATTAGCGCAAGCTTGATTGGCAGCAAAAATAGAAATAAAAGTAAATGTGGTTAAAAGTTTTTTCATAGGTTTGATTAATTAATTTTTTAAGTGAGATGAAGAATGGATTTTGCAAACTCCGCAAAATTATCCAGCCCAAAGCCAAAAATTCAATGTAAAATTTTTAATTATTTATACCCTTCAATCGGTCATTAACAAAAAATTCGCACTCTGCAAAACCTCGCCACTTACCTTTATTTCCATTTTACACTCACCTTCATAAAGCGTTCTAGTTGTAAGCTGTTTAAGCATTTTATGTTTTTTATTTAGCACAAAAATTTTATCTTTCTCAAGCGTAAAATTCTTCAATTTAAAAACTTTTCCTGCGCGCAAAATATTTTTTTCATTGCAAAAATAGATAACATAATCAACCACCGCATTAGCATTTTCAAGACTTTGCAGCGCAAAAGAAAATTCTAAATTTTCATTAAATGCAACTTTTTTACTTATCGCAAAATCAGATAAAATTATTTTTGCTTTATGATGAAATCCAAGCAATTCTAAAGCTGCTTTATTGCCTTGTTTTATAAGGGTTCGTAGCGCATGTTTAATTATAAAATCCATTTCTTTTTGCTGCTGTTTTTTGCTTTTTTGCCAGCGTTTTAAAGTGGTAAGAACAAAATCAGGATCAATTTTGGCAATATCATTTAAGTGATTGGCAACAGAGCGCGTGACAAAGCGCGACGAGTCAAAATATAAATTTTCTAAAATTTCTGCGCTGGTTTTATAAGAAATTGCAATCTTTTTTCCCCAAGGCAAATTAGGGCGCGTTCCTTCACTGGCAAGGCGTCGCACATGGTAATTTTTATCCACACTGCAATTATGCAAAAATTCTAAACTACGCGCCGAAAAATTATTAAGAAAATCGCGAATGGCATATTCCACTGAAAAGCGCTTGGTTAGATCTTTGAGGGCGCGTAAAGAAATTTCTAAATTTTCTTTATCGCAACCATTTTGCACAATAAATTCGCCATAAGAAGCATAGATAAAATCACCAAAATCATCATCAGATAAATTCTCGTCAAGCGGCTCTGGGAGAGAATCTAGCAAAATTCCAAGCGCAATTTTATAATCCGCGGGTAAATATTTTTTAAGAAAAATAGCAATTACCACAATTCTTTGTTTGAGCTCTAATTTCTGAAATTGTAAATTCACTTCTGCGCAAAATTTCTGGGCAGCAAAATCAGGATAAACCGCTTTAATTTGCCCCGCAATTAGAGCCAGCTTGCCTTTATTAAATAATAAATCTTTCAAAAGAATCTTTTCTGCCATTCTTAAATTTAAATTTCGTTTTTACTTAAACCAATGCACCAAAAATTTCATCCACAAAATAAAAAAGAATTTATTTTACTTATCATAATTCTTGGCGCAATTATTGCCGTTGGCCCGCTTACCATCGACATTTACTTGCCCGCATTTTCGGCAATTGCCCGCGATTTTGCAGTTAGCGATGCAATTGTACAACTTTCACTTTCAACCTATTTTATCGGTCTAGCTTTTGGACAAATTTTCTACGGCCCCATCATTGACCGCTACGGCAAAAAACCACCATTATTTTTTGGTCTGATTTTATTTTTAGCCGCTAGCCTGCTCTGCTCTTTTGCCACAAGCATCAACCAAATTATTATTTTGCGCTTCTTCCAAGCCTTTGGCGCTTGCGCTTGCACCGTTGTGCCGCGTTCAATTGTGCGCGATATTTTTTCGCCGCAAGAATCTGCCCGCGTTTTTTCTCATTTGCTTTTAGTGATGGGAGTTGCGCCAATCATGGCTCCGCTGCTTGGAAACATCTTGCTGGAAATTTATAATTGGCGCGCAATTTTTATTTTCTTGGCTCTATTTGCAATTTTTTGCCTACTGCTTTCGCACCTTAAAATTCCTGAAACGCGCGGCTTTAACGAGGATGAAAAAATCAGCGATGGTCTAAAAAAATATTGGGGAATTTTGCATGATAAAAATTTTGTCATCAATTCAATAATTGGCGGATTTACTATGTCTAGCCTATTTTCCTACATCACCGGCTCGCCATTTTTATATCTCGAATTTTTTGAAATGTCGCCGCGCCAATATGGCTATATTTTTTCAATCAACTCAATTGGCTTTGTTATCGCCTCGCAAATTAACGCCAAAATTTTGAAAAAAACTCCACTAAACATCGCGCTAGAAAAAGCCCTTTGGATGCCTGCAATTGCTGCTCTTGCATTAATTTTTATTGCGCCAATTTATACAAATTTTTATTTCGTCACCTTTTTATTTTTTATCACTCTTTGCTCTTGCGGAATGATTATGCCAAACACTTCCGCCTTAGCACTTGCCAACCATGCGCAGCGCAGCGGCTCTGCGGCGGCTTTGCTTGGCACTATACAATTTATTTTAGCCACAATTGCCTCATTATTAATCAGCCATTTACATGATGGCAGCATAATGCCAACCTGCATCATTGTTGGCGTTTGCGGCTTAATGCCATTGATAATTAGCAAATTTACAAAAGCGCATAATCAATAATTTTTCTAATTATTGCATCGCTTAAAATTCTTTTTTCTGGCGTGATTTTTATAATATTTTCTAACAAAATAATTAAGCCATCATCCTGCATTTTTTGCAGTTTTTTATAATCAAAAATTTCGCTAAATTTTTTTGAAAAATGTGGATAAAAATATTTTTCATTAATTCCTTCTTCAAGGCGCAAACCCATTAAAATCAACTCTTCCAGCAATTCTTGCGGCAAAATTTCTTCATTTTTTTGAATTGCAATTCCTTCATTTTCAACTTTATTTAACCAAGAATTTGGCTCGCAAAGCAGCGAAATTGCGCGGCGATTTTCGCAACCCAAAAAATAAATTCGCGAATGCGCACCAGCTCCAATTCCTACATAATCAAGACCGCGCCAATAAGTTAAATTATGCGCGCAAGCAAAACCATCTTTAGCATAATTAGAAATTTCATAAGTTTTAAAACCATTTGCCGCAGTAATTTCATCAGTTAATTCATAAAATTGCGCCGATAATTCTGCGTCAGGCATTACAAATTTTTTCTTTGAAAAATCTGAAAAAAATTGCGTGCCTTTTTCAATGGTTAATTGATAAAGCGATAGATGTTTTGTTTGAAAAGAAATTGCAAGCTCAAGCTCACGACGCCACGATTCAAGGGCTTGTTTCGGACGCGCATAAATTAAATCAAAAGAAAAATTATCGAAAATTTTTGCCGCAATTTCAATTGTTTCTACAGCTTCTTTTGAAGAATGTTGTCGTCCTAAAAATTTTAAATCTTCATCATTTAAAGCCTGAATTCCAAGCGATAAACGATTAATTCCAACTCCCCTCAAATCCTTGAATTTAGAGGCTTCAAAGGATGTTGGATTTGCTTCTAAACTAATCTCACAATTTTCATCAAGCGTAAAAACTTGCGAGATTTTTTTTAAAATTCCTTCCACCAAAAAAATTGGCATCAATGACGGCGTGCCTCCGCCAAAAAAAATCGTCGCAACTTTTCTTTCGCCAATTTTTTGCGCAAAATTTTCAAGCTCGCGCTCATAGGCTTGCAAAAATCTTTGATGGTTAATGCTGTCTTTCACATGCGAATTAAAGTCGCAATATGGGCATTTAGCCTTGCAAAACGGGTAATGAATGTAGATTGAGAGAGGCTTTAGCACAATTAGCTTGATTGCATTAAATTTGCGATAATAATTATCAGAAATAGTTAAAAACAAAAATAATCGCTCACAATGTTACAAATCGCAATCGTAGTTTTCCGCGAAATTTTAGAAATCTCCTTAATTCTAGGAATTTTAGCCGCCGCAACTAAAGACATCAAAGGGCGCGCCACCTCAATTATTGGCGGACTTATAGTGGGAATAATTTCTTCAATAATTTTAGCTTTTTTTACCGACCAAATTTCAGACTCGCTACAAGGAATGGGACAAGAATTTTTTAACGGACTCATACTACTAGCCGCCGCCTTCATGATTGGCTGGACAACTTTATGGATGCAAAAACATGCCAAATCAATTTCTGGCGAATTAAAAAAACTTAGCAATTCGGTGCGCGAAGGAAAAAAACCGCTTTACGCCTTATCAATTGTAGCACTGCTTTCAGTCTTGCGCGAAGGCTTAGAAATTGTGCTTTTCACCTATAGCTATTACATTTCTGGCACCGCAATTTCTGCAATTATTGCCGGCTTAATTATTGGAATTTTCGCCGGCGTTGCAGTTGGCGCCGGCCTTTATTTTGGCATGCTCAAAGCCTTTGGAAAATATTTTTTCCAAACAACCAGCTGGCTTTTAATTTTTCTATCTTGCGGAATTGCTTCACTTGGAATTGGCTTTTGGATCAATGCTGGCATAGTTCCAGCGCTAATAAATCCCGCCATCGATTTATCACAAATTCTACCGCAGCACAGCTTTTTTGGACAATTTTTAAATATGTTTTTTGGCTATATAGACCAACCAAGCTTGATGCAAATAATCATCTATTTCTCTACTCTTGCAACGCTTGCAATTGGTATGAAAATTGCTAAGAAAATTTAGCAATTATTTATTGCACTATTTGCCATTTATAAATTACCTAATTTTTTCCTGTTTTACTTCTTCAAAAATTCCTTCATATTCTGATGGATCATTATAACACCCCAAGTCTTCTACAGCACTTTCCAATAAATTCCAAGCAGCCATTCTATACGCTCTTGTCGTAGGATTGCATTCATCTTTTTTAACCTTATAAAAACCATCCGCGATTTTAAACCTTACAAGCTCTGAATCTTTACCTCCTCCATCACGAGTCGACGGTTCGTGGTAAAATAATAACTCACCTTCTTCCAAAGCTATTTCTTCTGGATATTTATTTTCGTATGCAGCGTCAAAACCAAATGAAGGTAGCTTACAATACCCCCCTTTCTCGCTAAGAAATTTTTTGACAAAGAAGTCAAGATGGTAGAAAATTTTCTCAATATTTTCTTTTGAAATTCTGAAATTTTCTACAGGCTTAAGGGCTCCGGTTGGATTTGGAGCGGGTTGCGGAGGATTGTTAGGAGCCCCAGGATTAGGTGCTACAATTGTAAAAGATTTTTTACTCATAAAAAAAAATATAATAATTAACAAAATTTTTGCGCCGCTAAAACTGCGCCATAAGTAATAATAGCGCTCGATCCCGCGCGCTTCATAGCAATTAAACTTTCATAATATGCGCAATCAAAATCAAGTGCATTTTTTTCTGCGGCAAATTTTAACGCCGCATATTCGCCGCTCACATGATAAGAAATTAACGGCAATTTAAATTGATTTTTAGCGCGAGCAATAATGTCTAAATAAGCCATTGCGGGCTTGATAATTACCATATCGGCGCCCTCTTGCACATCCAGCTCAATTTCGCGCATTGCTTCAAGGGAATTACGAAAATCCATTTGGTAATTTTTCTTGTCAGATTTTAGATTTTTGCTTGATCCAACCGCATTTCTAAAGGGTCCATAAAAGCTTGAGGCATATTTGGCGGCGTAAGACATAATTCCAACATTAACAAAGCCATTCTCATCAAGAAAATCGCGAATTGCGCCAACTCTTTTATCCATCATATCCGAGGGCGCAATAATATCAGCGCCCGCGCGCGCTTGCACCAAAGCTTGCTGGCATAAAATTGCAATTGTTTGGTCGTTTAAAACATAGCCATTTTTATCAATTACACCATCGTGACCATGCGCCGTATAAGGATCGAGCGCCACATCAGCAATTACGCCAATTTCAGGAACCGCGCTTTTTACGGCAGAAATTGCGCGACAAATTAGATTTTTTGCATTTAAAGCCTCGCTTCCTTTGGCGTCTTTTAATTTAGCGTCTGTGACGGGAAATAGCATGATTGCAGAAATTCCCAAAGCTTTTGCTTGGCGCGCTTTTTTTACAATTAAGTCAATTGAATAGCGCGAAACATCGGGAAGATTAATGATTTTTTCTTCCTTGTTTTTTCCCTCAATTACAAAAAGTGGCAAAATTAAATCGCTTGGCGTTAAAAAAGTTTCCGCCACTAAATCTCTAATCCATTGATTTTGGCGGTTGCGACGCATGCGAGTTCTAAAAAAGACGCTATTCATATTGTTTGTAATTGGAAATTTTTATAATAGATTTAGGGATAAATTAAAAACTGTCAAACTTAGATTTATGAAAAATATTTTAAACGAAATCTACGAACATAAGCTAATCGAGGTTAGAAACCGTAAAAAAATATTGTCAGTTCAAGAAATTTGCGAGCAAACAAAATGCTTGCAAAAACCAAAAGATTTTTTCCAAACACTGAAAAATAAAGACGAAAAAAATGAGGTTGCGCTAATTTGCGAAATTAAAAAAGCCTCGCCTTCGCATGGCATAATTAGAGAAAATTTTGACGCTATGGAAATTGCCAAAGCCTATGAAAATGGCGGCGCTAGCTGCTTATCAATTTTAACTGATGAAAAATATTTCCAAGGCAAAAACGAATATTTGCAAGCGGTTAGAAATATTTCAAGCCTACCGATTTTGCGCAAAGATTTTATTGTTGATACTTATCAAATTTATGAAGCAAAAATGCTTGGAGCCGATTGCATTTTGCTAATTGTTGCCATGCTTGACGATGCTAAATTAAAGGAGCTAGAGCAATGCGCAATTGACGCGGGGCTTTCAGTTTTAATTGAGGTTCATAATCAAGAAGAATTGCAGCGCGCCAGCAAATTAAAATCGAAATTGCTGGGCATAAATAATCGCGATTTAAAAACTTTAGAAGTGAAGTTAGAAACCTCGCTAGAGCTTGCCAACATGGTTCCTAGCGATTTCGTTTTAGTTTCAGAAAGCGGCATAAAAAGTTCAGTTGATATTGAATTATTGCAGCAAGCGGGAATAAATTGTTTTCTAATTGGCGAGCATTTTATGCGTCAAAAGGATATTACCAAATCGGTCAAAGATATTTTTAGTTTAACTCATGTTTAAAATCGCCATTATCGGCCGCCCCAATGTGGGCAAATCAACTTTATTCAATAAATTAGTTGGCAGAAGCGTTGCAATTACTGACGATATTCCCGGTGTCACGCGCGATAGAAAAGAACTCGCAGCAAAGCTTGGTCCGCTTGAATTTATGGCAATTGACACTGCGGGGCTTGAAAATGAAATCGATAAATCGTCAGTTGAAAATCGCATGTTTGAACAAACGCAAGCAGCAATTGCCGACGCCGACATGTGCTTATTTGTGGTTGATGGCAAAGGCGGCGTCACTGATAAGGATTTTTATTTTTCAAAATGGCTCCATAAAATTGGCAAGCCAACAGTTTTAATTGCTAATAAATGCGAAAATAATCCCGATGTTTTTGACAGCCAATATTACAAACTAGGCTTTGGACAGCCAATTGCCATCTCGGCAGAGCATAAACTTGGTTTTGGCGATTTATATGAAGCAATCGCTCCAGAAATTGAAAAATATGAGCAATCTTTAAGCGAAATTAGCCATGAAAATAGCGATGAATTTGATGAAGAAAAAAATTTACAAATTGCAATTATTGGCAGACCAAATGCTGGAAAATCAACTTTTTTAAATAAAATTATCGGGCAAGAACGCTTGATTACTGGTCCTGAAGCTGGCATTACGCGCGATGCAATTGCGATAGATTTTGAATTTAACAATCAAAAAATAAAATTTATCGACACCGCCGGAATTAGAAAAAAAGCTAATATTGTGCAAAAACTCGACAAGCTCTCAACCCTTGACAGCTTTCGCGCGCTGCGTTTTGCGCAAATTGTAATATTGTTAATTGACGCCAATTCGCTGCTTGATCATCAAGATGTGGCGCTTGCCGGCGAGGTAATTCGCGAAGGGCGCGGGCTGGTTTTTGCCATTAATAAAATTGACGAAGTTGCGGGCGATAAGGAAGTTTTTATGAAGCAAGTTCGCGCGCAATTGCAAAATATTTTTCCCGAAATTGATGGCGCGGCAATTATTGGAATTTCAGCAAAAAGCGGTTATAATGTTGAAAAATGCGTGCAATTTGCAATTGACACTTACGAGCAATGGAAAACCTACATCCCTACAACCAAGCTGATGGAATGGCTCGATTATGCCACAAAAACTCATCCGCCAAAATTGCATAAGGGCAAAGTAATTCGCTTAAAATATGCCACGCAGGTAAAAAAACGCCCGCCAACAATTGCGGTTTTCACCAATCATATCAAGCCTTTAGAAGGATCTTATAAACGCTATTTAGTAAATTCTTTTCGCCAATATTTTGAGTTAAATTTAACGCCGGTGCGCTTGCTCTTGCGTAAAAGTGAAAATCCGTTTGAAGATAGAAAAGAAAAAACTTTTTCCAAAAAATTGCATGTTAAAAAATCTTAAAAAACTTGAGGCGGCGCAGTAAATTATGAAAAAAATCGATTCGAAAAAAATTTTTAACATCAATTGTCCCTTTGAAATCAACGCTTTGGAAGAAAAATCAAGCCTGATTCCCGCCTTAGACAAAAACTATCTTTTTGACGAAAGAACAACGCTGGCAATTCTTTCTGGCTTTGCTTTTAACAATCGCGTTTTGATTCAAGGCATGCATGGAACCGGAAAGTCAACTCATATTGAGCAAGTGGCTACGCGCCTTAATTGGCCATGCATGAGAATAAATTTTGATTCGCAAATTACGCGCCTTGATTTGGTTGGAAAAGATATAATCACACTAAAAAACGACAAACAAATTACCGAATTTAAAGAAGGCATAATTCCTTACGCCCTGCGCAACGGCGTGGCTTTGGTGCTTGATGAATATGACGCCATAAAAACCGATGTCGCTTTTGTGATTCAAAGATTGCTTGAAGAAGAAGGTAAATTTGCGCTTCTCGAAGAAAATGAAATTATCACGCCGCATAAAAATTTTCGTCTTTTTGCCACTTCAAACACGCTTGGAGCGGGTGATGATCTTGGAATTTATCATGGCACAAATTTAATTAACCAAGCGCAGATGGACCGCTGGAGCGCAGTTGCGCAATTAAACTATTTGGAGGAAAAACAGGAAATAAAAATTTTGCAAAGTAAGCTTCAATTTTTGAATTCTAAACTTCACCAAAACACCGCCCCGCTTATGGTGCGGCTTGCCAATCTCACGCGCGATTCTTTTAAAAACGGCGATCTTTCTAGCCTAATTTCGCTTAGAACTTTAATTTCTTGGGGAAAAAATATTGAGATTTTTGGCGATGTAAAATTGGCATTCATCCTAAGCTTTTTCAACAAGGTAATTGATGAGGAAAAAATTATTATTTCTGAATTTTATCAAAGAGTTTTTGGTGAGAATTTAGTTTAAGAGCGCGCAATTATGGGGCTGAACCCCTTTCTTATTTTCCCTTTGCCGCACCCTTACCGCCAGCAAAACTACCCCTTCCCAAGCCATGATCAAAGCGCTCTCCCAGCTCAACATCTTCTAGCTTAGATTTTTTTGTCTCCTTTTTTTCTTCTTTTTTTGGCGAATCTTTTTTCTCCGCTTTATTACTAGTTTTTTCATCAACAACATCGCCGGGCATTAATGCCATTGGCTTTAATTTGCGCTCCGTGACTTCTTCCTCGCTTGAACCAACTTCTTGCGATGGCTTTTCTTTTTCATCACCTTTTTGATCATCACCTTTATCTTGCGCCAACCGCTCTTCTTCAATCTCCTCAAGCAAATCTGAAACATCGCGCGCCGACATTTCTAGCAGATTCTCCCCTTCAAAACCGCCAGCATTTTTTACACTAATTTCAAAGCCATTTTCGCCAGCAACCACCTCGCAATCAATGCCAAAGGCGCGATATTCCTTCGCAAGATTTTCCATTTCGTCAAAATTATTGGTACTTGCTTCATTATCAATTGTGGCTTTGCGCATATCGGCGATAACCTCTTCAAGCTCTGCAAATGCTTCCTGCACTCTTTCCTCAAACTCACTTATTTCATTTTCGATATATTCAATTTGCGCATCTAAATCTTTTTCCTCTTCTTTTTCATCTGTCGTTGAAGCCCCGCCTTCAGTGAATCCGCGGTTATTTTCCTTTTCATTTTTCTGATCGGTTTTTTCTTCTTCGCCAGCTTCAGCTTTGCGCCTCTTTAATTCTTCCAACTTTAATTTTAAAGCTGAAATCGCGCTAGCACTGGCTCTTGCCTTTCTTTTACTCATTTGCTAAGTGGATGATGTTTGAAAACTAAATCTTTTAATTTTGAATCTAAAATATGGGTATAAATTTCTGTGGTGGCAATGTCGGCGTGACCTAACAGCTCTTGCAAAATTCTTAAATCCACTCCGCTATTAAGCAGATGAGTTGCAAAAGAATGACGCACCGCATGAGGATGAACTTTTTTAGAATCAATGCCCGCGCGAGTTGCAAGCTCTTTCAACATTTGATGAAAGCGTTGGCGCGTGAGGTGCGCGTCTTGAATTTTATCGCTATGATTAATTTTTTCCTTAGTTTTGCTAAAGCGAAAATTTCCTACAAAAAGCCATTTCGATTTTTCAAAGCCAAGTTCGTTGCGCAATTTTAAATAGCGCAAAAGCCTAGAAATTGCCGCTTTATTTAAGGGCGCAATTCTTTCTTTTGAACCTTTTCCTGTCACAATTAAATAATTGCGCAATCCAGTTTCTTCATATTGAATTGCCGCAATTGGCAAACTCACCAACTCGCTCACTCGTAAGCCCGATGCATATAAAATTTCCAACATACAAGCTAGCTTAACTCCAAATTCCGAACCATCATTATTAGCGCAATTTAAAATTTTTAACATCTCTTCTTCGCTCAAAAATTTTGGCAATTTGCTTTCTCTCTTTGGCGATTTAAGCTGCGCGGCAGGATTTTCTTTAATCAAATTTTCAATTTCCAAAAATTTATAAAAATTTTTTAAACAAGAAATTTTGCGCGAAATTGATGATGATTTTAATTTATCTTGGTGAAGCTTGTATAAATAATCCTTCAGCAAAGCCAAGTCTACCAAGAGCAGCGCGATGTTTTTCTTTGCTAAAAACTGCAAAAATAACTCCAAATCTTTTCCGTAAGATAATGTTGTATTATGCGCCAATCCATCTTCCGCACGCAATTTTTGTAAAAAATTTTTAATGTAAATTTGATCCACCAGCTTTTTCTAAAAATAAAATTTATTGCAAATGCGCTTATTTGCTGGGCGGCTTTAATATGAACTCTAAAAACTGAAAAAAGATTTTTCTTCAAACGCACCATTTTCCGCCACGCAAATATTCACCCTATTTTTTATATCAATTATGACGATTTTTTCTTGCTGCTTTATGTTAGAATTTTGCAAAATAGCATAAACAAATAACATAATCATTGAAAGTAATGCTGTAATAGCCACTAAATGCTTAATTATCAGGGCTAACTTATTATCATTTGGATGAAAAAACATTTATAAAATGCTAAAAAAATTTATTGGAATTCAATTAATATTAATACTTTTTCTAACAAAAATTTCTTATGCGCAATCACTAATTCGCGACGGTGAAGTAGAAAAATTTTTATATGATCTTTCTAATCCAATTTTTACCGCAGCTGATTTGGAAAGTGGCAATATTAAAATTTATATCATTAACGATAGCTCTATCAACGCCTTTGTGGCACTGGGTCAAAACATCTTCATCAACACTGGATTAATCTTTAAATATCAAACTCCTGACACTTTAATTGGCGTTATTGCCCATGAAGTTGGACATATTAAAGGTGGTCACCTAGCCCGCGCCGGCGAAGGGGCGGATGGCGCAAATAATGCCATGATTTTAAGCTATCTTCTCGGACTTGGCGCCATTGTTTCTGGCGCCCCCGATGCTGGCGCCGCTTTAATTCTTGGCGGCTCACAAAGCGCGCAGCGCCTCTATATGAAATTCACCCGCACCCAAGAAGAGGCCGCCGATCAATATGCGGTTGCCTATTTACAAAAAATTGCCTATCCGCCCGATGGCCTCATAAAATTGCTCCAATTTTTCGATTCGGAAATGATTCCCTATAAAAACCAAATTGATGAATATTTGCTTTCGCACCCCGTTAGCAAAAAGCGTATCGACCTTTTAAAATCGCGCACGCAAAGCTGGAATTTTTCCAATAAAAAAACCAATGATAAATTGCAAAAACAGATGAATCGCATTTCTGCAAAGCTCGAGGGCTTCATTGCTAATCCCGACGAAATTTTAGAAAAATATCAAAATAAAGATGATGAAAATTCCAATTATGCCAAATCGATTGCTTTTTTTCGCTTAGGAAAAATCGCGCGCGCGCTTGAATTGCTTAATCCCATCATCGAAAAAAACCCAAATGACGGCTTTTTATATGAATTAAAAGCGCAAATGCTTTTTGAAAATGGTCAAATGCAAAATGCTGTTTTGCTTTATCACTACGCGCTAAAACTGATTCCGCCGCGCTATAATGCCATGACAAAAGTTTCTTTCGCCGCCTCAATTTTAGGTGTTAAAACCAATGATTTAGCACTGATAAATCTTGCCATTAAAAATTTAAAAGAAGCGCAAGTTAAGGAAGATGATAATGCGATAATTTTAAAATATTTATCCGATGCTTATAATAAAATTCATGAAGAAGGCAAATCTTACCTAGCTTTGGCGCAATATAATTTTGCCATCAATCAAGAAGAAAAAGCTGAAAAATATGCTAAACAAGCCAAAGAAAAATTGAAAAAAACTGACAAGATTGAGCTGCTCGCGCTAGAAGATTTGCTTGAAGAAATTAAGTCCAACAAAGCAGAGAAAAAGAGGTTTTAATTATGCCTTTCGCCTTTTTCACATTAGTGGATCGCCCCACCTTGCAAGACAAGGCTCGCGATGACGGAAGTGATTATTTTATTTTTGCTGCGCAGGGCTTTGCTAGGCAGGGTTTGCAACCACGCCCAACCATTTGCACAAAAAGCAAAAATTCCACCTTAAATTTACACAAACATTTCAGCGGAATTACAAATCCCGCAAGCATCAAAGCGCCGCCATCAAGCAACAAACATTAAAAAAACCTAATTAAAAAAATCCGCAACCTTCTTAAAAAATCCTTCCGACTTTGGATTGCCACCTTTTCTAACCATCAATGCATCTAGCTCCACCAACAATTCGCGCTCTTTTCCCGACAATTTCACCGGAGTTTCAATATGCACTTTCACAAACATATCGCCCCTTCTGCCGCCAGAATTAATCACGCTCATGCCTTTAGATTTAAGCCTCAAAACATCGCCACTTTGACAACCTTCCGGAATTTTAAGCGAAGCTTTCGCGCCATCAATAGTTGGAATTTCAACATTGCCGCCAAGCGCCGCAGTTGTAAATTTGAGCGGCATATCAAAATGAATATCATCATTTTTACGCGTAAAAAATTCATTACGCCTAATTGAAATATAAACATATAAATCACCCGCACCGCCGCCACGAACGCCCGCCTCGCCTTCGCCAGAAAGTCTAATGCGATTGCCATCCTCAACGCCCGCCGGAATTTGCACCGACAAGGTTTTTTCCTTATTAACGCGCCCTTGCCCATTACATTTTTTGCACGGATTTTTAATAATCTGCCCCGCGCCGCCACAAGATCCGCAAGCTCTCTCCACAATAAAAAACCCTTGCTGCGCCCGCACTTTTCCTGATCCTCGGCAAGTTGGACAATCAACCGGCTTCTCGCCGCCTTCCGCGCCATCACCATGACAAGAATCGCAAACAACTGGAATGGTAAATGAAATTTTTTCCGCCACGCCGCGAAAAGCTTCTTCAAGCGAAATTTCTAAATTATAACGCACATCCGACCCACGACTACTGCTAGAGCGCTTCTTCTGCCCACGCGCACCGCCGCCACCAAAATCACCAAAAATATCCGAAAAATTGCTAAAAATATCATTAAAATCAAACCCTTCAAAACCGCCACCTTGCCCGCCCGAAGCGCCATGACCACCTTGACCAAAAGCTTGATGCCCATAATTATCATAAGCACCGCGCTTTTGATCATCTTTTAAAACTTCATAAGCCTCGGTTGCCTCTTTAAACTTGCCTTCCGCCTCTTTATTTCCGGGATTGCGATCTGGGTGATATTGCATCGCCAACTTGCGATAAGCCTTCTTAATCTCCTCTCCCGTCGCCTTTTTAGCAACGCCAAGAATTTCGTAATAATCTCTTTTACTCATATGAAAAATTTATTTTTTGGTATTATTATGCTATAACGGCGCCGTCGCAAATAATGATATATCAAGTAGTTTTAATTCACTTTTTCAAGCCAAGTCACAAATTTTTTAAACGCCAATCCACGATGCGAAATTAAATCTTTTTCTTCCGGCGCAATTTCACCAAAAGTTTGCGTCATGCCATCTTTAATAAAAATTGGATCATAGCCAAAGCCTTTATTTCCGCGCGCCGGGAAAATTAAATTTCCATCAACCCTACCTTCAAAAGAAATTGCAAAATCACTTCTGGGA
>Ga0209550_10001942_pt1 | contig 19948 bp, 11 predicted proteins | sample LauGreSuBDMM15SN_2_FD_187567 | JGI IMG/M metagenome (GOLD analysis project Ga0209550, IMG submission 187567) | Freshwater lake microbial communities from Lake Michigan, USA - Su13.BD.MM15.SN (SPAdes) (version 5) | ecosystem: Environmental > Aquatic > Freshwater > Lake | place: Lake Michigan... | reverse complement strand
ACTGTTGTGTTTCCACCAACAACCAATGCTCTCGTAATCATTGCATTTCCATTCATCGAAACATCTCCCCTTACAAAAAGTCGACTATTCATGGATGCGTCTCCATTCACAACCAATGCTTTCCCCAAACGTAAATTACCATTCATAGATGCATCTCCGCCTACATAGAGTCTTGTATTTAACGATGTGTCATTGGTGGCATATAAATAAGGTGTTTTGATAGATCCTATGAAACTAGGTGAAGATAACGTGACATACCCCGCCAATGCCGATTTTACAAAAAAGGTTGTTGCAATCTGTGTATTGGAAGAGGTGGATACGGGGGTCGGTGCGGTAGGAGTTCCAGTAAATGTGGGGCTGGCCAACATCGCATATTTATTCGAAAGTGCCGTTCCTGCTTCATAGATTGAAGTTCCGGCAAATACATTTCCATTGGCCGAGATATCTCCTGATACTTTTAACGACTCAATATTTGCGGATGGAATTGTAGTTGTTCCTGTAAACACCGCATTCGAAATTGGTGCGTATTTGTTTACCAACAATAGACCATTTTCATAAAGTGTGTTTGCATATAAATTATTCGAGAACACATTTCCATTTGCTGAAATATCGTTATAAAAGATCGAGTTTCCAGAAACCGATAATCCACCATGTAACACCGTTGCATTTTGCACCGATAACCCTTTATTCGCCGAGATGTCGGCATCAAACACACCATTTGTGAAACCACCAAATCCAGTGGTTTGATTCGCAAGTTCCACAGAATTTTGCACTGTTCCATCTGCTAATATAGTGGAATACTGATTAATAATACCATAAACATTCACATTATTTTGAGCGATGATTGAGCCCCCAATATCCAAATGATTGTTGATAGCCGTATACCCCTCTACATATAATCCACTATTGAACGATACGTCTCCTGCTACAGATAAACTTCCATTGAATGATACGTCATCCTGCACGGTCAATGTATAATTCAACGATGTATTCCCTTGCACCGACAAATTCCCATTTAATGAGAGATCCTTTTGTACCAAAAGTCCACCTTGGACTACCGCATTTCCATCCACCAAGATTTCTTCTCCCACATACAAATTTCCCTCCAAGGAGGAATCACCTGACACAAATATTCTTCCACCAAACGAGGCATCGCTTGTCACTGTAATATTGGGCGTTGTCATCGATGCCAAAAACGCAGCCGACTGTTTTGTCACATATCCTGTTAATTGTGTCTGCACAAACGCAGTCGTTGCGATTTGGGTATTTGATGATGACAAATCCGGGGTCGGCGCCGTGGGTATTCCTGTAAACACCGGGCTTACCAATTTGGCATAGGTATTCGATAACACGTTACCGTTTTCATAAAGAGAACCATTTGCGAACACATTTCCATTGGCAGATATGTCACCTGATATTTTTAAAGTTTGAATCATCGCACTCGGTATGGTTACGGGCCCCGTGAAAGTTGCCCCAGATATTTGTGCGTAATTGTTGGACAGCGCAACACCATTCACATAGAGTTTATCTACATATACGTTACCGTTTAATGAAACATCGTTCTTAAATAGGGATTTCCCGCCCACGGATATATTCCCATTTACTGTTGCATTATTTTGCACAAATAATTCGCGATTTAAAGATACATCCATATCAAATATACCTGTTGTGGATGGGATTCCACCTATAATTGCATTGGGGCTTATCGTATTCGGAAGGAATTTTGCGAATATGTTCCCATTGATGGATAAATCACCAATGCAAATGGCTTGTTGTAACACTGCAGTGTTTGCCACATATAGATTTCCACTCATCGACGCATCGCCACCTTTGAGTAAAAAATTATGGTTTCTTACGGTTAACCCGCCACTTATATCTAAAAACCCTTTTATATACATTTGATTATAGCGATTCGCATGTGCGACTTCTAACCATCCGCTACTCATTTTTATATTATCTATATATTCTGGATATTATTTCTATGCACTATTTTTTTAAGGTTCAAGAGAACCTGTATAAAAACATCACAAAACCGCTTGTTTGGAATGTTTTACGAACAAGGTTCTCTCTGAGACCTTTCCATTTTCATTCAACCATAGAAAGTCCCGTGCTAAAATAAAACCTTTCCGACATTCCTGTTATCTTTTCTAGGTTTGAAATTGGACTAAACTACTTTATTCGTAGAGTCTATGCTAAGTTATGTCGGGCTAAGATTTGGATAACATTGGCAAGTTGGCTTTGTAACGTGGAAACTTGGGACTGTAACGTTGATATTTGGGATGCCGTGTCGAAACTCACTTTATTGCCATCTTCCAAAGAAAGAGTGTATTGATTGATAATACCAGATAAGTTCAAATTATTATGTGCGAAAATCGCGCCTGATACATCCAATATCGATTGGAGTGCTGTGTTTCCGCCAACCGTTAATTTTGTATTCATACTGACATCGCTAGTTGTTGTAAGAGTCGGCACTGTGACTACCCCCGTAAATGTCGGGCTTACAAGTTTCGAATAGGTAGAATCCAAGGAAGCCCCTTTTTGATAAATTCCCCCCGATACGTATACATTTGCATTCGCACTTAGATCATTGGATATGGTTACGGTTCCTGTAAATGTGGGACTAACTATTTTCGAATACGTGGATGCGAGAGCAGAGCCGTTTTCATAAATCACGTTTTTAACAAATAAATTACCATTGACACTTGCATCTTGTGTAATTGTTATATCCCGCATCGTTACTGTGGTTGTAAATGTGGGTGCGGACAAAGGAGCATATTTCGCCGCCAATGCAAGACCTTCCTCGTATATAGTGCCATTTACGTATAACTGTTTGTTACAAGATATGTCACTATCAAATATCGAAACACCCGTTCCATGGATATAAATATTTCCATTCAATGACAAATCCGAAGTGGTTGCATAGAGCGTTTCAATAAATGGTATGTTTCCGGCAGATATCGATGTCTCAAAATGTTCATCATCAAAGGTCACTACATCATTACGTTGTGTTTGGAACATAAATTTACCATATTGGTTTGCAATATTATCGATTGCCGTGGATGGAATTGATTTTTCGGGATATTGTGCGGTCACATATCCACCCACCGTTAAATTCCCTGTTACAGATGTATCTTGTCCTACATTCAATGTTTGCGAAATCACTGTGGTCGGTAACGTTACTATCCCAGTAAATGTCGGATTATGGATCGGTGCCTTTAATCCAATGCTGGTTGCCACAGTAGCCGCGAACGATGCATCTGAATTTATCGCAGTAGAAAGTTCTTGTAAGGTATTCAATGTGGCAGGGGCGCTACCTATCAAATTACTAATTTCGCCTTGCACAAAGGATGTGGTTGCGATCTGGCTCGTGTTTGTTCCGTTCGTTGCAGTGGGAGCCATGGGTATGCCCGTAAAAATAGGGGAATTCACATCAGCCTTTAGATTCAGAGCGGTTTGTTGTGCAGTGGATACGGGTTTGTCCGCATCCGATGTATTATCCGCGTTCGATAACCCCACCATCGTTTTTGTAATACCCGAAACCGTTCCCGTAAATGTCGGGCTATTCAATGTTGCATATTTGGTGATTAATGTTGTTCCGTTCTCAGAAATACTTCCACCCACATATATGTTTCCATTCATGCTCGTGTCACTTACCACGGAAAACTTCCCGTGAACTATGGCATTTGCACTTGCAGTGAACGTATCTGTAGTCGTGAGTTTCGCAAACGTCGCTGTTCCTTGGAATGTCGGGGATTGAATTGCAGCATATGTTGTGGCCAATGCATTTCCGTTTTCATAAATATCGGAATTGGAATAGAGTTTTCCACCAAGGAACAAATTCGCATTGAGACTGACATCGTTTGTGGCCACTAGTTTGTTAACACTTGTGTTTCCAGACACAGTTATGTTTTTGGTAAAGGAGGCGTCGTTCATACTATAGATAGGGCCTTGGAACGTGGCTATTTTTCCGACATAAAGGCCACTATTCAAAGACACATCCCCGCCCACATAAAGGCGACGATTCATGGAAATATCATTGTCAAAGATACCATTTCTTCCGGGCAAATCAATCACCGCTGCAGATGGGATCGTATTCGCATGGTAGGTAATGCCCAAATTTCCTGATAACGATAAATCACCGGTGATATATACCGTGTTCCGGAGAGTTGTGATACCAGATACATCCAACGTATTTATAATAAATGTGGTTGGTAACATTGCATTTCCAGAAAAGGTTGGGTTCGCAATATTCGCCTTGGATTCCAACGTCGCCGAAAGAGATGACGCAAACGACGCCGATTCTGACGATAATGTATTCGATAAATTATTGATTAAATCCAACGTATTCGGTAATGCATTCACGAAATTCGATACTTCATTGCGCACAAATTCTGTAGTAGCAAGTTGAGTGCTTAATGTACCTGCCGGTGCCGTTGGTGCGGTTGGAATACCCGTCAAATTAGGAGAATTCACGGTAGCATACCCTTGATTTTGGACATAGGCAGTTGTTGCCAGACGGTTCGAATTTTCCGTAATCGATAAGGTGGGTGCATATGAATTTCCGTTCATAGACACATCCACGATCATTACCATGGGTGCATTGAATTGTGAGGGGCCATTCGCCACTAGATTTCCTTGAATTGTGGTGTCCGACAAGGTCGTGGTCGCCAATACTTGTAGGTTTCCATATAAGGACGTGCTATTGGAAACAAACAAATTACCATTCAACGATGTATCACCAACAACAGCCGCCGTGTTCTGGATCGATACCGCGCCCGTAAAGGTTGCACCACTTTGTTTCGCATAATTTTGATTTTGAACATAGGCGGTTGTTGCCACGCGAGATGAATTTTCCACAGTGGTCATCGTCGGTGCATATGCGTTTCCAACCATCGATATATCAGAAATCGTCGTAAGAACACCAGAAAATGTTGCGACGTCGGTAACGATTAAATTGGCCACTGTGTTAAGTGGTGTAATAAGGTTCGTGGTTACCGTCAAATTACCCTGGATCGTGGGGTTATATAAATCGGCTTTCGCATGTAAGGCATCTTGTGTTGCCGTTGAAATGGGTTTATTGGCGTCTGACGTGTTATCTACATTTCCTAAGCCAACCATCAATTTCGAAATCCCATTCACCGTTCCTGTGAACGTCGGGCTATTCAACGTAGCATATTTATTGATCAATGATGCACCATTTTCATAGATCGCTCCGCCCACATACATATTTGTATTGAACGATGCATCAGCAGTTGCGGAAATTGTGTTTCGAATACGCACCGGCCCTTGAACATCTAGATGTTGATTCAAGGATACATCGGCGTTCGCCACAAAATTCGATTGTGTGGTAACTATGCCAGTAAATGTTGCTCCGGCCAATTGTGCATACCCTTGATTTTTAACATACGCCGTTGTAGCGACCAGGGTCGAATTGTCATTCGTATTCTGTGTAGGAACATAAGCATTTCCAATGACATTAAAATCTCCTCCTACAGACACATGTTGCGCCATAAGATTTCCACTCACATCGATATCCGTAGCAAAGACCGTGTTTTTCGCAACCACATTTCCTACCGTAGTAACATCTCCTATGAAATTGGCTCCCGCCAAGGGCGCATACGCCTGTCCTTGGACGTATGCGGTAGTGGCAACTTGTGTAGAATTCTCCGAAAGACTTGCGGTGGTCGCAGTGATCACCCCATTTACTTGCAAATCATTGTTCATGGTTACTTGTCCACTGGCAATAATACTACTGGTAACTACCAAATCGGGAATCGTTACTGTTCCGGCAAATGTTGGGTTTTCGATATCGGCTTTTGTGCCGAATTGCGTCGCCAATTGAGTTGAAAATGATGCATCCGTGTTCGATAACGCAGTGGATAATTTTTGAATGGCATCAAATGCAGCAGGGATAGCATTGACGAAACTTGTCACTTCATTACGAACATATTCTGTCGTAGCAATCTGTGTAGTGGATGACCCAATCGATGCAGTAGGAGCAGTCGGTATTCCAGTAAGAGCAGGAGATGCCAGTGTTGCATAGGCTTGATTTTGAACATAGGCCGTTGTTGCCACTTTCGTGGAATTATCCGTAATAGATTGGGTAGGTGCTAGTATGTTGCCATTCAAACTCATATCCGCAGTTACGGTAACTGGACCATGTAAGTTCGTATTTCCAGAAACGGTAATATCATTCGTTGTGGAGATTGACCCTGTAAAATTTGCCCCCGCCAAGGTGGCATACCCCTGGTTTTTCACATAGGCAGTTGTTGCAATCGTTGTGGAATCATCCGATGTTGGTGCCGTAATCGATGACGTCTTTCCAGTAAATGTGGCATTGCCATTGAAAGAAGCATCCCCGGTAACCGATAACTTTTGTGAAATCGTCGCTGTAGGTATAGTTGCTATGCCACTAAACGCGGGAGATGCCAATGTGGCATAGGCTTGATTTTTCACATACGCAGTAGTTGCTAATTTCGTAGAATTGTCATCGGTAAATTGTGTTAGTGCAACGGTATTTCCATAAAACATGGCATTGCCGAATACCAATAAATTATTATTGATGGCCGCGGTGGGTATCACAATGTTTCCTGAAAACATAGGAGATGACAAGGTGGCATACGCCTGATTTTTCACATACTCTGTCGTGGCTACACGGGTCGATGAATCATTCGTTGCCTGTGTCTGTGTGTATATGTTACCAATGACAGAGACATCCGATAAGCAGTCGAGTTTCCCGTTTATCATCGATGTTCCGTTCACAAATAAATTTGAATTCAATGAAACATCACCCTGTGAATAAAGTCGTCCGTTTAATGACAAATCACCGGAATTGAAAACACCAGAATTCACGACCAACGAATTGGTTGTTATCGACGATGTGATTACATTTCCATTCAACGATAAATCCCCATTCGCAATGGTTACCCCGCCATTGAATAATGTTTTCCCTGCCACAATTACACCACCAGAAATATCTAATGCGGCAGTTGGGTTGGACACACCGATGCCCACATTTCCACCATAACTAATAAGTGGAGTAGATAATACACCATCGATATAGCGCGTATTGTTCAAGGATGTCGTATACCCACCCGCAGATAAATCTAAACTTCCTGAATCTGTATTGAAAGAAATCGAGGCTGCCAATTCGACACCAGTTTCTGCAATAAAATGGATAGTGCCGTGATTCACATACAATGAATGAAAAGGATGGGTTAGCGAACCTAAATCATACGTGTTTGCCTTGGCCGGAATTATATTTGCATATACACCAACGGATCGCGTGGTCGAATCGAATAAAAGCATGGTTTCATTATCCGACGCATCACTTTTAATATGCAAAGTGCGACTTTGTAAATCATTCAACTGTTGTTGAGCGCTATTTGATAAATCACTTATATGTAAAAGTTGACTATTACTGATATCATAGGCATTTCCATTCGAATCCACTATACGCATCGTCTCCGATTTTATACTAAATTTGGGCGTTGACGAATTCGTTGTATCAAAAAAATTTATAGACATATCATTACGCATTCGTATTCCATCTCCGCTTATATCAACGAATCCTTTGAAATATGATTGTTTGAATCTATTCGCTGATATATCATATCCGTAAGTCATTCTTATGTATATATATAATGGTGTATTTTTTAAACCAACGAAGAATTTAATCCTGCCTACCGTAAACTACATATTTATGAATCCATTTCAATGTATGTATTCTACCATTTCGCGGTTTTGAATGCGACATGGTCACTGTTTATGCCGATGAAGAGTTCAAATTGTCACTGGAATCTGACCACTGAGGAATTAAACCCTTGAAGATTTTACACCATTTCGCATTAAAATGCGAAATGGTGTAAAATCTGTAAATGGGTCATTGGTTTACACCGATGAAGATTTAAATCCGCACCCGCAGGGTGCGTTTTAATTCATTTATCGGTAACGTTGCCCTTGAAGACTGAACCGCCGAAGGCGGTTTATAATCTTCAAGGGTGTAAAATGTCCCATTTTACACATTCGCAAGGAACGGTCGCTTAAGTTGCCGGTAGCGGCAACAAGGTTATAATCGCGAAGCGATTATGTGCCCACTTTGCGGGTAGTTATGAGTGAGCGAGGTAATGGTGTAATTCTTCAAGAGCTTAATCGTCAAATTGGTGCACAACCCCAAATTTTGTTGCACCTACTGTAGTTGTAATCCCATAAACTGTGACATTGCCAGTTACAACAAGATCTCCAGATTGTGTTGTTGTCCCAGATAACGATGTAGGTCCAGATGCCACAGTAAGCCCTGCATTTGCGGTCAGTAGACCTGATGCCACAGTAAGCCCTGCGTTTGCGGTCAGTAGACCTGATGCGGTAATTTTATTTGTAATGGTAGCATTTCCAGTTATTGTAATATCTCCCGTAATCCCCATATTACCAGATACATCCAATACTTGGTTGTTTTTAGAATTAAAAAGCGCCGGAAAAAAACCATACAAAATTTTACTCTTACCATTCGTTGTAATCGGTCCTTGATTCGTGGATATTGCATACGTCGAAAGAACATTCGAAACTACAAATGAATTTAAATCTGGCATAAATATGCCACTTAAATTACAGTTGGACCCCCGGAGTTGATTCGCTATCCCGGATGCATTTAAAATTGCAGTGGGAACAGGGTTCCACGTGATTGCACCATTTATTGTATATAAAAACGCACCAGCATCGCCAACTGCAACAGCATTATTAGTATCATATACATAAACACTTTTAATATTATATTGTGGTAAATATATACTGGACCATGTCATTCCATTATTTGTGTATGAAATTACCCCATTTCCACCAGCAACCACATATGTCGCCGAATATGCATAGACACAATTATAAACATTGGAACTATTATATGCTGTCGTATAGATTGCACTGGGAGGTGTTGTAGGACAACCTGTTATATCATATTTTTGGATCCCGCTTCCTACTACGTATAAATAATTTCCAAATCCATCCATTTCATTGATTTGAATAGAGGAAATCTGATTATATGACGGGCTTGCATTCGCGGGATCGGATATATAAAACAACTGGTAATTTGTCGATGAAGTTTCTGTTCCTCCCAAATAAATAACCATGTTGCCATTATTGTTTTTGGTTGCATATAATGTGTTGTATTTATTTATAGTAGTAACATTCACATAGTTAAATATGGCACCACCATTTGTCGAATAATAAAAATAGTTGTTATTTCGTGATGCGACATACACATTATTATTGTCATATACAAATATATTCAATATTTCAGAAAATGCACCGAACGAGAATGTGTATGGTATTCCAGCGGGGTCTACTGTCCATGACTGCCCCCCATTCGTGGTTCTCGCAAAATATTGGGTGAAAAAATTATTTACTTGAGAAGTAGGAGTTCCTACCGCAAACCCAACCAAGGGGTTTATTTTCGAGAACTTCATCGCAATAACTTGAAAATTTACGTTTACTAACGTTATCAGTTCTCCATTTCCAATATGCGTGGGACCATTAATGTCCATCACATAATTTTCCGTTTTTGGAGAAAATGTATTAAAACCCGCGGTGGCGCGATAATATAATTTATTATTTCCACTAACAATACTTTGTGCTGGAATAAAGGAAGGGTTTGTAACCCCCAATGTAAGCATTCCTCTTGTCGAATCGACGGGAAACGCACCACCATTGATCGTTCCTCCAATTTTATTCGGAGTAGTTATCTGCATAAATGTGTTTGCGCTTCCGTCGGATGCTACTAATGATATAGCCGATCCTGTGTTTACGGCCGCGTTTCCATATACATCATATAAATATGTGTTTATGGAATTATCATAAATCGTGAGATTTTCATTAAATATAGAGGAGGTGATATTTGTTTTCGATATACATACATTCTTCGATATACGTACATTCGCGTTCAGTTGAAATACATTACTTGTAACAGTTAGATTATCCCCAGTAGAGGATAAGGTATTATTTGGGGTTCCAGTTTCGACATTTTCCCCGACAAAAAAACCAAACGATGCAGAACCTGGTGTGGCCGATGACCTGATGCCATTTTTTGAACTATTTTCGGCAAGAATATTTTGTGTGGTTGATGAGGACGATCGCAATGCCAATATGTTTGTTTTATTACTGTTTACATCTAACGCATAGGTAGGTAATAATGTGTTTATACCAACGTAACCATTTACCGAATCACCTGTTATATAATATGGATTTGCATAGTCCAATACGGTAGTTCCAAAAAAAAGTTTTTGTTTTATATATACATCCGACAATGATACTAAACCCAATTGTGCTGTAATTTGCCCACTTGCATCAATATTCTCCGATACTATCAATGACCCATTTATTTTTGACTGGTTGATGTTTTGTTGTCGCAATAACAGTTTGTCAGCAACTATGGTTCCTACGCCAATATTTTGAAATTTTTCATTTGCATATATTCCACCATATTGTCTCCATGAATTCATTGCCATATTTTTAAGGGGTTTTGTAGTATTATAACATATCTTTGGATTTTATTTTTGTTCCCATAGACACCTTTATTTCGATTCTTTTGTCGCACTTGGCTTCTGTTTATAGAGTTGCTCACAAATTAATGAAAATGACCAGTTTGCTCCATTCAAATCTACTATATCCCCTCGATCACTTACTAATTTCACACTCATTCGGTGTATATTTACTGGACCGAAATAAATTCGTTCTTGGTTTTGTAACGTACCGCCAAATTCAACATAGGTAGAACCATTCGCTAATCCTGCCACTTTCATTGGGATAATCCCGAACACATCTTTTACAAACGGACCCGAACCATAACTTTTTGTGCTTACAGATTTTGTTAAATTCGACGTTGTTGAATTTTGCCCATTTGCAATCTGTGTAATGGAATAAATTTGTGCTTGTGTTAGTTTATTATTATCCACGAGTTCATCCGAATTATAAGTGAGTTGCCCTTGTGGGTTACATGTAAAATTGGATTTTTTTGCATAACTAGGTAAGGGAATACTTGTATCCGTCGATGTAATTGTTACCAGTCCATCATTTAAGTGGTTCTGGTTATAATCATCCAAGCAAAGAAGGAAATAATTAAAAATATTGGTGCTTATACCAGTATCTCCGATAATTTGAGCCGTTTTTCCTTGCACATACGTAGATAAATCATATTCCGTATAGTTACGAAATCCTAAAATCCACCCCACTGTTGTATCCCATGTCGTGTTCCGAACACTTGTTGTGCCTACATAACACTTTACAAAACTAACTGGGTCATAAAATACAAGCCGGTAATCACTTGCCGAATACACTTTGTTTACAAAAAGTCGGAAACTTGTATATTCTTTTCCAATATTATTTGTGGATATTTCAACCAGAGACCCCGCTATATCTGTTCCCTGAATAGCGTTGTTTATTGCAGCAATTAATGTAGATGGAATATATGTTGTTCCGGATGGAATGGTCACTGGAATTATCTTACTGCCATCAACGCCTTGTTCCCATGGAATAATATTCAATATGTTATTCGTATTATCTATAGTTATTGTGTTGGGTGTTGGTAACGCGGTTAATCCACGAATTGCAGGAAAATTGGACGTAGTTATTAAAAGCGATGAAGGGTTTATGGTGCTGTCCAAAGAAAACGGTGAATCTATCATTGTTGTTGCGATGTTTAAATTCTTATACCAAGATGAATTGATTCCAGTAGCAAATGTATTTCCGTCAGGATCAAAAAATTGCACACTATAATCTGATTGTGTAAGTGCTTTATTAATAACAATCGTCAATGTTGCTTCAACGATATTATTACCGTTCGCATCCGTTAAAAATCCAAATGCAACATTCGACCCCGCAAGAACAGTTATTCCATCTGAATCTTTAAAATTTGTGAACGCACTATTCACTTCTGTGATAAAATCATTGAGGAAATAACTTTTCGTTGCCAATGTCACAACATAAGAAAGGGGTTGGCTACCTATATTTTTATAGTTCAATGTCAACAACGTTGTTTTTTCCTGTGTAACGGTAATCGTTGGGTTAAACAAAAATCGCCATGTTATATTGTTCGTCGTGTTTAAATCATAAGAATTTGATAACGCTGACAACCCCGGAAATAGCCCTATCAGACTATTTGTAAAATTTGCGGAAAAATCCGTTTGGTATATATATTTGTTTGTTGCAAATGAAATATTGAAAACATTTTCTTCATCAATAAAGGCTGTTGTGTAACGTACATCAATCTCATAAATCCCATTATTAAAATACTTGGTGCTCGCATTTGAAATACCTGTGTTGATTGCGTTTATATATTGATTTAACGTATACCCAGTTATCCCCGAATTGGAAATATCTATTCTATGGTCATTGGCTACCACATCAAATCCTGGTTTTACACAATGCATATAGATATATGGACTATTTGTAATCAAAAAGTTGATTTGCCCCGCCGTTATGGCAGGTGTGGTTTCGGATATAATTGAGTTTATTTCTGCAATTGTATTTTGAAACTGAAAACAAGAATTCTCATTTGTCCATATCGTTTTATTCAATCCTGTCTCAGTTGGAAACACAACCGCGAATTTGGAATGCGTAATATTATTTGTAGTATATCGATTTGGTTTCAATGCCATTTGAAAATAAGATGCATCCACCAACTGTGGGTTCATCGTCGAACTTGAAATATCTACCAATTGAATATAGGATTTGGTCGTATCCAAATATGGGCATGCATGGAGTTGGTTACTGAGATCATTGAAAATTTCATTTCTTGTACGGACGAATCCGGTTGTTAAGGACAATTTAATTTGAAAGGACAAATCGATGACCGATGTGTTGATATCAAACTTATTCGGGCCAATATATTTATAGACTGTAAAATAGTTGTTTGTCGTGTCCAAAGAAAAGGTTATGTTTGGATTATACGTCGACCCGAAGGAATACGAATTTATGATATAGGGTCGGTAGGTTTGATATACAAACCCCAGATAATTGGCTACTTCCAAACTCGGGAATTGTAGTTCATAAGCGGTCTCGTTATATTGTTTTGTTACATCGATCGACATTGTAATCAGTGAAGTATTACTATTATACGCAAGTCCTGTTGTACCAAAACTGACATCTGTGTTTTGTGTCGTCGTGTTTTTTATAGAATCATTCAACGCCGTCACTAATTCCGATGGCGAATAGTTACCCGCAGGAATTGCGATTTGATAATCATAGTTCCCATTATCTATACCAGGTACATTTCCTTTCAAATAAAAAAAGTTGCTACCATAACTCGTGCTAATTGTATACCATGTATATGGAATCTGAATCGAATATAGTTTCAATGACACTACATCTTTTAAAGGGTCGGATAAATTAAACGTGAAATCCGTGGTCAATGTTTTTTTATCATCTCGATATTGACTATCTATACTAATCACTCGCTTTATCGTTTGCTGTAAAAGCGGGTTCAATTGATCCTTTGTATACTCCAAGGATTTCGTGTATCCAATTACGGAGGTCGCTGGTGCAGATGCTTGTCCCACTGTAAAAAGATTCGGGTTTTTCGGAACACCTACAATCGTTTCCGTATTGTCTTGCGGTGGTTTCGCGTCATCATTTCCTGTCATACCTTCTATCGTTTGTATATCCTCTTCCTCCTCTGTTTTTTCCTGCGGTTCGCTTTCCTCGATGTCAAAAAATCTGCGATAGATATTTTCGAAAAAAGTTGCCAATTCATTGCCAGATGTCGTTTGCATATTGGAATATCGATGTATCATGAATAAAATTTTGGCTTCCAATTCTCGATCACTGGGATGATTCAAATCTAAAATATCATACAGTTCGGAATCGGTATAGTTATCAATGTCATAAATCGAACCGGATTCCTGGTTTTTTATTTTGGAGGTTTCCATAGTTATAGTCTGTATAAAAAACCGTCTATATATATTTACTGCCCGAATCATTTTTTCGATTACCATTAAAAATGTATTCTTATTCTGACCGGTCTCCTATTATTATTTTTGAGATAGGGATGCAGGTGGTTCCAATCTTCGTTTGAACATTTGTGATATATATTCCACCAAGTTCAATACTTTTTCACAACGCCTTAGTATTTCAACCGGAAACATAGTAAGTCCTTGTCCTCGTTTCATATGATAATTTCCGGTGAAACAAAGCACGTCAAACACTGTGAAAATTTGGTTCTCATCCTCTGTCATCTCCTCTCTTGCAATATGGTGTTTACCTTTATACGAATATCGATTATAATTCGGGTTTGAATATACAGAAAACATTTGAATATAGGGGTGATTGCGAACCATACCCACCCCCATAATTTTATTCGTCTCGTTATTCATTTCCAGTATAAAGAGAATCGATTCGACTGCAATTTCTTTACAAATTGGCGATGGTGAACAATATACGCACCCCATATTTGGCTGGTCTCGCACAAATCGTTGGTTTTCTGCCCATGTGTTATTTGTAAACCGGGATGTCAATAGAAACTTTGTGAACTGCTTTTTATAATTCGCAATACTCTGATTTTGTAGTCGATTCTCACTTGGTATGGACATCGACATTTTGTTGTTTTTATCTGAATCAAAGATCGGATAAAAACAGTCAATTTTTTTGGCGGGGGGCATTAGCGTCCGTCACAATCTACAAATTCGAGGCAATTTTTTACAGAAACTGCAAGTTTGCTCATTCCCAAACAGCAAAAGGATAACCCATCTAATCCGGATCCACAGCCATTCAAACAAAGTGACCACGAGCGTAAGCAATAGCCACAAACTTTACGCGTATCATCAGTCACTATGCAACAGACTTTTTTGGTATCACGTTCCATAGTTTCTGCCACAACTGTAACTTCTTCTAAAGATGTTTGAACTTGCACAGATTCTATCGCTTGCTCGGGCTCCTTTGTGGTATCCATTGTAAATATATAAACACCGGATATATTTTTCTATACATAGTATAATAATGGAAAATGCAAAAAACGGAAAAACTGTAGATGATGATGATGATGATGATGACGATGTATCGGAAAGCACGACTGAATATTCACAAATGGATGACGAAATACATCCTATATTAATTCATACTGTCGATTCATCACCAACTCTCAATATTGACATTGACATTGAAAACGAAAACGAAAACTTGGAGAATAAAGGTGAGCGTGGGTTTCGATTTTTATACGAAAACTATCGCTCCAATAGTCCAATTTCAATATCCAATAGCGGAAGTCCGGAAAATAGTTTTCATGGGAGTGACAATGATTTATCCGATAGTGATTATAACGATGATCCCATGTTACGTGAATATAATCTATTTATGCACCGCCAAGAAAATGCTACTGAAAAAAAGGGAGCATTCAAAAAACTTGGATATAAAGATACAATACAAATGATCGATAAATATTATGAACACACACTGGAAACCCGGTTCTCCAACGAAATCGATATTTTAACCACATATTTGAAAGGCCAAAAACATTTATATATCCAAGCCAAAGAGTTAACACAATGGAAATTAAATTGCCTTATGTTTCCAACCTTGGCATTAACCGCATTTATTACCATTGTTAGTCCATTCATTGATTGTAATCCATGGAGCACAGGATTTTCATCCGCCGTGAATGCTGTTATTGCATTATTTATCACCACCATCAATTATTTAAAATTAGAGTCCCATATTGAAATTTATATGCAACGCGCAAACCATTTTGATAAATTAGAGACCTCTCTGGAATTCGCAAATAATAAATTATCTTTTTTACAACATGAAAAAGACAAAACCAAGTTGGTGCTATTAAAAATAAAGGAAGTGGAGAAAAAAATTTCCGAAATGAAGAATGCCGCAATTGTATTCATTCCCGATGAAATCAAACTCCTGTTTCCAATTATTTGTAACATTAACATATTTGCCTTTATAAAAAAAATGGAAATGCATAAAAAAAACCTGATCTTGAAATTCAAAGATATTAAAAATGAAATTCGGTTTATTCACTATAAACTCGATGCTTCACCACCACTAGCCATATCATCTTCTAATCCATGTATTATTGACAGTTCCTTATGTTCCACTGCCTCCGTTCCTTCCTCACTCAGAATTCACAGGGTTACGAAGCAAGATGCCACTGACATTGTAAATATGAAATGGTCTAACAATGTCGATGTGCATGAGGATATTCGTATGGAAAAAGAGGGTGTTGTAGGACCAGTGAATATGCATTCATCTATCGATGAATTACGCCAACAGAACCGCTTGGAATTTTTATATAAGATGAAAGAAAAAATGAAAGAGGATATTTTTTCCTATATGTCAGCCTATTCCCAAATTGATGAACTCTTTTCCAAAGAGATAAAAATGGCTGATTTAAGAAAACGGGGGTGGGGGTTTTGTTTCGTTTGTTTTTGGAAACACACGCCTTCCGTAGAAGAGGAAGAACTACGGCGTTTGAATCCTGTTCTTCATAAATATTTCCGATTTATATTTGCGGATGAGTAGATACGATTTTCCAATACCAAGGCATGTGATGGACCAGTTTAATCGAACCTGTTGTTTTTAATTGTTCTTGTAATTTAGAAGAGGTTTCGTTTTTGTTATTCCATCGTATTCTTATTAATATTCGTTTATGTGTTGGATCATTTCGAAGTGGTATTTCTGTCATAGTATCAATACTCCCAACATCTAATTTGTCAAATATACTATAAATATAGTCTCTGGATAATGACTGTTCCACCCGGGGAATACATATTGATTGTATATGTTGTTTTTGTGGTTGATTTTTATCTCCCATACTATCCTTTTGGATTAGAATAGGTGGCGTTAAACGAGCGTTGTTTTTCAGAGACGTGTTTTTCTTTTGAGATACAAATTGCCATTCTTGACAATTGTTATGTTCATGCTTGTTTTGGATGGTCATCTTGTTCTAGGGTTGTGAGCTCTTTTTGTTCACGAAATTTGTATTCAATTTTCTTTATGCCATGAAAGATTTCATGGTATAAACATATTATGGCAAACCACGAGGTTACTCATAGTGAACCGTTTGTGCAACTAGCATTGGGTGCTGCGTGCGAAGAGGCTTCCCCCCCAGAAATTGGCTACCGCACAATTTCAAAAAACCATCTTGCGATGGTTGCTGACTCGAATAATTTTACTGCTTTTTCATTTAAAATTCTAGTAATTATAATGATGTTCTTTTGTCATACCTTGTCCTGTAGACATCGGTATGGTATATTTATCATAACTGGTGAGTGATCTCACCTCGATAAAGTATATTTTGTTCACCCTATCCGAAAATAGGTTGGACCGGGACCATGGGCCTCGGTAACGTTACCGTTTAACAATAGTAAAGATACATCTTACATCATGGTGCTGGATCGAGTACAATATAGTTTTGCTTTTTCTTTTTATATTGTTTCCCGTTATCGATTTATTGTGCACTGAGTTCTACCTATGAAAAACATATCTTCGAAAATTTTAGGGATAAACATTGAATATGGAAATAGGGTCTCAACTGGAAGACTTTTTACCTTCTGAATCAAATAACATAAATCTAGAGTTCTATGAAGAATCGGATGAGAACGGTTTAGATACTTCTTGGATCCAAGAAGAAGAACGCATTCAAAACATACAAAACCTTTATTCTCGCGAGCCTATGTCAGCGATCTCTCTCTATTTTATATATATCAACCAAAATCAGTACATTGAAAAAGTTGTCTCGGAAAACCATGAGTTTCCAGAAAACTCGGCGGTCTTATCCAAGGAGACCCTCTTACGTATTATTCACCATCGAAAAATATCCACCCCTTGTTCCAAATATAAATTCGTCGATCTATTGACCTTCCATGTTCCACTTGAACCAGAACATATTCAATATTATGCGAAACAAGATGATTCTGGTGAAATTTCGAAGGGTTTTTTCAAGGTTCTCCCCATTGTAGATGAAATCCGAATTGACCCCTCTATTTTTATTTTTCATTCGATCAATTCCATCTTTTTTATCTTCGAAGAAGTCCCCAAAACTTCTCATAAACATACGTTAAAATCGATCCTAAAATCTACGGAACCCCGCGAACATGTTTTACATAAAACAACAAAAAAGGTCCGCATTGAAGTGCCGGCCGAAAAACCACTCACAAGGCCCGTCTTCTCATCACGGGCTACTCGGAAAAACCTTCCCAAGATTTCTGTGGTTCCTACGGACTCCAAATAGGTCAAGTTTTATTTGGGTCTATACATCGATAATAAATGGCGTGCTTTTTGTGAAATTCGCCTATACTTCGGCCTCTTTTTTATTGTCATATACTCTCTTGCGCGTATATATGCCGCATATAGCCCCTTTTTACTTATTTTACATGTGTTTCGCCGACATATCGGAAATGTTTTGCGTGGGCCAAGAAAACATTTTTTACCACATCGTTGTAACATGACCGTTCGATCATGATACCCCGGTTGCTGTTTCGACCAGTTCTTCAGGAATGCGCCACGTCCACGAGTTCCTGTCTTTGTCTCTGGTTTTTGTTTACGTTGTCGTGTTCTCCCACCAGAAAATAAAAACTGTGAATTTGTATTCGGAGATGGTGACTGCATTTTTGCTGTTGCTAAAGTGTTCGGGGTCATTTGTGTTTATATATAAGTGGCTGAAAAATATTATGTCAAGACTTTATATAGACAGAGATGGCTGCCAAAATCAAAACCCCATGCAAAGGCAGAAAGAGAGCCACCTGCAAACGCGCCCGCAAAAGTTGCTCCTATGTGTCTGGTTCCAAGCGCAGTTATTGCAGAAAGAGCCGTTCCACGCGCAAAGTGCGCAAGTAAATTTAGCGCATTTTGGTGTCGTTGTATTGACAAAACGGTATAAACACAATCATAGTAGGTAGTCTACCCAAACCACCTACCTACTATGGATAAGATCGGATCGGATTCGGATACAAATACGTTCGATGCTTCTTTTCCCAAATTATCGATGACAGAACAATTTGAGGAAGATGTCGTCTCCTTTTATTTTCATCTGACTCGAAAATCGTCTTCTGAATCCATGGAGGTGCTTGGGTCCCAGTTTTCTTCTATGTTACAAACCCTATCCAAAACCTGCCTACGGTTGCCAATTCTATATAAACTGATTGCACACACTAGAGATGTCATTCAAGGAAAAGGAGAACATGATTTGGCCTATATGATGGTTTGGAAACTCTATGCCTGTTTTCCAAAACTCGCGGTTCGTATGATTCGTCATTTTGTGCTGGGCACATCACCCTATGGTTCATGGCGTGATATCAAATATATATGCCAATATATTCGAACACAATCTCCACATGGGTCGGATGATCCTCTTATTGGAGTTTGTATAAAACTAATGAATACGCAATTGAAACGGGATCTCCATACCTGGAAGTATTCTATACATGCATTTTCCCGAGATCATATTTCCAATGTAGCGAAATGGATTCCTCGAGAACATAAAAAATTCGATTGGTTATATGAAAAATTGGTGGTTGACTGGACACGCCAACAGTTTCCTGTATTACTCAAAACCCCCTTTTCTGTATCGGATGAGCGTTTTATCGATTCTTACCAACGTGCTATCTATAAAGCAAAGAGGCTATATCGGAAAACTATTTCTTTATTGAATAAAGGGTTGAATACACCGGAAATACGACTCTGTTCGAACACCACAGATAAACTCATCCCACGTGAGGTTTCGAAATTCATGGTGATGAAACAACCGGTGCTTGTTTTTGAAAAGGGGTCGGCGGAGAACTTTCAACAATTTTATAAGGAAAAATATGGCTTCGGTGAATGTTCTCCTGGTTCCGATCTTCCCCCGCCTCCCCCACCTTCTTCCGAATCCTTGTCCGAATCCTTGTCCGAATCCTTGTCCGAATCCTTGTCCGAATCCTTGTCCGAATCCTTGTCCGAATCCTTGTCCGAATCCTTGTCC
>Ga0209550_10001941_pt1 | contig 19949 bp, 24 predicted proteins | sample LauGreSuBDMM15SN_2_FD_187567 | JGI IMG/M metagenome (GOLD analysis project Ga0209550, IMG submission 187567) | Freshwater lake microbial communities from Lake Michigan, USA - Su13.BD.MM15.SN (SPAdes) (version 5) | ecosystem: Environmental > Aquatic > Freshwater > Lake | place: Lake Michigan... | reverse complement strand
GCCATCGGCACATCCACTTGGGTTTTATTGAGGCTGGAGTAGGCGGCCACCCGAATCAGGGCGCCTTCCAACTCACGAATATTGGTGGTGACATTGCTGGCAATGAACTCGAGCACTTCATGGGAGACCATGTTCCGCTCACGTTCGGCCTTGTTGCGCAAAATGGCCAAACGGGTTTCCATGTCTGGGGGCTGAATGTCGGTGATCAAACCCCAACGGAAGCGGCCGCGGAGGCGGTCCTCCAAAGTAGGGATGGCATCTGGGACGCGGTCGGACGAGATAACGATTTGCTTATTGGCGCCGTGCAGCGAGTTGAAGGTGTGGAAGAACTCCTCCTGCAAACCTTCTTTGCCCTCCATGAACTGGATGTCGTCGATGAGCAGCACATCCACTTCGCGATAGCGGCGCTTGAAAGCAGCAATGGTGTTGCTTCGAATGCCGTCGACGTACTCATTCAAAAATGTTTCCGTAGAGACATAACGAACTTCGTAATGTGCGTAGTGCTGGTGAACGTAATAACCAATTGCGTGCAACAGGTGGGTTTTGCCCAAACCAGCCGAACCGTAAATGAACAAAGGGTTGTAAGAGCGGCCGGGTGTTTCTGCAACGCGTTGAGCGGCAGCCAAGGCAAATTGGTTGCTGGTGCCTTTTACAAACGTTTCGAAGGTGTAGCGAGGGTTCAGGCCTACCGCTGTGCCTTTGCCGGTGCGGCTTTTCAGGGTGAGCGAATCGGTGCTGGGTTTCTCGGTCATTTCGGTATTGAGCTGGGCTGGCAACTCTTGGGGCACCACCTCGTTGCGCAACTGCTCTAAAACATCTTCCGAGGTATTGGTTTGGACATCGATCAGCAGTTGGCGCTCGCTTGCCCCAACCTCGTTGAGCGCATCGCGAACAAGCGACATGTAACGGGTAAGAATTCGCTCGCGCACGTAGGTGTTTGGCACCTGCAAACGAAGGCTCATTTTGTCGTCGTCAACAGCTACCGCATCGTTGAAGGTGGAAAACCACACAGCCTCCGAGACCTGGGCGCGAAGCACTTGGGCAGTTGCCCGCCACACGTCATTGTGGTCATCGACATGAGTTTGTTGTTCCATAAAAATCCTTTAATGCCTTTCGGCCGAGAGCACACTGTGAAAACTTTTCGCTGTTATGGCCCTGTGCCACAACCGCTTTGGTAACCGTCCACAACACTGTCCACAGGGTGTGGACAGCCCCACCCGAACGAGGTGGGGACAGCGAAGGTAGCAGGTTTTCCACAGGCGGAAAAAACCGAGATTCCCCCTGTAGAGTGCAAGCCGTTGTAGTCCTAACGGCTGGCCACCAGGTTTAGTCGTCTCACCAAGGAGGCGTGCGTGAAACGCACTTTCCAGCCAAGTAATCGTCGTCGTTCCAAGAAGCATGGCTTTCGCCATCGCATGAGCACCCGTGCGGGTCGTGCCATTTTGAAGTCGCGCCGCGACAAGGGCCGTCACCGGCTCTCGGCTTGATCGGCAGAATTCGCCAACGGGAGGTCTTCTCCCAACTCTCCAAAGAGGGAACATATGTTCGCTCTAGTGGTCTGTGGTGTTCGATGATGATCGATCCAGCGCTTTCCTCCGCCCATATTGGTTATGCCATTGGTCGGTCGGTAGGGGGTGCCGTGCAGCGAAACCGCGTAAAACGCCAACTTCGGGCCTTGTTCGCCGCCCGCGAAGCCCAATTAGAGCCCGGTTGGTACCTCGTTGGGGTCCAGCGTTCGCTTGCCGGGGCCTCATTTGAACGCCTTTCCCAGGCAGTAGACGCCCTTCTAGGCAAAGTGACCCAAAAGCCATGAATCTCCCCCTCCATCAATGTGAGCAACACACCACTTTGGGTGACAAAACCGAGTACGCCATGTTGCGGGCCATTCGCTGGTACCAGTCGCTTCGCCCAGGCCACCCATCACCCTGCAGGTTCTTTCCTTCCTGTTCCGAATATGCCTTTGAAGCAATTGAGACCTTTGGCCCCCGCACTGGTGGCTGGCTGATGGTCAAACGGCTTTCCCGTTGCCGCCCGTTTGGCCCGTCGGGGTTCGATCCTGTCCCAACCGCCGAGGGTATTGATCAGAATCCCTCTACCGTCAGGGGCACTGTTGACGTCCCCCTAGAAAGCCGCTGACCCACATGTTTGAATACGCCGCCAAACTCATTGCCCTCTTTTACGCCTGGACGCACGACTACTCCATTGCTATCGGCCTCGTAGCCGTCGTGGTGATGTTGTTGATCACCCCACTCACACTGAAGAGCACAAAAGGCATGCTCGAGATGCAACGCCTGCAGCCAGAGATGCGCCGATTGCAAAAAGAATTCAAGGGCGATCGCCAAAAACTTAATGAAGCAATGATGAAGCTGTATCAGGAGCACAAGGTCAACCCGATGGCCTCATGCCTGCCGATCGTGGCGCAGATGCCGGTGTTCATCATCATGTTTCGTGCACTGTCCGGGCTGAACGCCCGTGTTGATGGCAAGTTCGTTCCAAAGTATCTCGACGAGTCATCCGAGTTGTATGCGTCGTTGGTTGGCAAAACCAAAATGGTTTCGTTTGGTATCGACTTAGCCGCTACGCCCGTAAACGCAGTAAAAGACAACTTTGCTACCGGGCTTATTTATGTTGCATTGGTTGCAGCACTTGCTGGCGTGTATTTCATTCAGCAAAAGATGGTTGCGTCGCGCACGGTGAGCCCAACCATGTCTGCCACCCAAGCCAAATTGATGCAGTATTTGCCCGTATTTTTCGCAGTGTTTCAACTTTTTCTCCCAACCGGATTAGTGGTGTATTACTTCGTGCAGGCGCTTGTTCGAATTGTGCAGCAGTACTACATCACCAAACGTTTTTATGGACACGAAGGTTCGCTCGGCCGTCAAGCACAAGCAGCCAGCAGCGAAGCTCGCGAGATGTCCAAAGACGATAAAAAGAACAACGCGAAGTCGGCAGCAAAAGAGTCCACCGACCTCAACGAACCATTTGTGAGCAAGCGTGTTACTGCTCCAAAGAATAAACCAAACACATCATCAACTCGTCGCCCGCAACCTCCTGGAAAAAATCGCAGTGGTTCAGTGCAACGCAAACCAAAGAAATAACGAGGACGTCTCATGGAATGGGTAGAAACCACCGCTGAAACAATTGAACTTGCAAAAAATTTGGCACTCGACCAATTGGGTGTTGCCGAAGACGATGCCGAGTTTGAAGTAGTTGAGGAACCAAAACAAGGATTGTTTGGTCGTACACGAGGCGAAGCACGAGTACGTGCACGAGTGCGCCCAAATACCCCACGTGGCAAAAACGAACGTCGTGATCGTGGGCCAAAGCGAGCACCACGCGCAGCCGGCGAAGGCAGTAACTCGCGCCGCGGCCCAAAATCGGGCTCCGACCGACCAAAGCGCGAACCACGCCCGCCCCGCGAAGAACGTGCCCCGCGTACCGATATGCCGCCTGTTGATCCAGCCACTGTGAGTGTTGCTGCGACCACATTTTTGAATGGTTTGCTTGCCGCAGCAAGTCTCACTGGTTCGGCACAGGCAACTGTTGCCGGCGAAGACATCGATATCAACGTGACAGGCGATGAAGTCGCAATGTTCGTTGGGGCAAAGGGCGCCACGTTGATGGCAATCCAGGACCTCACCCGTGTTGTGAGCCAACGCAGGCTTGGCGACCACGAAACGCATCTCCGCGTAGACATCGCGGGCTACCGCGAAAAGCGCCGCGAGGCATTGAGCCGATTCGCACACAAAGTCGCCGACGATGTTTTGGCAAGTGGACAACCACGCGTTCTCGAGCCAATGAACTCGGCAGATCGCAAGATTGTTCACGACTCTCTCGTTGAAGTAGCTGGTGTTGAAACCCGCTCACAGGGCCAAGACCCACACCGCCGTGTTGTGGTTGCCATTGCTGGCAGCGACAGCGAATCTAACGACTGATTTTGTCCCACTGGCCCGATGAGTAATCCGGCCACACATCCAGGCTTACTGCAGGTGTTGGGCGACGCCCAACGTATTGGTGCGCTAGGCAGCGCACCACTTGCCGAAATCATTACCCACGCCGCAGCATTTGCAGAGGCTCTCCCCCAGTCGACCGCAACCTGCATCGACTTGGGCAGCGGGGCCGGGGTTCCAGGTTTGGTCATTGCCGTCATCCGACCAGAGATGCAATTGACGCTGGTAGACCGGCGAGCAAAACGAACCGATGCCCTGTTGCGCGCCGTTCGGGTACTTGGGGTTTCCGACCGGGTGCGTGTGCTCTGCGCCGACGTGGAAGAAGTTATTTCTCAACCCGAACACCTCCATGGATATGACGCTGCGTGCGCGAGGGGGTTTGGCCCGCCACAACAAACACTGGCTTGGGCATCTGCGTTGGTTCGCTCGGGTGGGTCAATAGTGGTTAGCGAACCACCACCAGGCAGCCCAGACCGCTGGGCCAATATCGATCTCGGCCTGTTTGGCGTGTCCAGCCCCGAACGGCGGGGACCAGTGGCAATGTTCCACGTGGAACATTGACCACCCCTTCAATCACCAGCCCAACTCCAAAACACGAATGTTCCACGTGGAACATCATCCCCCAACCTTGTGACAACTAGGGGTATTCTGTTCTCACGATGTCCAACGCAACAGCAGTCCCCGGAGGTCCAAACGCCACGCCGCGTATCATCGCCATGGCCAACCAGAAGGGTGGCGTGGGTAAAACCACCACCACCATCAATCTGGGTGCCTGTTTGGCCGACCTGGGATATCGGGTCTTGTTGGTGGACTTGGACCCCCAAGGCAATGCCTCTACTGGCTTGGGGTTAAATACCCGCGAGATGGAGACCAGTATCTATGACGTCTTGCTGCACGAGACCCCCCTTGAGGACTGCCTCGAGGCAACGGCGGTAAAAAACTTGTTTGTTGCCCCATCAAACCTCGACTTAGCGGGTGCCGAGATCGAACTGGTGCCGGTCATGGGCCGGGAAACCCGCCTTAAAAAAGCAATCGCTGCGATTATCGACCAGTTTGACTATGTACTCATCGACTGCCCTCCGTCTTTGGGACTGCTGACCGTGAACGGACTCACCGCGGCGAACGAAGTAATCGTGCCGATTCAGTGCCAGTACTACGCCCTCGAGGGTTTGGGCCAGTTGCTTCGCAACGTCGACCTTGTCAGCCGCAATCTCAACCCAGGCTTGGGTGTCAGCACCATTATTTGCACCATGTTCGATACCCGAACCAAGCTGTCAAGCGATGTGGTTGCTGAAGTTCGGGAACACTTTGGCGACAAAGTCTGTCAAGCCGTTATCCCCCACAACGTCCGTTTGGCCGAAGCTCCGTCTCACGGCAAACCGATTACCACGTTTGACCCATCATCCACTGGCGCAAAGGCCTATCGAGCAGTTGCATTGGAGGTGAGCGGTGGCGCGCCGGAGCGGGCTCGGTAAAGGTCTTGATGCCCTAATTCCTGGTGGGTCGCAAGCCCCATCGGGGATGGGCGGCGGAAATGGTATTGGGCTACGTGATATTGCAGTCGACCTCATCCACCCAAACCCCAACCAGCCTCGCGTTCATTTTGATGAGGCAGCTCTAGCCGAGTTGAGTGCCTCGATTGCAGCCATTGGTGTATTGCAACCAATTTTGGTTCGACCAAGCGGCGAAAAATTCGAACTGATTGCAGGGGAGCGCCGCTGGCGGGCAGCCCGAAGTGCTGGGCTGACAGTGATTCCGGCGATTGTTCGCGTTACCGATGACGTGTCATCGGTTGAACAGGCACTCGTTGAAAACCTTCACAGGCAAGACTTAACACCACTCGAAGAAGCAGCCGCATACCAACAGTTGCTCGAAGACTTCAACATGACCCACGAGCAGGTAGCCACCAAGGTGGGCAAAAGTCGTTCGGCAATCACCAACGCAATTCGCCTCTTGTCGCTTCCAGCTTCAATTCAACAATTACTCGCAGATGGTCGACTGTCGGCCGGGCACGCGAAGGCTTTGCTCGGCACACCCGACAGAGCAAAGCAAGAAAGCCTTGCCCGACAAGCGGCGGATTTGGGTTGGACGGTTCGCGGGATAGAGGACGCAGTTCGTGGCACAAGTACACCCGCACCCACACCAAACAAACCGCAACCCGCAGGCAGGGCATCAGCGAAAGGAAGCGTTACTACGCTCCGTGAACCCGGCTTGCACGAACTAGAAGAGTTGTTGTCGGAGCATTTGCAAACTTCAGTATCGGTGACCATGAGTGGTAAGCACGGAAAAGTCGTCGTTGACTTTGCCGACCTCACCGACCTGGAGCGAATTTATCGACTGATGACCGAAGGCCCTGTCGACAACAACTGATTTTGTCTCAGGCTCCTGTTCAACATGAGCGTCAACCTGCACGACAGGTTTCACACAGCCTGTGGATAACCATGTGGATAAACCCTTGGTTAACCCTTAACCCACGAAAGAAGTGACGAGCAGAACGCTCTCTGTGCCTTATTCGGCGCGGGCGAGGGGATTCCGACACCAGGCCTCGATGGCGGTGGCAATGCTGGGGATGACCCGACTTTCCTGCAGCCGAAGACCAAGCAAACAGATTGCTGCAGGCATGGTGGTTTCACGCAGAACAGGAACGCGTGAGCCGACCGTAGAAACAACCGGTGCGCCCGGTGTTGAAAGGTGATGTTGCAACTCGGAGGCAAGTAAATAACCGCCCGCCGAAATAGTTGTGTCCGATTGATAAAACATCACCGTTTCTTGTTCGTCGTCGCACAAAGAAATTGCTACGTATACATCTGCCTGAAACGCATTCGCTGTTCGTGCATGCGCGCGTTCGTCGGTCGACTCAACCAACGCAACTTCAAACGAAGCGGCGCGCATTGCACGCACTACGCCCCGAGCAACGTCTGCCGCCGCACCAAAATGTCCAATAACAATTCGATGTCCCGAACTGAATGCAATGTTGTCGCGAAGTTTTTCATATTCGCGAACACTCACCACGCCAGGGCCTTCGCCGCTTTGTCCACTGATGCGATCGAGTGCTTGCAATGTCTCCTCGCCACAAACCCCGTCGGCAACAAGCCCGTAGTTAAGTTGAAAATCACTTAATGCACCAACAGTTTTTGGACCCAAGATTCCGTCCACACGACCGCAATGAAAACCAAGCTTTGCCAATGTGGTCTGCAACAGCTCTACATCGTCACCACGCAATTGTGGTGAGGTGAGATACAACAGTCGCGAGCCAAGCAACCACGAGGATTCAACGAGCAATGTCCAGGTGTTGGCGTCACACACGCCATCTGCCGGCAACCCACGCAGTTGTTGAAAACGCGAAAGTGCTTCAGCTGTTGCATCACAAAAAAAACCAAGATCAACCTTGGTTACATCAAGAAACTTGGCAGCGCTTAACCGGCGTTGAATTCCAACAACAACTTCGGCGCGCTGTCCGCGCGCTACTGGGAAGCTGGAAGAAATTCTGCAAGCTCCTGCAACAACTGGCCTTTGCCCTTTGCACCAACAAGGCGCTTGGCTGGCTCGCCGTCTTTGAACACAATCAAAGTAGGAATGCTCATCACGCTGAAACGCATCGCGATGTCGCCGTGCTCATCAACATTGAGTTTCGCAATCGAAAGTTTGCCAGCTTGCTCGGTTGCAATCTCGGCGAGCACTGGTGCAATTGCCTTGCAAGGCCCACACCACTCCGCCCAAAAGTCAACCAGAATTGGTGTGTCTGACGACTTGATGGTTTCGTCAAAGTTTCCTGTTGTTAAAGTCAGAATTGATTGCGCCATGATGTTTGTCCTTTTGTGTAGTGAGGAAATGGTAGCCACCGGAAGGGGACAGTAAGTTGATTTACTGCTGTGGCACAAGCCCTACTAGGCGTGTTGTGCTTCGAGCCAACGCTCGCAATCGATAGCCGCCATGCAACCAGACCCCGCTGCGGTAATTGCCTGGCGATAGGTATGGTCTTGCACATCACCACATGCAAACACGCCAGGAATATTGGTGTACGTAGAACCTGGTTGAGTCGTGAGGTAACCACTGTCGGCCATGTCAAGCACGCCCTTAAACAAGTCGGTATTTGGCCGGTGTCCAATTGCTACGAAAATACCGGTGACGGGAAGCGTTGACACGGCACCATTAACGGTGTCGGTGACCTCAACACCCTCTACTTTTTCTTGACCAAGAACTTTCGTCACCTGAGCGTTCCACAGGAACTCAATCTTCTCGTTGGCAGTCGCTCGGTCCTGCATGATTTTCGATGCCCGCAACGTGTCACGTCGATGAATCAACGTCACCTTCGAAGCGAACTTGGTCAGAAACTGCGCTTCTTCTAACGCCGAGTCACCACCACCAACTACAGCGATGTGTTGGTTGCGGAAAAAGAATCCATCACAAGTAGCGCACGTCGATAGACCATGGCCAATCAAACGCTTTTCTTCTTCAAGACCAAGCATGAGCGACTGGGCGCCCGTGCTCACAATGATGCTGTCGGCTGTGTATTGCGTGTCGCGCACCCACACCCGAAACGGGCGTTGCGAAAAGTCCACCTTGGTTACTTTCTCGGTAAGGAATTGCGCACCAAACCGCATTGCTTGTTCACGACATCGCATCATCAACTCTGGCCCCATGATGCCTTCGGGAAAACCAGGAAAGTTCTCTACCTCTGTCGTCAACATCAATTGTCCACCAGGCTGATCGGACGTAGATGAAGGTTCGCCCTCAATAACAAGTGGGGCCAAACTTGCGCGCGCGGCATAAATAGCGGCTGTCAGGCCGGCAGGGCCCGAGCCAACAATAAGAACGTGGTGATGGGAGGCAACAGTCATGAGGGAACTTCCTTGATTGGAATGAGGGTGTATTGCGAAATCTAGTCGCGCGGGCTGCGTTGTCGCATTGACAGCGCACCAAGTGCAACAAATATGGCACCGATGATGAAGTAACTGGCCCAAACCGCAGTGTCTCGGGACCACCAAATGTCCAGCAGAGAGTTGAGGGCGCGCATCAACCCGATTAAGAAGATGACACTGACAAAAAGCACGCCAACAAGGGCCATGGTTCCAAAAATGAGCGCCCGCAGGACAACGACGGCGGGCTTTGTTGTGCGATCGCGAACAAATACAACGAAGCTGTCAATGGCGTCAACCACGCTGGTGGCCCAGTGCGGGTCGGTAAAGGGGTTGGACGGCATGTTTTTAGGCTAACCCTCTATGAAGGTGACCCCAGCCAATACTCCTTGATATTGATTACTGGCGCTGCAAAAAGGGCTTGGGCCCACTTCGCGCAGTGCGATCAAAATGAATTGCGAGGGTTCAGTAATCAGAAAACTAGAACCTTTGCGAACAGTGTTATAGCCACCCACCAACCTTTGCCCCCATGCATCGAATGCTGTGGGGGGAGTGTCGTTTGCGCCAAAAACATCGATGGCCCAAGGGGCATTTTTCATCCCGACGCGAAGCGTTCCGGTTGCTGGGCGCGAAAGCTGCAACAACAAACCAACATATTCTTTGCTGCCAAAAAATTGATTTGCATAACAAGTGGTCGACCAGGTGGTTTCAGGATTGCCGTCGAGCAAATTTGGAATGAGTGCTTCGTTTTCTTCGCCGTCGTCACCATTTGGGTCGTAACTAGTTAGCGAAACAACCGAAAGTGGCGCGACCTCTACCGGCACGGGCGTTTCAATTTCCACAGGAACTGTTTGTGTTGTGGTGTCTGACAATTGCCACACAACAGCGGCTGCAGCAATGCCAAGCACTGTCAGCAAAACAAAGAGTCTGCGTGTTTCAACACGCGCCCGACGACGACTTCGTGCTTGCGAAGGTACACGAGGGGTTCGTCGCACAATATGTGGGTCGCCAAGCGAACTTGTTTGCTCGTATCTCACCATTTCAATCGGTGCAACTTCCATCACCTCGGTGACGTCGTGCTCAATTATCGAATCTTCAAGCGCCGCCGCAGTTTCTTTTCCGGTGGCATACCGGTGGTCGGGGTTACGAGCAAGCAATGTGTGAATCACTTTTACCAACTGCGGCGCAAGCGATGGACGCAATCTTCCAAGATCGGTTGGTTCACGCTGCAATCGTGCAAGAGCGGTATCGGCGTCAGACTCGCCAACAAATGGAACCCGCCCAGCGAGGCATTCATATAACACCAAACCAAGTCCATACAGATCAGCACGACCATCCAACGGTTTTCCGCGAACTTGCTCGGGAGACAAATACTTCGCAGTGCCCATCATGATGTTGTCGTTCGTAAGGTCTGCATCGGTGGAGTCCAATGCCTTGGCAATTCCGAAATCTGCCAGCAGCACTTTTCCTTCTGGCGTGATCAGGATGTTGCCGGGCTTAACGTCGCGATGAATCAGTCCTTCGCGATGCGCTTCGTCGAGGGCAGAGGCAACAGACGTGCCGATGTGCACGGTGAGGTTTGGCCCAAGGCGTTTTTGTTTATCCAGCAAGTTGCGCAAACTCTTGCCTTGCACGTATTGCATAATGACCGCTTGCCGGCCGTTAAATTCGATGCAGTCATACACAGCGACGATGTTTGGATGCGAGAGCTTCGCGCACGCAATTGCTTCTCTGCGAAAACGTTCAGCCACCTGTAGATCGTTGGCCAGGTGAGGCTTCAAGAGTTTTACAGCAACTTTTCGGTCAAGAAAAGTGTCGACCGCCATCCATACTTCTGCCATCCCGCCTCGGTCGATGTAATGATCAAGCCGGTAACGACCGCCTATGAGGCCAAGGGAGGATTCATCTATAGACATCGCTGTCACGCGACGCTAGTGCTGAAACCCCTTGTGTTTGAGGGATATCCGCTACTTGGAGTGAAACGTCACTCCGATAGTTCCCTTGCCGGTGTGAGCACCGATGATTGCACCAACGTCACCCACAACAATGTCGCCTTCGTGCACTGCACGCAATGATGCAACCAAATCATCTACGTCGTCACACTGAGCGTGAAGCACCGCAAGGTTTTCGATTGGTCCAGCATTCTTCACTTGGTCCACAAGAAACGCCAGGGCTTTGCTGCGGGTTCGCTGCTTACCGCCTTCGGCAATTTTCCCTTCTTCAACGGTGATGATTGGCTTAATTGAAAGAGCCGAGGCAAGCATCGCCTTGGCGCCGCCAATGCGCCCGCCCTTCTTGAGGTTCTCAAGGGTGTCGAGCGCGGCCCACATCTTGGATTTGGCAGCAAGCTTGGTGCCCAACTCGGCCACTTGTTCGAGCGTTGCCCCGCTTGCGGCCAGTTTCGAGCATGCAACGGCAGTGATGCCTTGGCCCATCGACGCCGATCGGCTGTCCACAATGCGAACCGGGATGTCACCAGCAACAGCTTTAGCCGCGAGGTCGGCGCTTTGCATGGTTGCGGAGAGATCTGAAGACAATGCGATGACAACGATTCCTGTTGCACCTTCGCTGGCAAGTTTGCGAAATTCGGCCTCGAATTGTCCAGGCGAAGGAGCTGCGGTTTCGGGCAACGTGGGTGAATTGCTGCACATATTCCAAAACTCGACGACGGTGAGGTCTTGGCGATCGATGTATTCCTTGTCGCCGAAGCGAACCGATAGTGGAACTACACCAATGCGATGTTCGTTTACCAAGTGTTGCGGAAGGTCGCTTGCGCTGTCAGTGATAATGCGTACGGTCATTTTTTTATTGTAGTGCAGGATGCTTTCGTACTGCCTGCGCGCGTTTGCGGGCTCGCCAGTGAGCAATCCACCACGACATCAATATCAATATGGCCGCACCCGTCGCCACCTGGCCAAGCCCCGCAAGCGCGCTTACTCGTGCGGTCAAACGCGTGGGCTGCCCAACCTGCGTGAGGCCGTCTGGCGTAGTCAAGATGACGTTGAGTGGAAAACTACCGTTGGCGCGAGCTTGCACGGGAACTACAACATCCACAGCCGAATTAGGAGCAATCGTTACGATCTGTGGGCCTTGCGGAAATTGCAATTTCGCACTTGCCAATTCAACCTTGACGCTGAGTGCAACAGCCGACTCGTTTCGCACCTGCAGACGTAAATCACTCAACTTGCTTCCCAGCGTAAATGTCAACGAATCGGGCACACTGACCATGAGGCGCAACATCCGCAGTTGACCACGAAGACCCTTCACGTAGCGCGCGAAGCCATCGGCATCAAGCGTGTCGGCGCTTGTAGCCAACAACGATGACTTCCACAAAACGTGTTGAGCTGCGTCGGGCGGCAACATGGTGGAAGTCGACTGCACTTCATTACGAAGTTTTGTTATGACATCTTTATTTGTCGCTAGATCGACACGAGTTGTGCGCGGAAGAACAACAGCCGTCGTGCTTTCTTCAGCCAGCGACGACAAAGCAAGACCAACCATATTCAACTGAGGCGAACGATCAAGTGCAAGCAGTAACGGAACCATGATGGTTCGATCAGGGAGGGCACCCGACGCGCTTGAAAGCAATAGTTGTCGCTCTTTTGGTTTGCCGCCAGCCGAAACTATTTCTTGTTGTTGGGCAACTATTTCTGCAGCTAGTGCAAATGACTGTTGCACGGGATTGCGATACAGGCCAGACAAAGTTTTTGCAAAACCTGGGTCGGACACCCGAATGGCCAAAGAATCTTCAACAGATGATTTGTATGGCTTCAAGTAGCTATCAAGCGAGCCGATGGATGCTGCGGCTTGCGGCGTGAAGACCACCGATTGAACCCCAAATTCACCCAGAAGCTTCATGCCGTCGTCGTCCACGAGCGAGCGACTAAACCAAACATTTTCGGTAACAACACCTTCGCCGTTGTGCACATCGAGCACCGCTCGACCACGCTCAAGTTGTTCTGCAAACTCGGCTTTCAACGAAGATCGACTGGCGCTTGAAGGATCGAAAGAAACAAATGTGTTGGTGAGCATTTCGTGCACAGCAAGCAGTGGTTCCAGTTGTGCGAGTAGGGCATTGTCGGCAGGGTTGGATGACCGGCCCAAAGCCTCGAGCAACTCTGGTGCGACGTGGAGCGACAACGGCGCGGCACCCACCGACAGCACCGCGATCAAATTTTTTAACTGTGTGCGAACGCCATCGCCGATTTGGATTGACCCATCGGGTTGTAGTGCGAGAGGTGTATTGATGTCCGCGACCACAGAAATGGGCAGTTGTTCAATTTTGCTGCGCGGATCTACGTAGTTAACAAATGTGTTCAATCGCGCGACTTCAACATTCTTTTGAATGACCGAGAGCACCACTGGATAAATGCCGTCTTGTTCTAAGTTGAGTGCATTCAGCCTTCCTGTGCTTGCGAACAACGAAACAAAGTCACCCGCTCCGGTTTGTTCAAGATCTCGAATCCGACTATCAACCTGGTCGATTGGTCGTGTAGTCGGATCGGTTGTCGAAGTTGCGAACGAGCGAACTTCGCTTCGGGTGGCAAGAGGAGGAAATGCTGCAACACGAACCACGGCAGCGCGGTCGGACAACACTGCTTCACGAACAGCGCCGTCTGGTAGCGCAAAAACAAAACGAAATTGTCGACCGGGAGCAACGTTGAAGTTCTGCCCAACAAGGGTCATATCAAACGGTTGAGGGGCTGCGCCATAAGCGATGGTCGGCATAACCGAAACTCCAACAAAGCCCAACGCTGCAAGGCGCTTCCACCAGCGGCCATTCCTATTCATTGGCGTGCTCCATTAGTTCCATTCTCTCAGTATTTGGTGCAGCGCGCTTTGCACATCGGTAGCACGGCCTAACCTCAATATGGTGATCCCAGAACGCTTCGCACCAGTCTTGGCAGAACTTGCCCCACTTGCCAAGCGCTTTAGGGAAGCCAACGCTCGGTTGTATTTGGTGGGCGGCACCGTGCGCGACTTATTGCTCGATCGGGCAACAGGGGAGTTGGATTTTGATCTCACCACGGACGCGCTTCCCGAGCAGACAAAGAAACTTGTGGCTGGTTGGGCCGATGCTGTGTGGGCCGCAGGCGAACGGTTTGGCACCATCTCGTTGCAAAAAGACGGGCGAACCTACGAGATAACCACTCACCGCGCCGAGGCGTATTCGCCAGACTCACGAAAACCCGACGTGCAGTTTTCTCTTGACATTGGTACCGACCTGTCGCGACGCGACTTCACGGTAAATGCAATGGCGCTAGAAATTACTGCAGATGCGCCCGAGTTGGTAGATCCGTACGGCGGTGTGGCCGACTTGTTGTCTAAAACGTTGCGCACACCGTTATCGCCGAGTGAGAGTTTTTCCGACGACCCGCTGCGCATGATGCGCGCCGCACGTTTTATGTCGGCACTGCAGCTGCAACCCGTGCCCGAACTTGTGGAGGCCGTTCGCGCGATGCACGAGCGCCTCACCATTATTTCTGCCGAGCGTGTACGCAACGAGTTAGACCGATTGATGGTGACCGACCACCCAAGCCTCGGATTGTGGTTTTTGGTCGATACAGGTCTTGCCGAACACTTCTTTCCCGAACTGCCGGCGATGAAACTGGAACAAGATCCAATTCATCGGCATAAAGACGTATTGACACACACGTTTGCTGTCGTGGAAAACGTGCGGAGTGATGCTGCACCACAATTTGATTTTCGCATCACACGACTAGCGGCATTGTTTCACGACATTGGTAAACCAAAAACGCGCGCGTTTGCCGACGGCAAAGGCGTGACGTTTCACCACCACGAGGTGGTTGGAGCACGCATGGCAAAAAAACGTCTGCTTGCCATGCGTTACTCAACCCAAGATGTTGAGGCAATCACCGAGCTCGTTGCGCTGCATTTGCGTTTTCATACGTACCAGATGGGGTGGAGTGACTCGGCGGTTCGACGTTATGTTCGTGATGCCGGCCCGCTCTTGACGGAACTGAACGTGCTTACTCGGTGCGACTGCACGACTCGCAACGAAAAGAAAGCGTTGATGCTGTCAAAAAGAATGGATGAGCTTGAAGCACGTATTGCCGAACTCGCAAAAAGCGAAGAACTTGCAGCGCTACGACCAGAGATGGATGGTGCGCAAGTGATGGAGCACCTTTCGTTGTCACCGGGAAGGCAAGTGGGAGCGGCACTTAATTTTTTAATGGACATCCGACTGGACGAAGGCGAACTTGGAGCCGAAGAAATTAGGAATCGATTGGATGTTTGGTGGTCTGCTCAGCAGAAATAGCTGAGCAGTGACTATCGTGCGCGGGTATGAATCGGTATAGACGACCGAAGGGTTGGCTGAGCGCGCTCAGCATCACGAACGACAGCGGTGAAGTGGTTGGTGGCATTGTCGACCATCGACTTTCGCGCCGTGCGCTGATTAACGAATATCGAAGAGGCAGGCTTCGTCGCGATCAAGTGTGCGATGCGCACCCGGAGTTGTTGAGAGCGGCACGAAACTTTGGCGACGCAACAACCGTGCAGTGCCCCATCTGTCAGGTATCCAACGTGGTGTTAGTGACGTATGTGTTTGGGCCACGATTGCCTAAGCACGGGCGGTGCATCACCCGGCCAGACGAACTCGATCAATACCGACGGCCGCAACACACTGCCTATGTAGTGGAGGCGTGTCACCAATGCGGCTGGCATCATTTGTTGCGCTCGTTACCCATGACCGATACGGCGCCTATACAGGCAACGGGAACAAGCAACGAGGGATCTCTGTAACAGGGGTGTGGCACGCTCTCGTCGTGCCGATACGATCCAGAGTCCTTATCCACCCTGCCCCCTCGGGGGCTCCGGCTTCGGTCGGATCCGAAGGGAGTTAACGCAGTTATGCGTAATTACGAATTAATGGTCATTGTGAGCGGCAACCTCGAAGAGTCGGCTGCGCACACATGGATTAACACCATCACCAAGGCAGTTCAAGGCGTTGGCGGTGTTGTACACGGAGCACCCAATTGGTGGGGCAAGCGTCGTCTTGCCTACCCAATTAACAAACAAAACGACGGTTTCTATGCTGTGTTCAACATCATGGCTGCCGGCGGTGCACTCGACGAAGTCGAGCGCACATTGAAACTTGCGGACGATGTCCTCCGCCACAAACTTCTCCGTTTGCCAGATCAAGAAGCACAAAGTCGCGGTATGTCCGTTGCTGCTGTCTGATTGTTCAGCAATCCCACCATTTCATATACGTCACATAAGGAGATCTTGCTATGGCAGATAACACCATCACACTCGTGGGAAACCTCACGCGTGATCCCGAACTTCGATTTACTACCACCGGTCGTGGTGTCGCATCGTTCGGCATTGCCGTTGGTCGTCGCTACCAAGTAAATGGCGAGTGGCAGGAACAGACTTCCTACTTCAACGTCACTGCCTGGGGCCAACTTGGCGAAAATGCTGCCGCTTCACTTACCAAGGGCTCGCGCGTTGTCGTCACTGGTCGGCTCGAGCAGCGCGAATACACCACACGTGAAGGTGACAAGCGCACCGCCATCGACGTTATTGCCGATGAACTTGGGCCAAGCCTTCGTTGGGCAACCGCACAAGTAGAGCGCACACCAAAGAGCGACGGCCAAGGCGGAGCACCACGTGGCTCTAATCCAGGCACCGAGCCAAGCCCATTCGACAGCGGCGAAGAACCGTTCTGAAATCTCTCTACCCACTCATCTCATAAAGGAACAATCACATGACCAGCAAAAAAAATAAAGAGCGCGCAGCGAAAGCTGCAATGCGCAAGTACAAAAAGCGTCCAAACGTATTGCATGCCGAGAAAGTCGGTTTCATCGACTACAAGGACATCAACCTGTTGCAGCGCTTCATGTCCGACCGATCAAAGTTGCGTGCCCGCCGCATGAATGGCAACACCGTTCAGCAGCAACGTGACATCGCCTTGGCCGTCAAGAACGCGCGCGAAATGGCACTCTTGCCGTATACGAAGCGCGTTGCTTCGGCCCGTGCTCCACGCCGAGGCGAAGAGGACGGCGACTATAACGACCGCCCACGTCGTGGTCCTCGCGAACCACGCGAGAACCCAGAAGCCGCATTGGTTGACAAGTACGCAGACATTGCCGGCCTCGATCCGGTTCTAGAAGCAGACACCGACCAAGCAGTCGATGCAACCATCGAAGCAACAGAGGAGGCATAAATCATGAAGGTTCTTCTTCGTTCAGATGTCAACGGCGTTGGTCGCCGCGGCGACATCGTCAGTGTTTCGTCGGGTCACGCTCGCAACTTCTTGTTGCCAAATGACTTGGCAATCATTGCAACAGACGGTGCAGTTACTCAGGCCACATTGATGCGTCGTGCACGCGACTTGCGTGAAGCCGCCGACCGCGAGTCGGCAGTTGCGATTAGCAACGAGCTGGCCAAGCACACCATCGTGATCAAGGCCAAAGCAGGAAACGAAGGTCGTCTGTTTGGTTCGGTTTCCGCAAACGACATTGTCGCAGCAGTACTAAACCAGACCGGCATGAACGTCGACCGCAAGGCCGTCACAATTGCCACGGCTATTCGTTCACTCGGCGATCATCAGGTTTCTGTCGAAATGATTGGTGGCGTCATGGGCGTTATCAAACTGTCGGTGGTTGCTAAGTAGTAGGTAGTTCATAGCGTTCAACAGGCCACAACGGGCAAGGTAGTTGCATGTCAAATTCAGACGAGTATCGCAACGATTCACGCTCACCGTCTAGAAGCGCGCAACGAGTCCCACCGCACAACATCGACGCTGAGGCGTCGTTGTTGGGTGCAATGTTGTTGTCGCGCGACGCAGTCGGCGTTGCACTTGAACGCGGGGTTCATCCCGACGAGTTTTATAAACCTTCGCACCGTCATATTTACGATGCCATTCGCTCGCTAAACACTGGCGGCGAACCAGTCGACCCGATTACCGTTGGCGACGAACTGCGCCGCGCAGGCCTGCTTGAAACCGTTGGTGGTCTCGATGCACTGATGTTGTTGCAAAATGCAACACCGGCAATTACAAGTGCCGACCGCTATGCCAAGATCGTCCGCGAAACCGCAAGGCTTCGTCGGCTTATCAGCGCGGCGTCTGACATTGCCGAGATTGCATACAGCGAACCAGACGACGTAGACAAAGCTATTGACGACGCCGAAAGCAAGATTTTTGACGTATCGGAAAGCCAAGTTGGTGATAACTCTGAGCGCGTCGACTTGCTCATCAAAAACGCGATGGACAAGTTGGAGGAGCGCTTCAACAACAAAGAAGTGATGAGCGGAGCCCCCACTGGGTTCACCGACCTCGATCGAATCTTGCTTGGGCTTCAACCTGGAACACTCAACATTGTCGGTGCTCGCCCTGCAATGGGTAAGAGCGCATTTGCACTGGGTATCGCAGTACACGTGGCTCAAGTTGTACAGCAACCCGTTTTGTTTTTTTCACTTGAAATGGGTAAAGCCGAACTTGCCCAACGTATTCTTGCCAGCGAAGCACGCGTAGACGGCACGGTATTGCGCACCGGTCGTCCAAGCCCAAATGACTGGACGAAAATGGGCCATGCCGTAGGCAGGCTCGATATTCCGTTGATCATTGACGACAGCGCAGGCACAACAGTTGGCCAAATTCGTGCAAAAGCACGACGCGTTTTCAGCCGCGAGGGCGCAATCGCATTAATTGTGATCGACTACTTGCAATTGATGGGTGGCGATGGACGTCCCGAAAACCGTCAGTTAGAGGTAAGCGAAATTAGCCGTAAGTTGAAGTTGCTCGCACGCGAATTCAATGTGCCGGTGCTTGCCTTAAGTCAGCTCAGTCGCCAACTTGAATCACGCACCGACAAGCACCCAACTCTTTCCGACTTGCGCGAATCAGGCGCGCTCGAGCAAGACGCCGACGTGGTGATGTTCTTGTATCGCGGCGAAATCTATGAGCAAGATCCAAACCTGAAAGGTTTCGCCGAGGTCAACGTTGCTAAGCACCGTGCTGGCCCACTCGGTTTGGCACGGTTGGCATGGCAGGCGGTGTACACCCGTTTCGAAAATCTCGCCACCGACCATTCCACTGATACCCCACTCGGCGACTAATTATGTTTCTTGGCGAGGATTTGCTGGTGTGGTTGGTGCTGGCATTCGGTGGGGCAATGCTCGTTGGCAATCTGTTGGCACTCGTTCGACCGCCAACAAAACAGCAGGATGACGTTGATTTGAACAAGGCGCCAGTTGGCCGAACAATTGGTATGGCTGTTATTGGTGGCATCGCAGCATTGTGGGCCCTCGTCAGTTTGATCAGCGGTTAACCGCAGTCAATCAGCCCTATTTATCGGCCCATTTCTGCTCGGTGCGTAGTTTTCGGTAGGGTGCTCCGTTGTGATCCTGTCTGACATCAGCATTCGTGAAGCGCTCGGCGCCGGCAGGATTGTGATCGATCCGCTCGATGAGTCGTGCATTCAGCCATCCTCGATCGACGTCAAGATCTCCAATTTGTTTCGAGTATTCCGCAACCACACAGCACCAGTGATTGACGTGAAGAAGGATCTCACCGAACTCACCGAACTCATCGAAGTCCCGCTCGACGGAGTGTTCATGTTGCACCCGGGCGAGTTTGTACTTGGCTCCACCCTGGAGAGAGTCGCGATTGCCGACGACCTTGTCGCCCGTGTTGAAGGAAAAAGCTCACTCGGTCGTCTTGGGTTGCTCATTCATTCCACCGCCGGCTTTATCGACGCTGGGTTTGACGGCCACATCACGCTCGAGTTGTCCAACGTTGCCAACTTGCCAATCACGTTGTATCCCGGCATGAAAATCGGACAAGTCAGTTTTATGAACATGACAACGCCAGCAGCCAATCCCTACGGCAAAGGTGCTCGTGGCTCAAAGTATCAAGGGCAACGAGGCCCTACGCCAAGTCGCTATTTCGAAAACTTTCGATAATTATTTACGCGTAGAATCAGTACGCACCATGGCCTTTACAGACGTCGATCGCATTGGGCTGTTAATTGGTGCCGGTTCAATGGGCAAGCGCCACGCCAAAATCCTCGCGCAAAAATACTCAGAGGTCATCGTTGTCGATCGAGATCCATTGCTTGAAGGATGGGTCACACAAGAACTTCGACAGCAAGACATGTTCTTTCCAGATGTAGAG
>Ga0209550_10001938_pt1 | contig 19984 bp, 16 predicted proteins | sample LauGreSuBDMM15SN_2_FD_187567 | JGI IMG/M metagenome (GOLD analysis project Ga0209550, IMG submission 187567) | Freshwater lake microbial communities from Lake Michigan, USA - Su13.BD.MM15.SN (SPAdes) (version 5) | ecosystem: Environmental > Aquatic > Freshwater > Lake | place: Lake Michigan... | reverse complement strand
CCTCTATATGTAGGTATGCCGACTTTTAATTATTTTGACAATAATTATTCTGAATTTAGAGATTCCAAGCAAAATACACGACAAGCCATGATTTATGCAGCCGCAAATGACGGTATGTTGCATGCATTTAATGCGGATAATGGAAAAGAAGAATGGGCATTTATTCCCTCAGCTGTTTTGCCTAAACTGATTCAATATGCCGATTATAAATTTTCAGATAATTTCAACTACTTACTAGATGGTTCACCTGTGGCAGGTGATATTTGTCTTTCAGCTCCAACTAAGCCTTGTACTGCAGATGAATGGAAAACGATATTAGTGGGAGGGTTAGGTGGAGGTGGTCGTCAGTTCTATGCTTTGGATATTACAGATCCAAAAAATCCAAAAGCTCTATGGGAATTTGATACCTTTCAGGATAAAAATATTGGCTATGCCTATGGTATTCCCATTATCACTAAACAAGCGAATGGTCAGTGGATAGTCGCCTTAACTTCAGGCTATAACAATGTGAATCCGGGTGATGGCAAGGGTTACTTATATATCATAGCGGCGCATAGCGGCACGCTAATAAAAACAATACCAACTCACTCAGGCTCACCAACTTCACCTAGCGGTCTAGCGCAAATTAATTCTTGGATAAACAATGTTTATGATAATACGTCATTGCGATTTTATGGCGGAGATTTAAATGGCAAGTTGTGGCGCTTTGACAATAACAATAACATTCCACCAGTAGGTGAAGAAGCTGTTGAAATCGCGAGTTTGACTTATGCAGACAAACCTCAGCCCATTACTATTAAACCTGAGTTATCTGAAATAAAGCATAGTGGACTGAGTATTCCGCTTGTATCGATAGCTACAGGTAAGTATTTAGGATTTTCCGATATTGGAGATATGTCCGTACAGTCTGTCTATACATTTAAAGATAATCTGAGTTCTGTAGGGCTAGGCAAAATAAGTGATAGACCCGATATAGTCAAATTAACAATGTCGGATGTTGCTAATGTTACGCCTCCTCAGAAAACAGTCGTTGAGCAAAATGTAGATTGGATATTAAAAAGTGGTTGGTCTTTGGATCTGATCGTGGGAGATAAAAAAACTGGCGAGCGTGTGACATTAGATATAGATCAGCAATCTGGCGTATTGCAATTTGTTTCTAATGTGCCATCGACAACACCTTGCGTTTTTAATGGGGAAAGTTGGTTTTATAATGTAAATTATAAAACCGGTACTTATGTCAGTACTGCTAAAAATAAGGCAATTGGAACAAAGTTGCCGGTTAATTCTTTAGTGGCTGGTGTTAAGTTAATTACTAAAAATAATAAACTTATCACGGTACTTACACATGAATCAGGTGAAATGTCTGAGCTAGCTAATGGAGTGCCTGTAACGACTAATTCAAAAGCAAAGCAGGTTACCTGGCGAGAGTTAGATTAGTGCTAAGAAAATTTTCTTCTTTATGCTTAGCAGTATTAATAACACTCTTCTTTTTTCATGGAATGTTAAGTAAATTAAGCGAGCTAAGTCAGTTAAGTAATAAGAAGATTTCAGGTGTCACACACACCGAAACTGTAACTACAAACGCAGTTTTTTTTTCAAAAGACACTGCATTGAGTTCAAATTTTTTATTTGAATTACAAAAACAAGCTATTAATTTAACTAATCATCTAGGTTGGAGATTAAAAGACTATCAGCCAATTACGTTACTTGATGTCAGGCCAGTTGTTCTTAACAATATTCAAGCTAGTCTCCCAGCTATTTTTAATGATAGTTATTCTCAACAGATTATCTGTTTATTAATGATTAATGAATATGGAGATGTGGATAAAATAGTTTTTGGTGACAATCAATTATCAGAACTTCAGCGTAATGAACTAGAGACTATGTTTTTGAATCTTCGTTTTAATCCTGGCATTATGCAAGGGCTAGCTGTACCTACAGTGATGCGGATTGAAATTCGAATTTAATCATCCAGAAATACTTTCATTTTATATTTATGGCTGGCTAAAAAAATCATTCTCGGCATATCTCGCTAATGTAATTCCTAGCTATTTTCATGAAATGTGAAAAGTCGGATTAACTGATAGCATCAAGGATGCAGTGTCTAGGCATTATGTTTATTTGTTAACTTATTGACGGTCTACGGATGGTTCATCCTAATTTAAAGTCAGTATAGTTAGAGATAGTGTTTGATTAATATGAATGTTGATTATTGAGGTTGGTATGAATTTTTTGAGCATGATTAAACTGTGTTTTGCGTTGGTATCGCAACTATTACTTATCACTATGCTGCATGCAGCACCACTACAATTGGATCTTAATAAAAGCACGGTATCAGCAACTTTCAAACAAATGAATGTTCCAGTTGACGCAAATTTCACTAAGTTTTCAGCGATGATTGATTTTGATGTGAATAAGCTTGATGCAGCAAAAGCAAGTATTGATATTCATATTCCTAGTTTTGATTTAGGTGATCCTGACTATAATCATGAAGTTCAGAAAAAAGAATGGTTTAACGGCTCTCAGTTCCCGAAAGCGAGTTTTGTTTCTTCAAAAATAAAATCGCTTGCTGCAGGAAAATTTGAAGTCAGTGGCAAACTCACCATTAAAGGTAAAACTGCGGATGTGAATTTTCCGCTGACTTTGAAAAAAGAAGGGTCAGCGCAGATTTTTGAAGGCAGTCTTCCTATTCGTCGGTTAGCTTTTTCTATCGGTGAAGGTGAGTGGAAAGATACTTCTATCGTTGCCGATGAGGTCATTATTAAGTTTCGTATTTTTGCTGGAAAATAAAGCGTAGCCATAATTAATTTAGGAGATAGTATGAAATTCAAATATCTATTCGTAGCATTCGTTAGTTTTATAGCGACCAATACAGTGCTATCACAAACTTATCAAATTGAGCCTGGCCATACCTATCCGAGTTTTGAAGCGGATCATTTAGGTATTTCTTTTTGGCGCGGTAAGTTTTTAAAAACCGCAGGTAAAGTGGTATTAGATCGTGCTGCTAAAACAGGTGCTTTAGAGATTACGATTGATGCCAGTTCTATCGATTTCGGTCATTTGAAAATGAATGAGCATGCACGCGGCAAAGATATGTTTAATGTAGAAAAATTTCCGACTGTGACATATAAGAGTACTGCTTTGAAATTTGATGGCGATAAATTAGTGGCAGTGGAAGGCGACATGACTTTAATGGGTGTGACTAAGCCTATGAAGCTGACAGTCAATCACTTTAAATGCATCATGCATCCTATGTTAAAGCGTGAAGTATGCGGCGCCGATGCACATGCAACTTTTGATCGTAGTGATTTTGGTTTGAATTACGGTATTCCTCGCTTCGCACCTGAAGTCAAATTAGCGATTCAAGTAGAAGCAGTGAAAGCAGATTAATATTTTGCTTGATTCAATAAAGCGGGCTGATTAATCAGCCCGTTTTTATTTTAATGAATGCATTAGACGAAGAAAATCCGCAAACTGATTTGCAAAAAGTAGTGAGTGGGAATAGCAGCGGTAGGAGAAACTCGGGCTCAGCTCAAGAAATCGTAGAGCTTGGCCCGAAGATCATGGACGTTTAGGAGGACGTCTGCTCGGTGTCATTGGGCCACGTCCTTCAATATGGCGGAATGTAATGCGACCTTTAGATAAATCATAAGGTGATAATTCTAGTGAAACCTTATCGCCAGCCAAAATACGGATGTGATTCTTACGCATTTTGCCACCACTGTAAGCGATCAATACGTGACCATTATCTAAGGTAACCCTATAACGTGAATCGGGTAAAACCTCATCAACCACACCTTCCATTTCAATCAGATCTTCTTTCGCCATCAACTCTCCGGAAAAAACACAACAAATTAGCTAGAAACAGACCGCCAGAATGGCTGGCAGGACTAAACCTTCTGAGGCTAGGTCAGCTGCAAACCTGAATTTAGCAACGCGGAACTATGGCGCAAAAGCCTTGTTTTTGCAAACGAAATATGCACATTGTGAGCAATGGCGGCTGTAAACCGAGCAAGAGACGTAAGCTTTTGCTTCAAGGGATAATTTAATTTGCCAGAGCTTGGTCGCTTACTGATTGTGAGCGATGTGGATGACAAGGCTATCCGCTATTAAGAAAATTGCAATATTTAAGACTAATTTCAGATTTAGCTGCTCAAATAAGTATTAATGCAATATCAGGGTAAATTCTGATCACATACATGCAAGAGTGAAAATAGTAGAGAGTAAATCCTGCTGCAAAAACGGCTAATTGAAAATACGCCTAAAATAATTGCAGAAAATTGGTGGTTTTGTGTCTCTGCGTGATTGTTTATTCAATTTAGCGTAGATGACTTAAAAATAAAAAAGAGTTTACTGGGAGATTAAGTATGTTTAAGTCATTTTTCTTGTCACGTCATTTTGCATTATGGGGATGGCCTGGTGCAGCACTCATCTTTCTTGGTACTTGGTATCAGGTGCAAATTGATGTGGCGATCAATGAATGGTTTGGTGGATTTTATGATCTTGTACAGAAAGCGTTAAGTGCACCAGGTGCCATCACCTTAGGTGAATTTTTTGGATTCCTGCTGAGCTTTGGCAAGCTCGCTGGTATTTATGTATTGGTCGCTGTATTCCTGAGTTTTTATTCTAAGCATTGGGTATTTCGTTGGCGCCAAGCTATGAATGATTATTATATGCAGCATTGGCAGGAATTACGTCATATAGAAGGAGCGAGTCAACGCGTTCAAGAAGACACCAAACGTTTCGCCTTCATCATGGAAACATTGGGCAGTAATATGATGGATGCATTAATGACCTTAATCGCATTCTTGCCCATACTGTGGGAGTTATCGAAAAAAGTCAGTGAAATACCTGTATTTGGTCAAGTCGATCATGCCTTGGTCTATGTTGCTGTGCTGTTCGCTTTGTTAGGTACTGTAGTGCTTGCAACAGTAGGAATTAAATTACCAGGTTTGGAATTTAATAATCAAAGAGTAGAAGCGGCTTATCGTAAAGAATTAGTGCATGCAGAAGATGATGTGCAAAGAGGATCAGAGCCAGTAGTAAAAGATTTATTTGCCCATGTGAGAGAAAATTATTTCCGATTATTTTTTCATTACATGTATTTTGATGTTGCTAAATTCTCTTACTTACAATTTGGTGTGTTGGTGCCGTATATCGCTTTAGGTCCTACCGTTGTTGCTGGTGCAATTACTTTAGGCGTGATGCAACAAATCGTACGTGCTTTTGGTCGTGTAGAAATGTCATTTCAATTTCTTGTGCGAAGCTGGGGTACCATCGTTGAATTGATCTCTGTCTACAAACGATTACGTGCATTCGAAGCACAAATCGGCAAACTTAAACAGCCTGAAAATCAAGCAAGCTAATCATCCAAGCTAATCAAGGCTAGCTTGAAACGTTGATGTGATTAAGGCTTTTTCTTCACTATTGTGAGCATATCTCCATCGGATAAATTATCCGATGGATTTAGCACAAGCTCATCACTAGTTGAGACACCCGATAACACTTCTACCTTAGCGCCAAAATCTTTACCAAGCTCCACTGCTTTCAAACTTACCTTACCTTGTGCATCTACCACCGCAACCCGCGGACCTTCTCCTCGTAGTAATAAGGTATTCACTGGAACGACTATGCCAGCGCGATGATGTGCTGCGACTTGTATTTCTATGTAAGAACCCGGTAAAAGTTCACCACTAGGGTTAGAGACACTAATTTCAACTTGTAGACTACGGTTGGCTGGATCAATCGCGCGTGCAGTTCGAGTTACAACTGCAGAAAATTTTCGATTCGGTACTTCAGCTAAACGGAAAGTGACTGCTTGACCTTCTTTAATATTTTTAGCATAGGCTTGTGGCACATACACATAAGCGCGTAATGATTGTGATTGAGTCAGTATAAATAAGGGTTTACTGCTACTACCAGTATCAATTAAATCGCCAATATTCACATTACGGCGTGTAATGACGCCATCAAAAGGAGCGATGATGCGTGTGAACGATAGTAATTCTTTGAGTCTTAGTACATTCGCTTCCGCCACATTCAGATTAGACAGAGCTTGTTCATAACTACTGCGTCGCTCATCAAATTCTTGTTGTGATACTGCTTTTTGATCGAGTAAGGCATGCCAGCGATCGAGTGTGATTTTGGCTAAACTTAAAGCTGATTGCAGTTGTTGTTTAGATGCCTGTGCTTGATTGAGTTGCTGTTCTGACTCTGGGCTACTAATCTCAGCCAACAAGTCACCTTTTTTGACTGCACTTCCTATATCTTTGGTCCAACGTAACAGATAGCCACTAGCACGTGCTGAAATAGGTGATTCTATTTGTCCCATTAAAGTAGCAGGCAATGCAATGCTAAGACCTTCCCCATTTGCTTGGGGATATACGGTGCTCGCATAATGTTGAGAATTTTTTTGCGTTTGAGCGGCTAAGTCTTTCGCATCCGAGTGCTTACGCAAGACAGCAAAACCACCCCCTGTGATTAACACAATCAAAATAGCGATAAAACCTAAACGTAATTTATGTAAGGTGCGCACTCTGTGTACTTGACGGAGTTGATGGCCATGTATGCCGAGTAAGTTATGACGTGGTTGTGTCATCGATCAAGATCCTTGAGACAAAACAGCAGATTGGGATGAGAGGCGCTTAGCAAGAAAGCGGTGTACTGAAGCGAAAATAATAGGAACAAAAAATAAGGTAGACACGGTAGAAAATAATAAGCCGCCTATCACTGCGCGACCTAAGGGCGCATTTTGTTCTGCACCTTCACCTATGCCTAGAGCCATAGGCAACATACCAATAATCATAGCGGCGGCTGTCATGAGCACAGGACGTATTCTTGTAGAGCCAGCTTCTAATGCGGCTGAGAGTGGCGGTATACCGTCTCGTAAACGTTGTAGAGCAAATGAGACTAACAAGATACTGTTAGCCGTAGCAACACCCATAGTCATAATCGCTCCTGTGAGTGCAGGAACTGATAAATGCGTACCAGTTAAAAACAACATCCATGCAATACCAGCTAATGCAGCAGGTAAGGTGCTAATGATAATGAGAGGATCAATCCAAGATTGAAAATTCACTACGATCAGTAAGTACACTAAAACGATAGCACCTGCTAAACCCCATAGCAGACCTGAATAAGAAGTCTGCATGGTAGTAGCCTGACCGCGCAAGGTGAGCTTCTGTCCTTTTTTCAGTTGTGGCTGCATGTTTTGGATTTCTCTGTTGATATCCGCAACAACGCCTCCAAAATCACGACCTTGTACATTTACATAAATATCTATCACCGGTGTGATGTCATATTCAGAAACCACTGCAGGTTGAACTGTCGGTGAGACCTTCACTAAATTACCGAGTAATTGACTTGATCCTCCGCCTGTTGGAGAAACTGGTGTTCGTAGTAAGTCTTCTAGTGAATTCATTTTATATTGTGGTGATTGCACCAAGATGTTGTAGACCACGCTATTAGTAGGATTGACCCAAAATGCGGGTGCAGTTTGAAAACTACCTGCTAGTGACACCAACACATTTTGTGCAACATTGGCTTGCGAGAGGTTTAATGCTTGCAATGCAGTGCGATCAGTTTCTAATGCGAGCGTAGGATGATTGAGTTTTTGATGGATATGCGCATCAACAGTGCCAGGTATTTTTTCAATCTTTTTCAATAAGTTGTTCGCTAGTGCATAACTTGCTTGCATATCTTTGCCGGCAAACTGAATATCGATAGGCGCTTGTGATCCAAAATTTAAAATCTGCGCAATGATGTCTGCAGGCTGAAAATAAAATTCCACGCCTGGAAAGCGTTTTGATAGTTCACTACGTAAATGATTAATATGATTAAGGGTGAGACTATGTCCTTCTTTAAGCGATATCAATAATTCACAATCAACAGGCCCATAGGTGCCTGCATTGTTATACGACATATTTATACTACTAATCGTGACACCGATATTTTCAAGGACTGTATCTAATTCAGCAGGTGGAATGATTTGACGTATTGCATTTTCTACTTGGTCAGCTAAGCGTGCTGTTTCTTCTATGCGTGTGCCACTCGGTGCACGCATATGAAGTCTGATTTGACCGGCATCGACGGCGGGGAAAAAATCTTCACCTAAAATTAAAAATAAGCCACAAGAAGCTATGGTGAAGCTAAAAAATACAGATGCAAAAGATTTACGTCTTACTAAGAGTGCACTTAAGCCTGCTATGTAAGTAGCACGCATGCGTTCAAAACCCTGATCAAATTTCAAATGAATCGAGTGAAAAAAACTTGTTGTTTGGGTTTTAATGGTTTCTTGCTTAAGCATCATCAGCGCCATGGTTGGCACCAATGTTCGAGAAAGAAAATAAGAAGCTAACATCGCAAAGACCACAGCTTCTGCTAAAGGTACAAATAAATAGCGTGCCACGCCAGTCAAGAAAAACATAGGTAAAAACACGATACAAATACACAGCGTAGAAACGAGTGCAGGTACGGCGATCTCACTGGCTCCATCATAAATCGCGTTATATAAATCTTTACCTAAATGAAGATGACGTTCTATATTTTCAATCGTGACCGTTGCATCATCCACCAAAATACCAATAGCTAAAGTGAGGCCACCTAAGGTCATGAGATTTAATGTCTCACCCATGGCATTCAAACCAATGATAGAACTTAAAATTGAGAGTGGAATCGATACAGCAATAATGCATGTACTACGCCAACTACCTAAAAAAAGTAAAATCAATGCAGCGGTTAAACAAGAGGCAATGATGGCTTCATGTAACACACTACTAATTGCAGCACGTACAAAGATAGATTGGTCAAACATAGTAGTAATGTTGACGCCTTCCGGAATACCTTTAGATATCTCGGCTACTTTAGTTTTAACATTCTCTACAATTTTTAGCGTGGATTCAGAACCGTTCTTCATCACGGTTAATAGCACACCACGTTGTCCTTCTTTTTTGACTATGTTTTGTTGCGGTTGAAATCCATCACGCACATGCGCTACTTCTTTTAAATAAGTGGTTGAGCCATTCACAGTTTTAACTGGTAGCTCATTTAATCCTGCAATACTGTCTGGCGAGCCATTTAAACGTACCGAGTGTTCTAGCTCACCTAATTTAATTGTGCCAGCCGGCAGAATTAAATTTTGCGTATTTACTGCATTGACTACATCGGTTGGTGTTAAACCTTTAGCGAGTAAGGCTTCGGTATCCAAGTCCACCGAGATCACGCGAAATTTTCCACCATAGGGATAGGGAACAGCAACACCAGGAATAGTGATTAATTGCGTACGAACTTGATTAATCGCGACATCATTCAGTTGTTGTTCCGACAGTGTAGGACTGGATAAACCCACTTGCACCACTGGTACGGATGAGGCGGAATAAGTAATGATGAGCGGAGGCACTGTACCTGGTGGTAAAGAGCGCAGCATGAATTGACTGACAGCAGTGATTTGCGAGAGCGCAGTAGAAATATTAACTTTAGGATGAAAAAACACTTTCACCACTGATAAGCTGGCCATCGATTGCGATTCTAAGTGCTCGATATCATTGACCATTGTGGTCAGTGCTTTTTCATAAGGACTGACGATGCGCTCACGCATATCTTTAGGTGGTAGGCCACTATAAGACCACACCACACTGACGACTGGTATTTTTATATCAGGCAGTATGTCGGTGGGGGTAGAGCGCAAGGCGAACGGCGTCGCTAATAAAATCAATAGCGCCATCACCATGTAGGTATACGGACGGCGCAGTGCAACGTCAACGAGCCACATAAGATTATTTGTCCGGCAGAGTATTAGGTCAAATCAGCTTGAACTAAAAATTGGAATAAGGATTTTCAAAGACATGAATTATTGCATGAGCGCATGACAGAGTGATTTCGTGATCAGCAAACTAGGTATTGAAAAAAATGAAGTCAATATGAAAAAAATTTTCATTATGAAATCACTTTTAAATTGAGGGCACCTCTTATTTGTAGTCAGCGCAGCAAGCGTGATTATTTTCAAAGCAAATATAAGTCTTAGAGAGTTTATTTATTCCGTATTGCAGCAACGGTGAATGCATTATTTAGCAGGGTATTTTGTTAGCAATTGGGAAGATATGCTGCATTGCGCTTATATTAATTTAGTTTCAGCATTTCATCTGTTGCGCATTGCCGATAACATAAGGACTTATATTGAAATGCTGACAGATTGCTGAATAGTGAAAAAAATCGTTTTAAAGAATTTATTTGGTCTATTGATGGCTGTTGTTGGACTGTTGTGCTTGCAACAGGCAAATGCAACCACATTAAAAAATGTCGATATAGAGCAGATTTTTTCAAATCAATACACAGTTGGTGAATTAAATCCCAATGTGCCGGTCTGGCCTTTATTTTTGAAATCAGCTACAGACGCGAATATAAAACCGACGTTATTTGGTTATGCCTTTGAGTCGGTGGATTTTGAGCCAGTGCGAGGCTATGGTGGCAAGCCGATTAATATTTTGGTGGCGATTGACACACAAGGTAATTTTCTTGAATCAAAATTAATCAGTCACAGAGAACCTTTATTTCGCTCCGAAGTAGGGATAGCCAAACTGACGGAATTTGCAGCGCAATACAAAGGACTATCAATCCATCACGACATCCAACTCTACGACCATAAAGCGAAAACCAGTCGTGATGATAAAAACGCAGCATTACATGGTGTGCAAGCTGGGACCGTTACAGTTAAAGCTATCGATCGTACGATTTTGCAATCCGCTACTTCAGTTGCACTTGCTCATCAAGAGGCAGCAAAGACAGGCAATATCGTCGGTGCAGGGAATGCGATAGCGCTCTCTAAGGGGCAATTAAATGAAACACAGATCAGACCTTTACATCCAGCAGAACTGGAATGGCGAGGTATGGTGCAAACCTCGCAGATTACTCGCGGACAAATTGAAAAAGCATTCATAGGCACACGTGCTGTCGGTGCAGATAAATTAGCTGCGAAATCACCGGATGACATCGCATTACAGTTTCATGTAGCGTTGGTGAGTTTGCCTGCAATAGGTCGCAATATTTTAGATGACGAAGGTTGGCGTTTAGTCGCTGCGAATCGACGTGATAGTCATGCATTAATGGTCATAGAATCCGGACCTTTAGCTAAAATGATGTATGAGAGTCAGCGCATCGTGGACGATGTGCCTTTTGTTTTAAAGCAGAACGGTAAGACGATAGGTCTTCGTTCAATTGCCTATGACAAAGGTGTGAAGGTACCGGGTTATCCCACGCAAACGCGTGCGCATTTTTTAATCATTGATACCGCTACGCCACTCGATCCAACGCAGCCATTTAATCTCATCTTTAAATTAGGCCGTCGCTTTGGCACTTTCCCTAATCAAAAAGCTTATGTGGAATTTCCATTGCCTTATTACTTTCACGGTTGGCGTCAAGTCGTATCGAATTATCTCGATGCAGATTGGGTAGGTACTTGGATTAAGCGTAGTGGAGAGATCGCTACTTTATTAATTGCATTAACTTTGCTCAGTATTGCTTTAATACGTCAGCATAAATTAACAGCTACGACTAAACGTTTAGCGCAATTTAGGGTGGGATTTTTATTATTCACCTTAATTGGAATAGGCTGGATTTTTCAAGGACAGTTGAGTATTGTTAATATTACGGCGGCAATAGATTCAATTGCATCAGGTAATGATTTAAGTTTTTTTCTGACGGATCCTATTACTGTGATCCTTTGGATTTTTGTGGGGTTCACTTTATTTATCTGGGGGCGTGGCACATTTTGTGGTTGGTTATGTCCGTTTGGTGCATTTCAAGAATTAGTCAGTAAGTCTATGCGCTTCATGGGTTTACGCCATAAGCGCTTACGACCTAGCATTGATCGCAAACTGAAATGGATTAAATATATTTTGCTCGTGAGTTTATTGAGCATGCTGTTTATCTCACCTTCAACCACTGAAATTGGCGTAGAAGTGGAGCCATTTGAAACAGCGATTAGTTTATATTTTGTGCGTGACTGGCCGTATGTGTTGTGGGCGGTGACTTGTTTAAGTTTAAGCGTAGTGGTGTATCGCGGTTATTGTCGTTATATCTGTCCACTTGGTGCTGCATTAGCTGCATTTAATCCATTAAGAAAATGGGGTTGGATTGCACGTCGCGCTGAATGTGGAACACCCTGTCAGACTTGCCGTAGTCGTTGTGATTATCAAGCGATAGATCAAGTAGGTCAGATCGCTTATAGCGAATGTTTTCAATGTATGGACTGTGTTGCAATTTATCAGGATAAAAAGCAATGCCTGCCTTTAGTCAAAGAAATTAAGCGCCAACATATTGTGATTCAAATTCATGCAGTGACGGGTAATTTATAAAACGAATAGACTAGCTCTAGCTAGTCCATGTTAACTGATAGGGTGCATTATGAAAAAACTTTTGCTAGCAGTGATCATGTTGTTTTCCAGTTCTGCTTATGCTGAGTGGAAGATGATTGATTTTAATGATGAGGCGGCTTTTTATTTAGAAGATTTTTTCGCTACTGGCGGTAGTCCTCTTATTTGGCAATTGATCGATTATAAAAATCCAAATAAATTTGGCAATCTCTCTGCAAAAATTTTATGGGAAATGGATTGTGGGAAGCGTGTAATGAGACGTTTAATGTTTAGTTCGCATCCTCACAGAATGGGTATAGGCGAGGCGACTGTGATGGATAAAGAGGCGACTGAGTGGGAAAAGCCAGCGCTGGACTCTCCACAAGAATCAATTTTTATTCTTGCTTGCCGCATTGATCCTAATGCTGGTCCAAAAACATAAATAAAACCCGATTAAGACTTAATCAAGGCTGAATTAATACTTAACTGAGATTGAAGCACGACTGCAAATGTATGCTGGATTATGAAGGTCGATGTTGTTAATTAAATTATATGTTTCATTTAATCAGGCTGAATTTTTTTAATGCCCACGAAATAAGTGGGCATTTTTTTCATTAAGACGGATAGAATGCGTGCTTTGCTTTAAAGCAATTGATTCAATTAGCGGTGTGAGGAGTACATTCTTTTGAAAATAAAGTTTCCGCAGTTATTACTAAGCGGTTCACATAAAAAGATAGAGCCCATATTTTTTGAGTGGTTCACTTTAGTTGGTCTGTTTGTGTTTGCAGGTTGGTTACTAGGCATACGCGGTGTGTGGCGTCTATTGCTGCAATCGGATCCAACTGGTATCACCATGGTGATCTTGTTGATTTTTGTGATTGCCACGATCTGGTGTGGTAACCGTAGTCGCACATTACATTTGCAACGTCACATGATGGAGCAAGCGATTGCAAATCCAAATGATCCTAAGTCGGCTGACAGTTGGGCGGCAGAGTATTGGGATGGCTTACGTGCCAATCCTGTTGATGGGTCTGCTCCTATGGATGTGTTGTCAGAAAAAACCCATGGTGCTCACGGCACCGCTTGGTGGGTGAATGGTTTGCAATTAAAGCTAGGTTTATTGGGCAAAGTCATAGGCTTTTCTATGTTGGCTATGCAAATCGGTAATATGCAAAGTTTTGATCAATCCCAAGCACAAGAAATGTTGCGTGATTTGACTTCTGGTCTTGGTGTGGCCTTACTCACCACCATGGTGGGATTAGTCGCCAACATCTTATTAGGTTTGCAGTTAACCCGTCTTGATCGCTATGCCGATGAATTTCTCGCTCAGGCGCAAAGCCATGGTTTGTGGATCAAGGGTTAAGGGCGAGCGAGTGTTATGAGAAAGCGTAAACGCTCAGGCGAGAGTGAAGTTGATCCTATGTATGACATGTTATTTAACATGTTAATTGCTTTCGTTTTTTGCTTCATCATCGCGTTTTTATCGATTAATCCTAAAGCGCAGAAGTCCGGTGATATACCTGCTAAAGCAGAATTTATTGTTACCCTGTCGTGGCCAGATAATGACCCCAATGATTTAGATTTATGGGCTCAAGGTCCTTCTGGTGAATTGGTGTGGTTTCGTAATCGTGAAGCGGGCTTAATGTATTTGGATCGCGATGATAGAGGTAATGCGAATAACACCATTATGGTGAATGGTAAAAAAATTATTAATCCATTGCGCCAAGAAGTGATAACCATACGCAGCATCATTCCAGGTGAATATGTCGCTAATGTTCATTATTACGAAACTAAAGATATTGATGCGAATGACCCTAAAGCTGGTCAGCCAGTAGAAGCAACACTGACCGTCATTAAGGTGAATCCTAAAGCTGAAATCGTATATTACGGTCAAGCTACTTTAGAAGGCCGCGGTAAAGAAGCCACTATGCTCAGATTTTCTGTGACACCCGATGGTGGTGTAACGAATGTAAACACTATTCCCAAATCTCTCGTGAACGCTATTTAATATGACGCTGACTCTGATTATTTCATTTGCACTTTTTGTATTTTTATTTGCGCTAGCAATTGTTTTTTCACGCTGGCCTGCTTGGTTAAAAGCGATATTAACTGCGGGTGTGTGCGCATTTTATTTCTTTGGTTATCACTCCATTTATAGCTTATTAGGCATTCCCAGTTCAGATGCTCTACCTGAGCGTTTCTTGTTAATCGCTGCAGTGGTTGATGAACCGACTCCTAAGCATGCAGGAGCGGTATACATGTGGGTGACACCGATTGGTGAGGGCAAAGACCAACTAGAACCAAGAGCTTATAAGTTGCCTTATTCACGTCCTGTGCATGAAAAAATTATTGATGGTTTGAAAAAAGGTAAACAAGGTGTGAGTCAGATGGGCACTGCAGAAGTGAAATCTGGTAATGGCACAGGTTCTAGCTGGATTAATCCTGGCAATGATGAACAGGAAATCAAGATTCAAGATTTACCAGCGCCACAGGCACCGGAAAAATAATATGCGTCGTATTTTTACTATTTTATTGTGCTCGGTTTTTGTTACTGCTTGTGACACACCAGAGCGTGAAAATAAATTCTTTCCTTTAGCCGAAGGTAAGAGCTGGACCTACGCCGTTGAAACCGCGTTCGATGAACCCGAGCCCCGAACGGATAAATCAAAACTCACTATTACCAACATGGGACGGAGTGATTTTGATGGTAAAGAAACTTGGCGTAGGCGTAGCGATACTGGTAATGAATACTGGTTGCGTACAGACGAAAAAGGGGTGTATCGCGTAGCAAGTAAAAATGCCACATCAAAGAAATCTTATTTGGACGCAAATATTCGTACCGTTATTCCTGCAAATTTAGCCAAAGAAGAAAAATGGGCGGTTTCCACAGTGCCGTATTTTTTACGGCGTCGTAATGAGTGGCCACCTGAGTTTAAATATGTAGATAAATATCGGGATGTCACGATGAATTTCGCCATTGAAGCGATGAATCAAACGGTGACTGTGCCTGCTGGTAAATTCACAGGTTGTTTATTCATAGTCGGACGTGCAGAGATTAATCTTTGGGTAGAAAGTGCAAATACGTATAAAGATATGCCGATGATTACGCGCGAATGGTATTGCCCTGAGGTGGGATTAGTGCAATTAGAACGCGAAGAGCCGACCACGGCGCGGTTCTTTCAAGGTGGTGTGATGCGTATGAAGTTGATTCAGTTTAATTAAATTAAAAATACAATTAAAGCTGCATTACGACACAAATAAATTGAAAAATTATTTAATAAAGTTAATTAAATGAAAATAAAAAAGATAGTAATTAATTTTTATTCATAAAATAAATTTAATTTTTTTTAGGGTTTTAAAAATTTAAAGTCATTTTCTTGTAATTTTCTTCATAAGTAGTAATATTGCTCCATTCGAGCTGTAAATTTAAATTTACAGTTAGATGTATCGGATTGATTTAATCCGGAAAACGCGTCTGTTTTATAACAGACGTTTTAATAATAAGACTCATCACGGAGACAACATGAGACTCAGAACTAAGCTGATGACCATAGCGGTCATGCTTGGCGCCGTTCAGGCAGCCAACGCATCGGATTGGGGTGTATATGGCGGTGATACCGGCAACACTCGTTTTAGCGATAACAAACAAGTTAATGCAGGTAACGTTTCTAAGTTAAGCGTTAAGTGGGCATTACAACTTGGTACCAATCGTTCACAAGAATCCACACCTATCATCGTTGGCGACACGATGTATGTGACTTCTTCTTTTGGTCCAAAAAACGTTTTTGCTGTTGATGCAAAAACTGGAGAAGTTAAATGGCGTTATTCGCCAGAGATTCCAAAAGGCGTTGACCAGTTCGCATGCTGCGACGTTAACAGCCGTGGTGTTTCTTACTCTGATGGCAAAATTTTCTTCGGTACACTCGACGCACGTCTGATCGCTCTGGACGCAAAATCCGGTAAAGAACTGTGGGCTTCAAAAGTTGTTGATTACACCCAAGGTTCAGTTATCACTTCCCCTCCTACCGTTGCTAAGAACGTGATCGTTACCGGCTTCGGCGGTGGTGAATACGGTGTACGTGGCGCGTTAGTTGGCTTTGATCAAAAAACTGGTAAAGAACTGTGGAGAACACAAACTGTTCCTAGCGGTAACGAAAAAGGCGCTGACACCTGGAAGAATGATTCCGGCAAATACGGCGGCGGTGCAGCATGGTTCATCGGTTCTTATGATCCTAAGTTGAACTTGGTTTACTACGGTACAAGTAACCCAGCTCCATGGGCTGCAGCTGTTCGTGGTAACGACAGTTCAGAAGTAGGTAAATTCACCAACTTGTACACCGCTTCAGTGATCGCAATGAATCCTGATACCGGTAACATCGCTTGGCACTATCAGTTCACACCGCATGATGCATGGGACTATGACGGCGTAAACGAACTAGTATTTGCTGACTTGCCTATGAACGGCAAAACCACACCAGTCATCATGCAAGCAAACCGTAACGGTTTCTTCTATGTGATTGATCGTGCAAACGGCAAGCTGTTGTCAGCTAAGCAGTTCGTTGATGGCGTTAACTGGGCAACTGGTATCGACCTGAAAACTGGTGCTCCAATTGAAGCGCCAAACAACAGCAAGCGTCCTGGTTTAAAGCGTAAAGCTTCTGATGTTTGCCCTAACTTGTTAGGCGGCAAAAACTGGATGCCTATGAGCTACAACAAGGTAACTGGCTTGGTATACATCCCAACCATGAACTTGTGTATGGACATGGAAGGTATCCAAGAAGACTACAAACGTGGTCAGTTCTATCTGTCAGTGAACTTTGACTTGGGCAAAATGGGCCCTGGCGGTCACGGCGGTGGATTGAAAGCTTGGGATCCAGTTGCGCAGAAAACTGTTTGGATGAACAAGAACTCCTTACCATTCAACGGCGGCACCATGACCACAGCATCAGGTCTGGTATTTGCTGGTGACATCCAAGGTATGTTCCGTGCATTTGACGGCAAAACTGGTAAAGAACTTTGGAAGTTCAACACCGGTTCAGGTATCACTGCTGCTCCTATGACCTACACCATCGACGGTAAGCAATACGTTGCTGTTGTATCAGGTCGTACACAGTCTATCCCTGCGTTCCTCGGTGAAATCGGTGAAAAAATGGTTAACGCTAGTCCAGAAGGCGGCACGTTATTCGTTTTCGCACTTAACTAATTGGAGTAAATGAGATGTCCAAGTTGCTAGTAAAAAAATCAGTTATCGCTTTGAAGGCTACCTTGCTTCTAGCGGGTGTGCTGTCCTTGTCGATGGCGAAAGCAGATACCTTGCGTTTCTGTTCAGATCCCGACAATCTGCCTTTCAGTAAATCTGAAGGTGCAGAAAAAGGTTTGTACATAGATTTAGCTGATTTGGTTGCTAAGCGCTTGGGCTCCTCAGTCGAGTATGTTTGGTGGTTGTCTTACAATCAGCGCAGAGCCATCCGTAACACTATGGATGGCTGTGACGCTTATTTTGCGTTACCTGCTAGTGCTGACTATAAAGTCAGAGGTTTAGTAAAGAGTCATTCATTTTTAAATGTAGGTTATGCAGTCGTTGCAGAAAACTCATTTACTTTTGCTGCTCTTGATGATTTAAAAGGCAAGCGTGTTGGTGTGATGCATGGTTCACCACCACATGTTTTGTTATCTACACAAGAAGGCTATCAGCCTAAGAATTATTTGAATCAAGATGAAATCTTCGCAGCCTTAGCGGCTGGTGAAGTGGATGCCGGAATTTTATGGGGTCCTAGTGCTGGTTTTGATAACCAGAAAAAATTTCAAGGACGCTGGAAAGTAACGCCAGTGTCAGGTCAGGGACTGAATGGTCAAGTGGCTGTTGCAGTTTCTAAAAACAAGCCTGAGTTAAAAGAAAAAATTAATCAGGCGTTGACTGACTTAGAACCAGAAATCAAACAGCTACAAGCAAAGTATGGTTTCCCACAAGCTGCACCGATTGCGCTTGAGGCTAAGGGTTCATGGTCAACCGTGTCAGGTAGTATTGCAGTAGGAGTTATGCAGGTACCATTGCAGCATGCTGCGCCTGCATTAGCTAAGCGCGCAGTTGCAGAGCAAACTGACTTAAGCGCCAACATGATTAAAGTAAATGATCCTATCGATGCTAAAGCTAGCTTTAACAGTAAATGCTCGCACTGCCATGGTCAAAATGGTGCTAGTCCGCAATCAGAGCGTGACTTAAGAAAACTGTCGATGCGCTACAAAGAAACTTGGCGCGATGTTGCTTACACTACCATCGTTAAAGGTCGTTCAGATTTGGGTATGCCAATATGGGGTGGTGTGATTGCCGATGATGAAATCAAAGCCATCATCAAGTTTTTAGAAACAGTACAAAAGAACTAATCACTGTTGTGATGAAAAAGCAAAAGGCCCTTTAAGGGCCTTTTTGTTTTTGAGCTTCAATTACACAGTTTGCGTAGGTACGAATAGCGCAGCGTATTCGTACGCAATGCAAGAACAAACGGACGATTACGCTACGCTAATCGTCCCTACAAAATCACTTATAGTTTAAGAATAGTAGGGCGCAATGCATTGCGCCGTATGCAAGCCATCATTGATGACTCTGACAATCTATTGCGTTTGACCTGTGCAAAGTAGATTAAAGATTTTAAAGATGAATGAATACTATGCAGCTAATAAAACAATAGGGTTGTAATGATGCGTCCATAAAGAGCGCAAAACTAAACCTAAGCCTTTAAAGCCAGATTCCATATACGAGAGAATCAAGGTGTAACACATGAAATTCGCAGTGGGTAAAAACAGTAAACAAAACACAAAGCCACTTTCTTTTAAATCAGTTTGAGCATGATGCGTTTCGGCCCACGTTGAGGTCACATGATACGCAATCGAGACGCCGATTAATCCAAACATCACAGCTCTCCAGCTACTATCTATAAAAACAAATGCTGCGAGTAAGACGACTGTGACAGTAGGAAAAAAATAGGGTGCAGTAGAGATAAGCCAATTCGATGCGCCAGTAAACGTCATGCGACCACCATCACGCAAAGTCGCTCGTAAGCCCGTTACTTTATTTAAAGTTAACCAAGCAAAAATACAATGCGTAATTTCATGTTCTAGCGTGCTGAGAAAAGTGAAGCGTGAGTGGCGAAGCATGGTTTGCCAAACTAATAAATAAGCAAACAGACCCACGATAAATTGCGCAAAGAATTCTATGTAAGTTGGACTAAGCAATACGAGATCATAAAAGGTCAATGCTGCAGCAGGCAAAAAACCTGCAAACAACAATGCAATAGGCCATTTAGCGAGATTGAGAAAAAAAGCAATGGAATGACTGTTCATAGAAAATTAAACAAACAATACCTACAAGAGTTGGAGTAACAGCAATTCAAAAATAATCAAAATAAATGCTTGAAGCATCGTTAATTTTTTTATAAGCCGAATTGATATATAAATTCATTCGATCTATTTTATAACTCGAATCACTATCAAATTACAAAGCTGTAATGTTAAAAATAAAACAATTAAAAAATTATTAATTTAATAATAATAAAAAGATAAATACATTAAAAAATTTATGGTAAAAACATTACCAAGCTTATGGGTATTACAAAAACATTACAGAAAACTGGTATAAG
>Ga0209550_10001936_pt1 | contig 19995 bp, 4 predicted proteins | sample LauGreSuBDMM15SN_2_FD_187567 | JGI IMG/M metagenome (GOLD analysis project Ga0209550, IMG submission 187567) | Freshwater lake microbial communities from Lake Michigan, USA - Su13.BD.MM15.SN (SPAdes) (version 5) | ecosystem: Environmental > Aquatic > Freshwater > Lake | place: Lake Michigan, USA... | reverse complement strand
TTGTTAATTACATAGGCCATTTATGCCGCTCCTAGTTCATTATGGAGGTAGTGATAGATCTGACTGCCATGTCCACACTCCTCCAGTTATTTGAAATTCTTTGATAATTCTTGTTACTGAAACACTTGCAGCAGCTATGGTTGCTGTGGGAAAACTAATGTTTGTGATTGCTGGGCTACTGGCTCCACCTAGACTGGTTAAAAATGCTGCTGTAGAAAACGTTGGCGGCAATGAATTTATGCTTAAAGATTGAGCATTGTTGCTTATCAAATTACATAAAATTCTGGCATATGTGCCTGCTCTATACTCGCTCACTGGGGCAAGATTATTTAATATATTTGCAATAATATACGTATTAGACTTACCATCAGACAAATCGATAGTAAAAATCACAGGTCTTGATTCTACTTTGTTGTCTGCATACTCTTTGGTAGCAGCATCTTGAGCAGACACAGGATTTTGCATGCCGGTGATTCTTGGAGACCCAATCAATGCAACATTTCCTGTGCCATCTGGTTCTAATTCAATATCAAAATTTGTACTCACAGTACTGATTCTGTGATTTTCCAGTCTCATCTGCGTGACTGCAGGAGTACCTGGTCCGATATTAACCACGGTCTGTGTACCAAAGGAACTAACTCCCGGAATACTTGTGATAGCTGATCCTAAACTGTTACCATCTATTACCTTAGTAGTGCCGATATAGAGTGCTTTGCCGGCAGCTAAATTCAGTGTCTCGGATATATCTAACCAATTGCTGCTATTGTTGTAGACTATGGTTTTATCGCCGTTTACTACATCATCAGATCTAATAGTAATGCCAGCACCGTCTGCGGTTAAGTCTGTCGGAGATGTTACGTTAGCAATGACTATGTTTTTGTCTTCTATCGACACTGTAGTAGTGTTTATGGTTGTGGTTGTGCCTTCAACTGTGAGATCGCCGTTGACTATTAGATTGCCGCCGGTGGTTACTGTGCTGCCGATAAATCCAGAATATAAGTTGATGTTTCTTGTTGCTGCATTAATTGTAATAGCTGCTTCTTGCGTGATGCCTTTGCGCACACTCAACTGAATGTTTTTGTCAGTTGCAGCATTGCTTATCAACACATCTCCTGCACTGACAAATAAATTTGCCTGGCCTGCTGAACCCACTGTGATACCTAAATCACTGGTAATCTGCAATTGTCCATTTATGCTATTAGAAGTATCAGTTCTAACATAGGTAGTTGCTAGAGCTCCGCCTAGACTGTCGCTGTTTATACAGGTCGCACGTATTTTAAAATTAGCTAACGTTCCTACATTGAAACCAGGTTCTATATTGCCATTAAATCCTACGATTTCTACTTTAGGTGTAAAACTGTCTTTGGAAAAAATTCCCAGTAACACACCATTATTATAAAGACTAGTTATTACTCTGGTTTGATTTAGTGTATCTAAAATAGTGTCTACTTGCGTTCCGCTGAGTCCTTGCACACTACTATATGCTGGTGCAAGTAACACAGCAGTAGCACCATCAAAAAAGTATAGTTGTTCTCCAACATTATCATACCAAAGGTCGCCTACAGCTAGTGTATTTGGTTGAGAGCTTGATATTGTTGCTGAACTTACCGGAACGAAAGTAATGCCGTTGTAGACTTTTAATTTTGATTGGCTAGAATCGAACCATATTTGACCTTTAATAGGATGTATAGGCGCTGTGTTACTAGAAAAATTCTCTAGCAATTTTATAAGATTCTCGTTAAACGCTTCGCCAAAGCCGCTGAAATTCTTTCCTATAAGAGTAATATCAGTGGAAAGATTGTCAATCTGGCCGTCTGCTACAGTTGCTACAATTGTGCCGTCACTTTTGTTTATTTGATATGCCATATTTTACTCTGTTAGAAAGCTGGTGGTCCAGATCTTATAATATAATTCATTGTCAAGAAAGGATTCATTAAACCCACTGGTGTTGCTAGTGTTACTCCAACGGCCTTTTTTACTCCGCCACTGTCTTTGAGATATTGTGCTTGCCCAGGGGCTGTTGGCCCAGGTCCGGAGGTAGCTAATGGATCAAGTGTTGTTGTAAGTGCAACTGCGGAATAGTCTTGGGTGGCTGTTGACAGAGTATGACTGTGTTCTGGTAGATTGGGCAATGTCAACGCTATAGAACTTTGTCCTGCTGATCCTCCAAGTATGGTGGCTTGAACGTCTGGTACTCGGCCTGCTGTGCCTCCTCCGGCATCAACATATCCTCCTGTGATAATCGGCACAGTGCCTGCATTATCCATATTATCCTTACCAAGTGCAAATCTACCTCTGAGATCGGGTAATTTGAATGTGTTCACTCCTATCAATGCAGCGGCCCCATTATATACATTGCCGATCACATCAAACAAATCTGTAAACTTCACCCTTTCGATTTCTGAGCCATCGCAGAACAAGTAACCATCAGGAGCAGTAATACCTGCATACGGAAAAATAGCTCCTATCGGCACTGCTAGATCACCAAGAAATACTTCTCTAGTTTGTTTAAGAAGACCAGAACTAGCTAGAGTACTTGCACTAGGTCTGTAGGTTAAAACAAAATCACCTTTTTTGCCACGATTAGGAACCGGAGTTTCTTTACCCGCAATAATATTTGCTGTGAGTGTGGCATTAAGAATTTTTGTAGAACTGCCTACCTGCCCGTCAAATTGCACAGCCGGTGAAATTACATCTCCTGCTAGTTGAAAACTAGTAATTGTGCTGAGAGAGGTCGCAGTATTAGCATTGCCACTGATGTTTCCATCGAGCACGCCTTGTATAGTATCTGCGATGATTGTTTTGGCACGTATATTGTTGAAGCGTCTTGTTGCAGTGCCTATATCATATGTGTTTGTGATTTTTGGTAATATAATCGTTGTCTGCAGGGATCCAGCAACGTCGATGCCATCGCCAACAATTATGTTTTTTGCAACTGCAATTCCGCCTTGAGTGACAATACTGCCATTATTTAAATTACTACTGGCTAAGTTATTAGTAGTAAAAAAAGAACCTGTGATTTTTGCATTGCCTTGAATGTCTAACGCTTCTAATGGGTTACTTTGATTTATACCAACTTTGTTGTCAACGATTCTTAAAACTGTTGCCGGAATTCCGTTACGGTTTGTCTGCAGATCAATAGAACTACCTGCAGCAGAGTTATAGATATTACTAGATGTTGTTGTGGTCGATAACTTGAATGTCTCATCGGCCCCTATAGAGATACCATTATTATTTTTTATCTTTATTTCAAAATTAGTAGTATTGATCACATCCGATCTAAGAAATTTTCCTGCTGCCACTTCTACACCAGATATAAACAGTGCTTCGGCATTTCTTGCTGTACCATTCAGCACAGGTAAAAATCCTCCTACAAAATTTGCAATTTCGCCTGAAGTTGCAGGAGCACTGATGTTGATACCCGATTTTATCAGATCAAAACCAGTGATTAAAGTCCTTGGTGTAAAACTGTCTTTGCTAAAAATAATTACAGGAATGTCTGCAATATAAAATGTTAGAATAAATTTATCTAAATTATCAGAATCTGATATTTTTTCTATAACTGGTCCATATCTCAAACCACCAACTGAACTTTCAACTGGTCCAACTAATATCCACCGTGTGCCTGTGAATATCCGCAGTTGTTGATTGGTGGTATCTACCCATAACTCTCCTACTTTACTGGTTTCTACCGACGGTTGACTAACACCTTTTTGAATTCCAGATGCAGCCTTCCATGCAGTATTATCCCATATTTTTAGAGTTTGTGTTCCGCCTGTGCTGTCATACCAAAGCTGACCTTCTACAGGATTAACTGGTTGATTAGTAGATGCAAAATTTTCCAGCAGTGATAAAAAATTCTCTGCGATAATCTGCCCGTAACCTGTGACATTTCTACCAGGAAATGTCAAGCTGGTATCAGTGCTGGATGTATTATCAAACACTGTGATTGGACTTTTATTTTCGTTGTCTGTGAAATTAACAATATATGGCATGATTATGTCTCAGTGAATCCGGTTAAACTCTGCACACGTATGGTGTAGTCTATCTGTAACAGTCTGTTAAGACTTTTCTGCACAGGATGAAACACCACGTGTGTTAACAGTTTTCCTTCGGCGCCGTTTTGACCGATGCTTTTTAATCCCAATTCATCAAATACAAATTCACCATTCATATCAACACTGTTATCGAATGCTTCTTGCTCTAACGGTTCTCCGTAATCTAACAAGCAACTGATTACAATATCGCTGTAAGTCGCTCCGCTGATATGCCTAATTTCCATTTTATTTCTCACAGGATCTTGATTTTCAATAGCATTTTGATCAACTACTTTTTGGTAAGTTTGATTATAGAGACTAGAATTAACCCCAACAGTATTGGGTGTAAGATAAGTGATAAGACCTGTGGGATCAACTGTGGTTCCGCCTGTGCCAAAAATCATCTGATATACTGTACCGTATCCTTGATTACTAAGACTGTTGACCATGGCTACACTCATGTTTTCATAATGAATGGCATTGCGTTTGTCTACAAAAATTTCTTTGGTCTCAGGATCGTGAATCTTGATATGACCTTCAAAATTAAATCCGCCCGTTTCATTGGGTCGAGATTGTGTATTTTGAGCTGGTTGGTCTTGATTTTTAGGCATTGTTATCTCTTTTTGTTCCATCATGTATTTATTCAGGGATGTCAGTGGTCTTTTCCACAATGAATCTAGCCACAGGTGTCAAGCTATCTATTAGACCCACGCCATCTGCTGCTGTATTATTACCCCTTGCATACCAAGTTTGTCCCAGTCGTCTGAGCACAGTGACCCTAGTTCCCGCAGGTAAAGCAGTGGTTAATCTGATCTGTTGTGAAATACCGTCCACACTAAACTCAGCTTCTTGTGTTCGATCTGCATCGGGACTTGCTGCTCCGTTGATTTCTGTGTATACATCCTGCGGATCTTTTTTCAATCTACGACCTGCTGCAAAAACTTCAAGTTGATCGCACGGTCCGTGAGTTAGCGGAACAGTTTCTCTGTACCAGAGACCGCTTCGTGTGCCTTTTAAAGGAACAAAATCTAATGGCCCGATCAGTAATGTGCTGCCGTCGCTGGTAAAATCAATCCGCTGTTGCGTTTCATTGTAAGGAATAATTTCACTATAACCTACATCAGCAACCACAGTGTTTATAGCATACGTTTCTGCAATCGATGTTCCTTGAACCCCTCTGCGCAGCTGTCCAAGCACGTTGCCTGTCTTTAGCATGTATTCGATTCGTTCGCCCTCAATGAATATAGTTCCTGGTAAATTTCTAGACATAATTGGCTGTCCTAACGAACTAGCATCTGATACTTCTATAGTTGTATCAAAATATCTCAAAGATTTTGTTAATTTACATGATGCTTTTGAAAATCTGTTAAAGTGATACACATTTAACATGTCTTTGTGAATTTCGTAAGCCGAAGGTAATTTAAAAATATCATTTGCAAAAGTAATTATTTTGATATCATCGTTAAGTGTGGTCGCGACATTGAGATATACCACTGCTCTTGGCAAGCTCACAAGGTAATCTTTTTCTTGTCGAAGTCTAGTTCCGTTTAAGTATACCCATACATAACTGGCTGCGATAGGAGTCCGAGACAATTGGTAATTTACTTTGCCGCCTTTGATTTCATCTTGAATAATATCCATAGAAGGATATTCACCAAACCAAGTAACATTGATTGCAGGGTATGTTGAATCAGATATTGTAGAATCTCCAGGAAACCCAAAATCAAATTCACTGTCAATAATTACATTATTTCCTTGTATAAAATACTGTGCATTAAGATCGTTTTCAATTTTGATCCTATCGCCTACTGACAGTTTTGCCGGGTCAATGATCAGTTGTTTAGTAGGACCGTTAAATGTATAATCAATCACAAACGTTCTGAGATAATCATTAATGTAAACTTTTAGGTTAGAAGGTAATATACTGCCACCCGATTCAAAAGGATCTACTCCAAGTATGAACTGATTATTAGAGCCGTCATATATTACATAATTAGTATCTGGACCTTTAAGTAATTTCCCATTAACTTCCACAATTGCAGAACTTAGAGACGATCCTTTTACTAGTTCACTAAATCCATTGAGATCAAAACTGCGTGTGCTGCCTTCATAATAAAAAGTCTGTGAGTTTACCTGAACCAGAGGCACGCCCGACGAATCTACATCCGGTGATGCTGATAGACACGCAATTTTAATTACGTCGCCTGCCTGAGGTTTTATTGCAAATTCAACTAAAGTTTTTCCCACAGCGTCTATAACGTCTGTGCTGTTGCGGAAGCCTACATCGATTCGAGATCCGTTTAATGTAACAAATACAGCACTAGTAACACTATAGTTTGCATTAGTAAGAAATAATCCAGTTGTGCCATCTGCTATGTAACTTTGATAATCTAATATACCAACGCCACCAATTCCTATACTTAATATTTCTACTAATTCGCCCATTACCGGTGCTGAAATAAAATTTACAGTTGTAGCGGCGTGGTCTATAGTATAGTGTTGACCAAAAGTTTTTGCAGTGTTATCAACATAAACAAACACTGAAGAGTTTTCTAAAACTGTCTGACCTATAGCAAATACTTTGGCTTGACCGTTGGAAATAGTAATCTTTGATTGTAATGCAGTGGCTCCAGATACCTTGTTGTTATAAACTTTTATCGAAACACTGTCTATTACTTGTCCTGGTATATTTTCTTCAGGTGCTGGAACGCTATCTTTGTCAATGAATTTTCCGCCCGAGATAGCTATCTCTTCTGCAGTAGTACCTGCAGCTGTGACATAAGCAGAACTAATAGCTGATAATGATCCTCCACTGAGTTTGGTATCTAGTATATTATCATCTGTGATCGCCACAGAGCCATCACTGTCAGAAGGACGGAAAATAAGAATATCGCCATCTTGAGTGTTGAGATACGGACCTATTAAAACCACAGCGTTTATACCATCACCTATAAATGTTGGCATTTCTGCTGCAGGATTAGTTCCTGTGCTTGAATCTAAAATGCTGCTGCCATCCACGCCATACTGAATATAATTGGCATCATCTACACGCACAGTGATGTTTGTGTTTTTACGTTTGATGTATATGTTGATTTGTTGTCCATTGGCCGGTATATATGGCAACGTGATTGTGTTAGTGCTACCATCCGCTACATGGTAATAATCTGAGCTGAGCTCTACCGAATCCCAACTGTCAGTGAACCAAGGCAACGCATCCCAGCCACCAGTAACATCAAAAGTCGTACCTTGTATTCTCACTCCACCAAAATCGATACCAGTCATAAGTTGATTTATTTCTTTGCCTAGCATGCCTGTTTTTGGTGTGTAGGACTGTTCTATTCTATTCACAGCATCAAACAGTAATATATTCTTATCAAAAATTACAGTAATTTCATCACCTATAAGGGGTGCTTGATTGAACACTAGTTTTCCACGAAGTAAATTATACCCGCCTGTGGTTTGAAAATACAGAGATATCTGATATTCACTAGATAATACAACTTGTGTTTTTTGCGTGGCAAATATTTTTCTAGATACCTTGATTCGAGTTTTATCATTGGTTGGTGCATAATTTAAAAAGAATACAGCACTACTACCGCCGGCAGTAAATGTCTGTGTCTGAGAAAAGTTTTCATAGATGCCGTTAGCTGAAAGTCTATCAAATTTCAAAGCCACATCAAACACACGCACTTGAGAATTTCCTATGATTGCTGTGGCTTTGGCCTGCACAGCAGTAGATGCATTTCCTCCCACCAATGTAACTGATGGAGCTTTTAGGTATCCCGAACCCTGGGTTAATATCTGTATACCCGACACCTTGCCATTTGATATAAATGCGCGGGCAGTGGCTCCGACACCGTCTCCTTCTATTAATACCCTGGGTGGAGTGAGATATTCTGTGCCTTGTTGATATACCTCTATAGCGGTGACTGCGTAGCCTTTATTATCTGCCCACCATTTCCACGGATACTGTGATATTTCGTTAGATGAAGAATTTACCGGGTTGGCTCTGCCGTCAAATACAGAATACACTGGCGGTAAATCAAAGTCGGCTACAGATGCTCCGTGTATTTCAACTGTGTCATAGCTACTGACATATTCACGAACAGTTGTTCTGAAAGGCTTGACTTCGTTGATATATTCTTGATAACTTTCAAGATTGTCATTTTTATAATTAATTTTCTGTTCAAAGGCCCCTACCTTATGCGTGGCATTTAAGAAACTGGTTTTAAACACCCAATCTACATATTGCTGTTCGCTGAACACATGTCGTATTGAAGCAAAAAATAATTTGTTCCATTCTACTGCGTAATCTCCTACAAAAATATTTTCTTTTACTGCTGCAAAAATATTTCTAAGTTCTTGCGAATTTTCAATATCATAGGTTGTGGTGTCAAATGCTTGTGTATTATCAAATCCTACCCCAACTGCTCCGGTGTCATATAGTTTAGAATCAAGTTGTATTGTACCATTTTGTCTACCGATTAATAGATACTTGTCTAAAAATGTTTGACCTATTTCTTGAGTTTTTTGGAATATTGCCCATCCGCCTGCAGCATATTCTTTGACTTTGATTATGTCATCAATCATCACAATGCTATCTATGACTTCATAAATGTTAGAGTATTCTTTAATAACACGTAGATTATCACTATATCCTGGTCTCAGCCAATCCACCTTGTTCCAATACTTGGTAGTATCGTAAGCCTGTGACCTACTACGGAAATAGGTCTTACGTATATCATCCCAAGAATATATACTCCAGAAATTATTCAAAGTTGCATCATTTATTACCAGCACAGAAAAATATCTGATATCAACTTTGATCACGCTGTATTTCTTACCACGATTGGTAACCACCACGGCTATCACTCTGCCTTGCCCATCGATGTGACATACTGCCGTGGCATTTACTCCATTGCCGGTGATGATCACCGGAGGACCAATGTAAATTCCAGGTTGTTCTTGATCAAATAATTTCTTAGGCTTGTATCCGTATCCCGGATCTATTATATCTATTGTGTCTAATTCACCGTTGATCAAATTGCCACGTAACACAGCACGTTTGGTGTTGATTGTTCCCACTGTCTGTAAATCTATTTCGGTGTCTACTGCAATGTCATAAAGATTCAAAACCTCGCTAGGAGTTACATCAACTTTGTTTAAATTAGTATATTCTATGGTTTCTGCAAAAGTTTCATTTAGCAATATATTATTGATATATTCTATAACAATTTGCAATGCTAACACTCTATCAACAAACATGGTCTGTCTAGGCCTATATTGTATACCGTATTTTTGTTTAGCTGGAAGATCAATATCTGGAATTTTATTTCCTGCTATATCTGAACCGATAAGACTGTCAATCCATTTGTTTTCTAATTTCGCCGATGGTAAATTATCAGCCACTCCTTCTGTAAGCAGTTGGTATTCGTTGTGAATTGGTCTCAGTGATTCCAAGCTGTTGTTAATTTGTAGATTCAATAACGCTGTATCAGACTGCATGATTGTTTTAAAATTGTATGTGAGAAATTTGTTAGATTCTATCAATGCAATAAAAGCTAGATTGGATACTGATGGATTTGCAATTAATCCGGCCACATCAGCAGCTGATTTTGTTCGATCTGGCATGTTGCTAGGAGTTACAGCCTTGCTTCTTACCCAGTAATAGTATAATGTCTCTGAAACAAGGCCAGTAGTTGGGCTAAAGAAAAATTTCACACTGTAAACATCATTGTTGGGATATAATGGTTGCCCGCTAACTCCTTGAACTAGACCTGCATTTGTATCTGCCAACGCTGCCCATTCATTAGGCAATAACACAGTTTCAACCCATTCATACACATCTATGCTCGAACCTACCACCTGTTGATTCCAATTTCCTGTTTTATAAGCAGAGTCTTTTTGTTCTGCATATTGAAATTTTGCAGTGCTGATATTCCACCATAATTTTCCTACATTTTTTTCCAACCAGTTTATTGTGGTGTCTACGACCACTTCAGCTGTGCCTATGGAATACACCGCAGGATCATATGGGGTTTTGTATTTTATTTCTTGTTCGGCAATATTAAGAATTTTTCCTTTGGCAGCATCGACAAAATCTATGTCTTGTATTTTTACATTGTTTACATTATCATAGAGTTCAATTTTTTTAATTTTTCTCAAATCTACCAATGGTCGTTGGTTTGTAAGCACAGTCCAACTTGCATTTGCACTAGCTGTGAATAGACGTGCTATACCTTGATAAGTGTTTGTGGAGGTGTTTTTATAGTAAGGCGACCCTACGAGTATGTTTGCACCTACACAGTCTATACTGTGTCCAAATGATTCGCCTGTCTGTAAATTGCTGTCCAGTTTTTCTGTAAGAAAGAATATTTGATCTTTGTTGTCAAATACGTAGACACCACCAGTAAATCCTTGCTCAACATAAAATCTTGTTCTTGCATTATCAAACGTGGTACCTTCTAATAGATCAAAATTGATAGGAAAAGGAGTTTTTGTATTTCTAGCACCAACTGCTATTTTAGAGCTGTCTGGACTCACCGATACAGCAAAACCAAAATATTCATCAGCATAGATTTCATAACTTTGTAAACGCTGTTTCACTCGAAATTCAGTTGTTTGTTGATCTAATTCCAACACATACACTGCACCTTGATCTTGATAATTTACATCTGATCTAGGACTAGAAACTACTAGTGTATTTCCGTTGGCATCTAAATCCATGGCAAAGCCAAACTGATCCCCGGTACTAATCACCAACCCAGAATCTATATCAGTGAACGATGACAATGTAGCAGCATTGATCATTTGAACAAATTCATAAGAATCGTATTCAGTTTTTTTATATACAAACATCTTACCGCTTGGTGCAGTGGTGCTGTCTCCCACCTGCTGCCAATTATCACTATCAGATGGATCTTCATTGAAGCTGCGATATGTGCTGTCTGTGCTACTGTCCACCACTACAAATTCGTCGCCTAATTGATAATATTGATATGCTGTGCCAGGTGATCCTTGGAACCTCACAGTCTCTCCTTCCACATATTCAACGTCTGGTCTCCATAGACCTCGATAATTAGCAAAATATTGTCCGTCGCTGTTTGGAGCACCTATCACTAAAATGCTGCCATCACCGCTCATGGCCATGGAAAACCCAAACTGGTCTCCTTGCTTGATTAGTTCTGCTTTTTGTGTATAAGTCAAAAGTCCTGTGATTGTAAACTCCTGGGTGGATCCGTCATCCTCCACAGAGATATTTGTTGGTAAAGAGCAGTGAGTTGATATATCGCTGACTTTAAGCCAATTCTGTGAATCAAGTGTGATAGTGCTACCGTCTGACGTTGACCCGTCTAGACTCTGCCATAAATTGCCTCTCACTGTTTCTAAGATAGGATCCTGTGCTGCCTGCCATACTATTTCATCTTGCTTGTAGGTATCGGTTAGATTGTATATACCTTTATACAGAGGGTTTTCCATGTGTGTCCACTCTGTTCCGGTGTATTTGATGAGATATACTCTGCCTGTGTTGTTATAAGACCCCACAGCAGATACTGCCAAATAATATTCAGATCCGGTTGCACCAATGACAATCTCAGAACCAAATTTTTCATTGTCTGCGGGTCTCGGAGACACAAATGCCGTGACATTAACATATCGTCCGCTGACAAATTCATAGATAGCAACCATGCCCTGTTGATAGTATCCAAAATCGCTTGCTGATGTTTGTGCAGGAATAACCGTGGTATGTGGAATCCAGTCATCTGAATTTATAGCTATTTCTGAACTGCCATCAGTGGCTGCTGTGTTAGAGTTCAGAGCTCTATACAATCTACCACCATATACTACAATATCGTCCTGTGCATAAAACACGTCTACTGCCCAGGGACCTCGAAATCTAGTAGTCACTCCACTAGCTGCGGGAGCACCTATTACAAGATATTTGCCGTCCGGACTGACTGCCATTTTTTCGCCAAACGACCCCAACGCTGTTTCAAAGAAGCCCACTGGTGGTGCAATGATTTGTTTTAACGAAAGACCGGTATCTGTTTCCACATACACGTTTACAAAACCCGACTGAGGAATAGCAACAATTGTGTGTTTATTAGCATTGTCATAGATGACCTTAGTGCCTAGCCCTAGTGGATTAGATAACCCAACACCGTCTATATTTTTTGCTGAATAGATTTTGTTCTTTTCAACAACTTCCCATTGATCATTGCTGTTGTTATCAACAAATACCAAAGATTTATTTTTTAACAGTGCTGCAGACTGCTGTTCTATACTGGGATAATCAAAAAATCTCGCTGAGGTCAACAACTGTAAATTAGCTGTGGTGCTGGTGTCTATCTCGGGATCATCAATATCTGCATTTACTGTGATTGTAATGGTTGTATTTGTTACTGCACTGATCTTAAAAAATCCTTGCAGATTTGCAATCTCACGAATACCTATATAGTCGTCAACTGTCACAACGTGTGGGCGATTCAGTGTTAATATCACCGTGGTGTCATCTATTCTAGCCACTGACATTACATAAAGCAGAGCAGATTCATTTACTCGTAGAACCTGCCACGAATCTTGATAAAACGTCACCCAAATATGATCACCTTCATTTACTGTGTCAATGTCTAAGGTAGTTAAATCATTTAGAGTTTGAATAACATGTTGATACTGTCCGGCACTTACATAACCAGCTGTGAGCAACGGCTCAGTCTGTGTCGTGGTGGGTAAAAAATCCACTGTGTAAGGCACAGGAGCAATGGTAAAATCGTTGGCTGTGATGCGATAGTATGAATCTACGAATGTGGAATTTACTGAGAGATTAGAAATGTGCAGCTGAGGATTTAGTTTAAATTTATTTTTTTCCAGTTGTATTTCAACTTCTGTGAACTGATCGGTGCCGCCGATTTGTCCTAGCCTAAATGCCCATTCTTCATTTAAAATCACACTGCCTGCTGTAGATCTACTTAACTTATCAAATATCTTGGTTATGCTGTTTGCTGTGCCTTTTTCTCTGATAAATCCTTGATATAGTTGAAATTGACTCACAGAATCTTCTGCTAGATTTTGCAGATAATCTCGCTGTTGATATCCTATAGCGTGTCTGGCAAGTTCACGTTGACTTTGATTTATACCCTGCGATGTGGTTTCAAAATAATCACTGAACTGATTTATTTTGTAATCAAAATTAGAAACCAGTTGCTTAACAGGAGTGGAATCCAATTTAGCCCACTTTGCATCACTGAAGTTTTCTGACCCTAATTGATTAACTAAACTGGTCCAATTGTATGATTTGTAAGATACAATATCTCCTAGTTTGTAATCTTGGAATGATTTCCAAACTTGTATATCAACATTGTCAAATATAAAACCCGGACTGGTGTAATCTCCATCCCAATCCACAGTTCGAAATGCCTGCATTTTTATGCGACCTTGACGATATCCTGTGGTCTTGTCATAGATAATATCGTTAAACACAGTGCGATCATCAAACACAGTCACGTGCTCTTTGATAACATAATGTAGCCGTGCGTAATATATACCGTCAGTGGTGTCTGTGGTTTCTAGTTTGAGGTTTTGAAAACTTCTATTAACATTAATAAATCTCGGAGCCAATACCGTGCCATCACCTTTTAAAATCTGATAGTCGTAGAATCCGTCTAAGAGGTTGTCTGGTGTTCCTACAGGCACTGTGATTTCTAATTTTTGCGCCGAAGGGCTTAGAGCTATTATAGCCCCTGGTTCCCAATTGTGTTTGGTCCAAAACATGAACTCTTTGGCAGCACTTAACCAATCCTGGCTGGTGGCATTCTGAGGATCATAGTTATTGAACACGATGCCCTGTGTTTTGAGATAGCTATCATAACCCAACAACAGATCTACTACTTGTTGTATACTGGTCAGCAACGTGCCGTAGCTCAGCTGTCGAACTGTGAGGGTATTAAATACTCGTCTTCGAAGTGCTTCAACCGCGCCTATTTTAGGAACGTCTCTCAACTTCTGCCATTGGCTTCGATCAAACTCATCAGTGCTTCGATGTGTTTTCAATGCACGATAAAAATTGCTTTGATATCTTATCAACACACCGTTGTTGTAGTTTTTTTCTTCGATCCAATCCGTAAACGCTTCACTTAGGCCTCCCACTGAAATCACAGGATCTTTGCTGCTGGCCTGGGGCAGGTGATAGTTGAAATAGGGATGTATGTCATCATATCCTGCTACTATCCACCCACCTCCTGTTTTTTCCAGTCGAACTCCGCTGTAACTGATTGTAGTTACTGGACTACTGACATTGAATATAATATCATAGTTTTCGGGGGGTATGAAAATACTTGCGGATTTAGCAGAAGGATTTTTAGAGTCTAGTAGATATTTCTGTTGTTGCTGATCTACAAATCCACTCATCCTAAAACTTAGAGCCACATCTAGTTTTTCTATTTTTTTCTGCAGACCATCTGCGGATAGTCCTTGTGATTTTGTATAACTAGTAAGATATTTTACTAGGCCCACTGTGTTTACATTCGAAAGTGTCGACGCCATATCAGTCACAGTAACAAACAATCCCGTGTCTGCATTTATATATTGATCTAGTTTATTTTTAATAATTTTTGACCGATTGAAGTTATCGGGGATATATTCAAATGGTTTCATGAGACACATGGCTGTGATAATTGCAAACGGCCATTCTGAACTAGATCTCCAAGCATATTCAACCGGTGATACATCACCTAGCACAAATGTTCCGCGATTATTAATCAAAGAAAAATCTTGCGCAAGATTTGAATCCAATGGACTTAATAGCACACCATTTCCATCCACGGGTATGTGCGACAACAATCCTGGACGCTGATATCTATCATGCCGGCCAGCTCGAACACCTTGACGAATAATTCCTGCTTCAAGATCTTCCCATAGGATCAAGTTGTTGCTGGTGTATGGGGCAGAACCATATTCAGCTTCCCACCAAGACGGTTGTTGACTGAATCCCAACATTTCCCAAGGACAGCGATGCGGCCTGTCTGTGTCGTAGAAATGTTGATATACTCCTCTCCACCAACCGGGTATATTCTTGGTCTTGGTGGGGTCAGACATGTTTGAATAGGTATAAGTGAATGAGTTTTCACTGTCAAAATATTCATTCACTGTATAATTGATATTGGTATTTTGTATCCATTTCAAAAAATCTTGGACTATCACACTATCTAACTGAGTCTTGGTGTATTCACCTACTCCGTAGTATCCGGCTAATATTTGATCTATGTCAAACACCGCAGAATCATATTCCTGTTTGATGTTGTTGTAGATACGTAATTCTAATTCCAATAATAGGTCATCTCTGTAATCTCCGTAAGCTGCGGTGATGCTGCCGTCGTGACCTTGTATAACATACTTAGGCTCTTGGTATGTGTCATCAAGAAATTTTGATGGAGTGTATTTTTTATACAGTCCCATAGAAGTTGGAGTAGGCGGTATATGATTAGTGGCTGTGCTGAGATATTCTCTAATTTCTATGACATCTAATAACTCTAGTGTCACTAATAATTTCACAAAGCTAAATGTTGCATCAAACACATAGTCAACTTCATGCAATAACTGCGTGTCATTTTTATATACATACACTGCTCTGCTACTAGGACTGGTAAGATCAAATGGCTGTGACAAAGCAAACGTGCGTATTCCTGTATCTTCGACCACTGTGGTCAACGCAGTAAATGCTCCTACTCCGATCATGTCTGAATCTGAAAATGCGTCCTGTGCAGTTTTTACAGAGGTAAGACTGTTTATGACATCGTCTACAAAATCACTTACGGTGTCATTATAATCAATTTCTAAAGACCGTTGTAAAAAATTATTTTTAAAAATTGTATATTCTTTTTCAGCGTGTTGTATAGCTTTGACTATGTTATGAGTTTTGTCACACAGAGTCATTATTGCCAAGGGTGTATTACCGCTGTGTTTTAAAAATCTTGACGCATAATATCTATAATCTTGAAGATCTCTTAGGTTGCTAGATCCTGGTAAAATACCAATAAACTCTTTATCCCATTCTATCGCACTAGCAATATGATTAGTGGCTTGGCCTAGTGTGAATGATTGAATTGCTGCATTAAAAGGATTCTTTTCGATGCCGATTGGTATTTCATAATAACCTTGATCGGGATCTATATCAGCGATAATCTTTATTACCACGACATCTTTCGCGGCAAACGTTTTATCGAATACAAATGTATTTCGAGTTCTTGTCCATTTACTCAGATATTTGTTTCCGTTAAGATAAAAATTTATCTCAGGATCAGTTGTGAGCTCATCCCATTTCACTGTGTTAAATGTCAAAGTATCGGTAGCAGTGTCTACTATAAGATTGTCAATTATTGGTTGAATATACTCATTGTCTAATTTCTGCCAACCGTTGGCAAATACATCGGAACCAATCCTATAAAATCCGGTGGAGATTTTTTGTGTCACCGGCGTTCTATCAACATTGTATCGAAATGTTTGTGTTTCCCAGTTCCAATTAAATTCAATGTCTCCAATATTATCTATGTTAAGATAGCTAAGTCTAAAACCCAACTCACTATCAACTCTACCATTGCCGGGCTTGTAACTGAGGATGGTCGAACCTAAAAACTCTGTGTCGGGATACGTCTCGGTATCACCAAAACTTATTCCGGCGTTGTCAAACACATCAAACAACGGTGACTGATTAACTGTGGTTTTTCGCTGACTGGCTAGCCAACTCGATCCGTTGAAGTGATACATCAATCCTTTGTTTTTTTTGCCTCTAGTAACCACTACTCCTTGTCCAAGTATTGATTCGGCGTCTTGGGTTTCTTGCAAATGTATCTGTTTTGAATTATTGTGTGTGATAAATTGCACTGTGTAGATTTTGTTATTTGCTAATCTGTCAGCGTCTGCTATCACTAAAATCCTGGCACCGTTAAATAAAAATTCACCATCCACACTGTAGCCTGTTGACCCTTCGATGGTCGAAAACACATCGACAGTAGTTGTATCGATGTAATCCACAGACATTTTTGCTACGGTTCCGTGATTAATTAGTTGTAGGTTAGGCAAGAATTCGATTATGGGTCGTTTGGCTCTGGAAGTTTCTGCAGCTGGAAAATCTTGTCCTCGTAGTTTATAGGCTTTTTCCAATACTGATCGATGGAACCAACGATTATATCGGCTCCACGGGTTATTGTCTAAACTGTTTCTAGCAATGGTGATGTAGTCTTTTGATGCGGCATACTCAGTAGCATCGTCAAACGGTTGGGTGTCAAACCCTTCGTTGTCAAATAATATTTCAGGAACGGTTGTGCTTAACCCCGGCACAACTAGATCGTTGAATCGAGTTAGGGTAATAGCTGTGCCTACTCCTTCTACCAACCACGGATCTTTGGCATATTTCGTGGGTGTGACCTTGCCAGTAAATTCCACGATCATTCCGTTTGAAAACTCCACAGCATTGCCGCTGGTATATGTGGTTTTTCCAAGTATTTCTAGCTCTACATTAATAAATGTATTTTCTTCTATGTCGGCGATGATAAATCTACCAAATGCATCAGGAGTAACTTTGCTTTGATAATAAAGAACATCGGGTGCGTCATACGGCACAATAAAAGTCAATGTTCCGTTTTCAATTCCGTTGTTTGTAACACCCTTGTCATAGGCAAGTGCTGCACCTTGATTGGCTGCTTCGACATACTGCCAATCTTGACTGTCAATGGTAATAGAGCTGGCGTCTAAAACAGACACATCACGAATTGCTCTCCATAATTTTGAATCATACACAGCAAAACTTCCTGCACGATACGGTTGATTAGGTCGAAACAGCAGTGAGCCAGAATCAAAATTAGTGCGTATGTTAAAACCCTCAGTAGGGGCATTAATTTTAAATTTATATGTTTGACCGCGGAATAAAGTCAGTGTAGGATTATTTGTGTAGCTGTCAGGACTAAAGACAAATGAATTTGTTGTTGTTCCTAGCACAACTTTATATGTGCTGACTGTGTCTGCAGATTGACCTGCGATATTAATACTGCGTGGGCCTAGTGGCTCCCAATAATATTCTCGATAATTAATAAACTTGTCCCAATCGATAGGAGGGTTCCACGAGTAGTGAGTTTGACTGGTTATCTTATCATCTCGTTCAATAGAATTTCCAAAAAATTTCAATTGATTTTTAACATCAATATAATCGTAGAAATTTTCTATTTTATCGTAATTTTTAAATATCACTCCAGGTTCAAGTTGATAACTGCTTCTCAATGTTGCATCTGTATCAACATATACGTCATTGCCGTTGTAGGTTTTATCATATCTACGACCCACATAACCTACTACTTTATCTAACACCCCAGGTTGTATTAAAGGATCTACAACTGCAGATAAAAATTTATCATTGGCAGGAGTTTGAAAAATTAAAGGTAGCAGTTCTACTGATCTACGAATAGGTAGACCGCTGGCAGGAAATTTATCGGCAGCCATTAATAGTATCCTCCACTGCTTGATGTGCCACTGCTTGATGTGCCACTTGACATTGCACTGTCTGCCATTAATGTTCCGTCTGACATATAATGATAACCTGCAGGGGCAGTTGTGCTTGATGATGCGCTACTGCTGTTGGATTGATATGTTGTAACTTGTTCATTTTTAAATTGCACACTTGTATTTGTTCTTACACCTATTTCAGCAGCAGTGATCGCTGATACAATTTCTATATCATCAACTGTGGCTGCACTAATTAAGATTTCATCTGGATTGCTTTGTATTTCAAAGAGACTGCCAAATGCCTGACTTGTTTGTCTTGGTATGATTACAATATTTGCTAGATCTGGAGCCACAGTATTCAAAATGTATGTAGTAAGTTCGCCCATGTAGAATCTGTCTCCAAAATCCCAATTGTTGATATCAAAGAAATCGTTGATGGCTGAGACAATTCTTACTTTGAGGTCGTTATCGTTGATAGACAGATTTTGATTTTTTACAATCTTAAACACAGCCTGAAACACAGGATCAGCCTTGGCACCAAACAGCACTTTGTATTTTACAGGATGATATATTATATCATCACTGATGCTTTTTATCGAAGATAGCGCAGATCCAAATGTGGTTCTTAGAACCTCGCTGGTAGGTGCCACTGGTTGAACAGATGTGCCTCCTGCAAGATATATTCTATAACTTTCATCATAACTTCTGATTAACAGATAGATATCAATGATGTTGCTAGAGGAAGGATCTATTCTTCTATCTACACTAGCGTTATGTATGTATTGAAACTTAAGATTTCTTCTACCCGCAACTGCAGAATATTCACTGGCAATGTCTAGGGTATTGGTTGTTCGATTTACACGTTCAATTATATTTTCACCAATGTCATAAAAATAAATCAATTGCTGGTCGGGATATGTCACTACATCTGTAAAATCTATATTGTCTTTTTTATCTCTGATCAATATGAGATCTGTAGAGTTATCAATTAGTGTGCTAATTTTGATACCGTAGATATCGTTGGTAGCTTGAAAAAATAAAAAATTTAAATCTGTATCAACACCTACTATATTTTCAAATGTTTCGGGATTATCGATGACTCCGTCATCATCGGAGTCTCTAAAACTTAGTTTGATTTCACTAGTGCTTTCGTAGCCGTCGCTGAATTTTATTGTATCGCTGATTTCAAAGGCGAAATCTTGAATCAGTTGTGTGACAAAATCTTTTCCGGTATTGACACCTAAAACCTTGATTTGATCTTTTACTACTGATCCTAATTGATCATTATAGCGTTTTTCATTCGTGTCAAAATAAAATCTATTCTGATTCACACTACCAAAAATGTAACCGAGTTTTCTAATTCTCACAATGTAACTGTCGGGCTGTTTGACAAACGCCACGATCCAAGAACTATCTATATTTGTGTTTGTGGTATCGCCGGCCTTACCTAGAATAAAATCATCTA
>Ga0209550_10001933_pt1 | contig 20012 bp, 20 predicted proteins | sample LauGreSuBDMM15SN_2_FD_187567 | JGI IMG/M metagenome (GOLD analysis project Ga0209550, IMG submission 187567) | Freshwater lake microbial communities from Lake Michigan, USA - Su13.BD.MM15.SN (SPAdes) (version 5) | ecosystem: Environmental > Aquatic > Freshwater > Lake | place: Lake Michigan... | reverse complement strand
TAAAGTTGGATCGATGCATTTCAAAATGGCTTCCATGGCTGCTGCCTGTTTTTCTTTTTCAAGCGGAGCTGTAACTTGTTGTCCATCACCCTTTAAAGCGTAATTATAATTCATGCCACCAATTAACTTTGTGACAGCTTCTATCTGATAACGATGGTAAAAATACACTGGGACCAACACATCTTCCAGCATCGCCATCGGCATGCCTTTTCGAATTGAATTCAAACCAAAGTTTTTCAACGCCAATTTTCGTACATTAGTTACGGACTCCAATTCCTTCACAATATCATTACCATTGTCCCACAAATGTGCCTCTGGATGCAATCCCCCTGGAGCACGTGCATCTCTATCGCTGATATACCTCATTCCTTTGGCATAAGCATCAGACAAAATTTTATTCAACTCAACCGCTTCATTTTTGCTGTTGGTTAAATCTGCATATCCCCAAGTAATCGCCACTTTGTCCCAAGCACCTATCTTGTTGTCATAAACATTGTTCATGTCAATTTCACCCTTCCTGTTCAATTGAACAAGCGGATGGGGATAATCCATCACACTGGAACGATCCACTGTGCTTGCCGCATAGTTGTGCATTAGTCCGAGCGTATGACCAACCTCATGTGCAGAAAGTTGCTCTAGTCTTGCGAGCGACATCTTCAACATTGGATCCTCTTTTAGCTCTTCCTTTGAGAAAGGCGACAACAGTCCCTGTGCAATCAGATAATCTTGTCGCACCCTCAGAGAACCCAACGAAACCTGACCTTTGATGATTTCGCCAGTTCTTGGATCGACAATGCTGGCACCATAGCTCCATCCACGGGTAGAGCGGTGTACCCAATTGATCATGTTGTAACGAATGTCCATAGGGTCGCAACTGTCTGGCAATACTTTTACGATGAAAGCATTTTTATACCCAGCAGCTTCATAAGCTTGATTCCACCAAGAGGCACCTTTCAACAAAGCCGAACGGATGGGTTCTGGCGTGCCGTTGTCGAGGTAGTAAATGATGGGTTTCACTGGCTCACTCATTGATGCTGATGGGTCCTTTTTACTCAATCGATGTCTGTTGATGACAAACTTCTCGATGGGTTCAGAAACCGGTGTGCTGTAATCGAAATATGAAGTGTTGTTAAAACTTGAACGTGGGTCAAACTTTCTTGGTGTGTAGTTACCATCGGGAAGTTGCACAAAGGAATGGTGCATTCTCAACGTGATGGCTTCGGGTGAAGGTGTTACTGATTGAACAAAATTTCCGCTAACACCATCAGCACTTACCAAGGTGATAGTTGCTTCAAGTTCCGTATTTAGAGGAAAGTTTTTGCATGATTCGAAGTACAATGCAGAGCGTGTTTTATCCAAAGTATAATTTCCTTGCTGCATTTTTTTCAACCTGTTTGCTGTTTGCATCGCATCCCTTGTAAGAAAATCTGTTGCATCAACAAGCACAGTGCCATTGGTTTCTGCTTCGGCGGTAAATCCCCAAAGGGTTGATTTCGCAAATGATTGGTCAACTGCTTTTTTTTCACCCTTATCGCTTGTTACAGCCCGGTATTGAAAATTGGGTTCAACCATCAAGATTTTTTTTCCAATTCTTGAAAACTTCACTACCCTTCCACCTCCTATCAATCCCCTGTCTAGCCCGATATCATTCGAACCTAGTCCAGCCGGCAGCGACATGACATATAAAATTTCTGTATCGAACTTGGATATTTCCATCCAAATTTTCCCATTTTGATCATCACGATAAAATGTAAAATATCCTTCTTGTTTAACGAGACCCTTTGCCTTTTCTTCGATGCTTGGCAAGGGTTGCGCTTTTAATAAAATGGGAAGTAAAAAAAGGAAAAATGAGAAATTCTTTTTCATCGATTTCAGTTTATTATAAAAAATGTTATTTGATTCCTGGTTGCTTGATGGAGGTGCCTGTTTCTTTCTTAGATGCATCTACCATGGCTTTCACATCAGCAAGTAATTTTTTTGCATCATAAACGATGCCGTCTTTGATGGTATATTTTACTCCGCCCTTTCTCTCCACTTCATTCTTATCGTTCAAGTAAACAGCGCCTGTTCCATAGAGGTATTGCAAGTTCTCTAACGGATTTGCATCGATAACAACCAAGTCTGCAAACTTACCAACTTCTATTGATCCAATTTCTTTTTCCATTCCCAATGCTTGGGCTCCATGCAAGGTGGCAGCACGTATCACTTCCAATGGGTGGAAACCTGCTTCACGCAAGAGTTCTAGCTCACGAACATAACCAAATCCATAGGTTTGGTAGATGAATCCGTTGTCGGAACCAGTTGTAACGCGCCCTCCTTTGTTTTTATATTCGTTGATGAAACTCATCCAAATCCTATAATTTTCTTTCCAAGCCACTTCTTGCTCTGTGCCCCAATTGAACCAATAGGAACCATGAGAAACCCTGTTGGGTTCATAGTATTTCCAAAGGGAAGGAAGTGTATAATCATCATGCCACTCTGCGCGCCTGGCCCTTTGCAGGTCGCGGTTTGCATCATAAATATTAAATGTTGGATCGAGTGTAAAATCAAGGTCGATCAGCTTTTTCATTACAGCATTCCATTTCTCCGAGCCCTGCTTGGCCGCTTGTTTCCACAGTTTACCGGCCTCTTCAAAACGGTGTTGTTCATTGGAATAATTATAATTAAGTGGATAATTTTGGATGGTATTGGTTTCTAGCAATGCTTCTGGGAGTCCGTACCAATGCTCCATGGAGGTCAATCCAGCTTCTGCAGAATTGACAACATTCCACCTTGCCACATCCATTTGGGCGTGGTGACAACAAGAACGAAGTCCCAATTTTTTATTCTCTCTCAACGCGGCATCCATCACCGAAGGTGAAGCACCAAAGAATTTGATACCATCAGCACCATTCTTGGCGTTTTCCCTAACCCATGCGATTGCTTGTTCTGGTGTGGTGATGGCTTCTTTTGAACCCATGCCAAAAGCAGTGTAGGCAAATAAACGAGGTGCAGTTATTTTATTGGCAGCACTTTTTTGTTTTTGGTCTAAGGTCCACCCCAACCCATTGCCTGCCGAAGGGTCGCGCACAGTGGTGATGCCATGTGCCATCCAGAGTTTAAATACGTATTCAGCGGGTGTACCTTGCTCATCACCGCCAATATGTCCGTGCATATCAATAAATCCAGGCAAGATATACATGCCACTGCAATCAACTTCTTTGCCACCGGCTTTAAGTACAGGACGTGAACTTTGTTTTATTTCAACACCGGGGTATCCTACGTTTTTGATGGAGACAATCCTGTTTCCTTCTATCACAATGTCCATTGGTCCAACTGGCGGCGCTCCTGTGCCGTTAACGACCGTTGCACCACGAAGTATGAGTTGCGACCAGGGGCCATCGCCTTCGTTGCGGTCAGGGGCTTTTTTAATTTGAGCAGAAGTTGAGAAAATATAAAATTGAAGGATGATCAAGAAAAATAACCTGAGTAATAATTTCATGCAGCAAATATTAGGTATGTAATTTACAAAAAACCACGTAATTATTTTATCGATATTTAGGGAAAGAGATGACAATTCATCCAATGTAATTTTTATTGTTTTTCTTTGCATTGAATATGAAAATTGAATTTTGGAGCATCGGCAAGCCTCATGATTCTTCCATCAAGGAAGCGGTTGAGGATTATACCAAAAGGATTGTAAAGTATTCTGCTGTTAAATGGGAGATTTTGCCAGTGCCCAAAAATGCGGGGTTGATGAGTGAAAAAGATTTGAAGAAAGCGGAAGGCAAGATGTTGTTAGAAAAAATCGAAAAGGAAGATTGGCTGATTGCCTTGGATGAATATGGAAAGGAAATGGGTTCAATTGGATTATCTGATTACATCATCAGGCAAGGGAATATGGGCGTAAAAAAAATCATATTCTTGATTGGAGGAGCATTTGGTTTAGACGAAGCCGTTTTGCAAAGAGCAAATTATACATGGTCGCTTTCCAAGCTCACATTTCCACATCAGTTGGTTAGGCTAATTTTGGCAGAGCAAGTGTATCGGGCGTATACGATCATAAAAAATGAGAAATATCATCACCGCTGAATTAATACATCAAAATGAGCATCACACTTTTAATCATCATCATTACTTGTGCCATTTCCATACCGGCGTTTTCGAAAGAACAATTGAAGGAAGATTTGTTGTTTTGGCCGTATATAATTAAGGGGCGTGGACAATACTATCGGTTTTTAACCAATGGAGTATTGCATGCAGATGCCATGCACTTAATATTTAACATGGTTTCGTTTTATTCTTTTGGATCAGTATTGGAAGATTACTTATACAAGGCTGTGTTTGGAGAACAAGCACGCGCATTGTTTGCCATTTTATACGTGACAGGGATAGTATTTGCGGTGATACCCGATTTTTTCAAGTATCACAATTCATCGTATTATCGGTCATTAGGCGCATCAGGTGCGGTTTCGGCGGTAATTTTTGCTGCCATCACGATTCAACCCAAGATGCCGATTCAATTCATCTTTATCCCATTCAAAATACCCGGATATATATTTGGGCTGGGATTCTTGGTTTTGTCGGCCTCTTTGGCAAAAAAAGGTGGTGGAAATATTGGTCACAGTGCGCATTTCTGGGGCGGAGTTTATGGCATAATCTTTACGTACCTAGCGGCTAAATTTATTGCGCATATTGATTTGGTGCAGTATTTTATTCAAAGTTTTTGAGGGAAATAAATTTATTCGAGAACAAATGTTTCCCTTTTAGGAAATTCTTACCTTTGATAAAAAGTTAATCTTGAAACCAAACTTTGAAATCGAATTATTGCCGGAGGCAATTGATTTTTTAGAAAAACTTGACAACAAAACAAGAGAAAAAATATATTACAACTTAAAAAAATCACAGCTTGTAAACGACAATGAGCTTTTAAAGAAACTCAACGAATTTATTTGGGAGTTTCGCACATTATACAATGGTAAAGCCTATCGCCTTTTTTCATTTTGGGATAAAATAGACGGCAAAGAAAAACTGATTGTTGCAACTCACGGAATTTTGAAAAAAACACAAAAAACACCTTCAAAAGAAATAAAGAAGGCAGAAGAAATTAGAAAACAATACCTCAATTTAAAATAAATTACTATGGCACATAAATTGAAAACTGTTCCGTTAGAAATAATGCTTGACAAACATATAGGCAAAATCGGAACTGAAAAAAGAGACGCATTTGAAAACGAATTAAGAATAGACTTATTAGGACAGGCTATTAAAGAAGCACGACAAAAACTAAACATGACTCAAGAACAGTTAGGTGAACTTGTTGGAGTTCAAAAAGCCCAAATTTCAAAAATTGAAAATAGTGTTAAGAATGCACGTCTTGACACAATTTTGAAGGTATTTGATGCATTAGGTGCAAAAGTGAACTTCAATGTTGTATTAAACAGTAAAAAATTAGCATACTAGGTTGTCTAATTGCTATTTAAGATAAAATAATAATGCGTTTCATTTCCTAAAATTGTTATTTATAACATTAATAAGAAACAAAATGACATAATTGGCGTTTAAAACCCAGATGCACTGTTTTAAAATATTTTCAACAAGTGATATCAATAACTAATTTAAACCCTTTAATTCAAAAATATTGGTTGAATAGCGGGGAAACTATCTGCCATTTTGATTTAGTTCTGTATAACATTGAGAGTATTTAGCACTTTGCAAAATGACTTTAAATCAAAAAAAATATTTTTAGACGTTTATCAGGAAACGTGATACTGTTCAAAAGAATGATATTAAAGGAGTAAAAATCTGTAAAGACTTAATCTTTGGTATATTTTGTTATTATTGTTTAATTCAATTTATGACGCGTAAAGCAAAAATAGAACGAACCATTAATGCCATTAAACGACTTCCCGAAGAAAAAGCAGAAGAAATATCTGACTTTGTGGACTTCATGATAAAACGATATGATGAGCAACTATTATCTGAATCTATTCAACAGTTAACTTCAAAAAGTCAAACATTTCAATTTTTAGAATCAGAAGAAGATTTATACACTCTATCAGACTTAAAAGAAGTCTACAATGGTTAAGGGAGATATAGAAAACCATCATTATTGCGTACTAGCAAAATAGCGACACTTGACAAGACTTTAGCTAAAGGTCTTTTAGGTATGTTAAATACAAGCGAAATGGAAATGTTGAATATAAACCTCAAAGAAATATTTCAGCTTAACTAAAATAAAAACCACCAATGAAATAAATCATTGGTGGTTTTTTTATGCGCTTAATTCGATTGAAGTTTTAGAGTTTATTAGCTTTGTAAATTTTTATGAAACCATCATTTTCGCTGCTAACCACAATTAGACTTTGGTTAATTGGACTTTTGGAAGCGGGGATGAATAAGATTCCTTCTGGAGCGTCGCCTGTTTTAATCATCTTAATAAATACAGGAGAAGTAGGTACAGAAATATCATAAATGGCAAAAGCATCAGCTCTTTCTAATCCAACAACAGCAATGGTTTTACTACCAACACGACCGATAGCAATGGATTCTGGTTCAACAGATTTATCATCACTTCTTGCATCATCATAAATAGCCAATTCTTTGGCTTTGATGTCTAACTCATTTTTACTGTCAAAAACCTGAGCGCCAGTGGCAGCATTCCAAACGCTGAAAGATCTAGACCCAAGAGAATACAAGGCATCAAAATCACCATCAGCATCTGTATCACCTAATGTAGTAGTGATGTTTAATCTACCGAGAACAGCATCAGCTTTTAAAGCAGCAGCAGTAGGAAAGTTAGTTGCATCTAAAGCTACTGCGCTCACACGCTTCATTTCTGTAAAAGCAGTATATTCTCTAGAATCACCTTCATTGGCAGTAAATAAATATGGAGTGCCATTGTAGTTGTAATAAGAAATGGCATCAGGCATGTACATACCATAAACTTTGTTGAAGTTGGTGAATTCAATTTTGCTGTCTTTGTCGCTTACGTCTATCGCATTTACAGGCAATGAATAATCTTTAAACCCAAGTGGTGTAATTTTCTTGATGGTTGCGCTTACTATGTCAACTTCTGCAATGGCGTTGTTCTCTTGCAAAGTAACATAAGCAGTTTTTGAATCATCAGAAATCGTGACGTACTCAGGCTCAATGTCATTTACAAAATTTTTACCTGGACCAAAAATCCTAAATCCTTTGGAAGTTAAATCAGCTAATTGACTTTGAAAAGCAGAAAAATTCAATGTTTTAACAGAATAGTCAGAAACCTTAATGATAGAAATAGAACCTTCAGGATCACTTACGTAATCGTTACTAGGTTCACCTTCGTTTGCCGTCATGATGTACTGACCATCGGAACTGAAAGTAACCATATCAGGCAATGCGCCAACTGGAATAGATTTTATTTCAGCATAAGTGGTTGTATTGAAAACTACCACTTTTCCAGGAAGCTGTTTGTTGGTAGCCTCAATAGCGGCGGCCAATTTACCATCATGAACGGCAACACTGTTAACATAACCACCGTAGATATCCATGTTGATGGATTTTATAACGGATAAAGTTGCAGGATTTTTTGCATCAATAACATCGATTTTGTTAACTGTGCTGTTATTTACAGCAAATAGCCTGTCTGTAAGGGGATCAAAAGCCGTGATCTCTGCAGCACCCACACCACCTAGACCAATTGAAGCGATCTCCTGGTATGATGAAATATCTTCGTTCTGGGTAAATTCTAAAGGAAGAGCAACCTCATCTTTTTTACATGAGAAAAAAAAAGCAGAAAAGAGTAAGAAATAGAAAACTTTATTCATGATATTTTTTTTAAAATAATGAAATCATTGTTTCTAAATTGTTACCAAAATATTTTATTATTAATAACTTATCAAAATAAAAAAATCATGCGCCGCAGTCAATCAAAACTTAAAGATTGGTAGTCCAACTTCCAAACTGATTTTAGTCGAAACAATGTCCCCTCCGGTCGTGAAAGACCAAACAAATAAAAATTTAATTGGGTGATCTTTTCTGATTTGTTCAATTGCTTCTAGCGTAAGTCTCTTTGCAATTCCTTTATTTCTGTATTCCTCCAAAACCAAGGCTGAGCATAAATAGATGGCATCATAACTTACGCCAAGAGGGGTCAGTTCAAACAATGCTTTTTCTGTGATCTTGCGATCGAGAAAGTCTTGCATCAAAGCGGTTGTTGTTGGGAAAACCAATATCCATGCGGCAGGACCATTGCCATCATCGTATTCAGACAAAGAGGCGGGATGAATTTCATGAAGTCTAGCCATCACATCTTCGTCAACACTGAGTTGATCAGCATCGGTTTTGGTTGAAAAAACATCATCAGCCAACTGTATCATTCGCTCATAATTGCTTAACGCCATATATAAAAAATTTAAAAAAATGAAAGCTTAACGACTGATGGTCTCAATAAATAACACAGCATTTGTTGATGGCTTTATTTTAAACCGATCATCAATTCTTCTTCCAACAATCCAAATAATTTTCTTATCAGATTCAAGTACCCACTGCTGTTCTTTCTCAAATTTCGACATCTTTATATCCGTCATGAACTTAGAAACCTTTTTTTTCTTCTGCATGCCAAGCGGATAAAAATAATCACCTGCCTTCCATGGCCTAAGAATCAATGGAAATGAAATTTTACTTGAATCAATATAGGCTGTATTATTGTATTCCTTGTCCCTCGTCCCTTTTCCCTCGTCCCTGGCTGTTTTAAGTTCCCTGGCTGTATTACTGTATTCCTTGTCCCCTGTCCCTCGTCCCTCGTCCCTGGCTGTATACACGAATTTCAATATACTATTTCCATAATGAATTGCATTGTCGCCCTTTTCTATGATAACTAACTGATTACCAACAATGTTTAATTCATCAATCAACAACCAATCCCTGTTTTTTAGAACACGGTGAGAACTAGAATGCATCGACTTTCCAGAGGATGCAATAAATAATTTTTTGATTTCAATGCACTGATCCGCAGTAAAACCAAAGGGGCTGAACAACTCAAACATCATTGTGTCTAATGGGATAGTCAGCATTAATTTTTTAACAGGGATCTTCCATCCTGTAGTGTTTTTTTCAAATAGACCACCCTTGATTTTTTCAACTTGCTTTCTGTATAAAAATTCTATTTCTGTGAATCTTTTTGCATTGGCAATCAAGTTGGTTTCAACAGCAGGAAAAACTTTTTTTACTGCAGGTAAAATATCATGCCTGAATAAATTTCTGGTGTAGTGAACATCATCATTAGAGCTGTCTTCTGCCCAAGTAAGTGAATATAGAGAGGCGTATTCAAGGATTTCTTTTCTTGAAATGGATAATAAAGGCCTTACAACATGATTTATTTTATTGTTCATCCCATGCATTCCAGCAATTCCTGTTCCCCTAAAAAAATTCATTGCGATGGTTTCAGCTTGATCGTTTAGGTGATGTGCAGTTAGCAACAACGCATTTACACCATCCACTTTTTTTGAATTGATTATCTCTGAAAACCAATCGTATCTTAACTTTCGAGCAGCTTCCTGAACACCCATTCCCATTAATGCCATTTCTGCTTTGGTATCAAAAGACTTTAAAAATACTGCTACATTCAATTCCTCAGCTAGCTTTCTAACAAAGGATTCATCGCGCATGCTTTCTTCTCCACGCAAATTAAAATTACAATGCAAGAGTTCAAAAGAAAATCCAGCAGCACGCAACAAATGTGCCAATACAACCGAATCTACTCCACCACTGCAGGCCAAAAACAAATGGTCGTTTTTGGACCATAATTTTTCTACAGCAACAACCTTCTCTAACTTATCCTCCAATAAAATCAGCTTTTTTTCTTCACCCATAATTTAATCCTCCAATTCATCACGCAGTTGATTTAACGCAGCTTTTAGTTCCCTTGATGCATGTTGATCCCCAATTTCTGAGGCCACCTGAATTCCTTTTTCGTATGTTAAAAGCGCATCGTTCACCTTACTCAAACGTTCTTCAATCTTACCTAAATGATAGTAAGATCCTACATAGTTGGGATCAATCAACAAAATCTGATCCAAAACCAACTTCGCGTCAAGGTCGTTTCCCAACTTAATCATCTCCATGGCCAAGGCATGTCTGCTAAAAAGATCCATGGGATTTTTAGCAATAAAATCCAATAAAAATGCGATACGGTCCATTGGGGATAATTTAATAAAAACTCGTGAAAACAATTCGGTTGTCCGTTGTTATATTTGTACAAATATAGTTGTTACAACAACCTTTATTGATTAAAACCCAGCCATTATGAAGATACTTGTTTGTATCAGCAGAACGCCAGACACTACTGCAAAAATAGCCTTCACAGACAACAACACGAAATTTGCCACAGAAGGAGTGCCTTGGATTATCAATCCTTACGATGAGTGGTATGCTTTGGTAAGGGCCATTGAATTAAAAGAAAAAGACCCTAGTGCAATCATACACTTGATCAATGTTGGCGCTGCAGAAACGGAGCCCATTATCAGAAAAGCGCTAGCACTGGGAGGAGATGAAGCCATAAGGGTGAACACAGAAGAAACGGATGCTTTTTATGTTGCGAATCAAATTGCCGCCGTTGCCAAAGAAGGTGGATATGATTTGGTGATGACGGGTAAGGAAACGATTGACCACAATGGTTCATCGATAGGAGCGATGGTAGCTGAATTCTTAGAGCAGCCGTTCATCAGTTTAGGAACAAAATTATTGATAGAAAATACAACTGCAACAGTAACGAGGGAAATTGAAGGCGGAGAAGAAGATGCTGAAGTTGTTCTTCCGTTGGTGATATCCTGTCAGAAAGGGATGGCAGAGGCGAGGATTCCAAACATGCGAGGAATCATGGCAGCAAGAACAAAGCCATTGAAAGTGGTTGAACCTGTTGAAGCTGAAGTACTCACTGCATCAACTAGTTTTTCGTTGCCTCCGGCTAAATCAGGTGTAAAATTGATACCAGCTGATACCCCAGAACTCCTTGTAAAGTTATTAAGAGAAGAAGCCAAAGTAATCTAAAAAAACATACCATGCCTGTAATCATATTTACTGAACACAGCGAAGACATTATAAAAAAGTCATCATTAGAAGCCATTTCCTATGGTGTGGCATTAGCCGCAAAACTCAATACAGAAGCCATTTCATTGGTTGTTGGACAAACAAAAATGAACCTTGCCTTATTGGGAGAATATGGTGTAAAAAAAGTAATACATGCTGATGATTTAAACATCAATGTATCAGACAATCAATGCATGGCAACAATAATAACCCATGCTGCTGAAAAATTTAATGCAGATACAATCATCTTTTCAAATACAATATCAGCCAAAGGAATTGCGCCAAGGCTTTCTGTAAAAATGAGGGCTGGCATGGTTTCTGGAGCTGTTTCACTGCCAGACTTAACCAATGGTTTTGTAGTGAAGAAGAATGTATTCTCGGGAAAAGCGTTTGCAGATATCAACATATTATCAAACAAAAAAATAATAACACTAAACTCAAACGCATTTGAAATTTCAAAACCGGGAGGCGAAGCAACGGTGGAAAAATTTGAAATCGGCAATATTACTTCATCCATAAAAGTAACAGCAGTTCACAAAATTGAAGGAGAAATTCCATTGGCTGAAGCAGACAAAGTGGTTAGTGCTGGAAGAGGAATGAAGGGACCAGAGAACTGGGGCATGATTGAAGAGCTAGCCAAGTTATTAGGAGCCGCAACAGCCTGTAGCAGGCCAGTTTCAGATTCAGATTGGAGGCCCCATCACGAGCATGTTGGACAAACGGGATTGTCGATTGCGCCAAATTTGTACATTGCAGTTGGAATTTCTGGAGCCATTCAACACCTAGCGGGGGTTAACAGAAGCAAGACTATTGTGGTGATAAACAAAGACCCGGAGGCTCCGTTTTTTAAATCGGCAGACTATGGCATTGTAGGTGATGCGTTTGACGTGGTGCCAAAAATCATTGCTGCTGTAAAAGCGTTATAACTGACCTTAATAAAACTTTTACATACAAAAAAAGTAAAAATCTGCTGATAAAAAAGATTTTTCCCAACGGTTCATCGAGACTACAATAAAAAAAATGGTTTAAATTTGTCTTGAATATGAAGAAGTTAGAACTAGAAATAATAGCACTGTCGCATTCTATCACCCAAACAAACTCATATGCAGTGGTATTGGGAGAGGTTAATGGACTAAGAAGGCTTCCTATTGTGATAGGAGGTTTTGAAGCACAAGCAATAGCAGTTGCCCTAGAGCGCATGAAACCCACGCGCCCACTTACACACGACTTGATGAAAAACTTCATGTTGGCTTTTAGCATCGATCTGCATGAAATTATCATTTCCGATTTACAAGAAGGCATATTTTATTCCAAACTGTTGTGCAGTTCAGATGCCGATACAGTTGAAATTGACTCTAGAACTTCAGATGCATTGGCATTGGCCGTAAGGTTTGGTTGTCCCATTTATATTTACGAAAATATTTTTGACATCGCTGGGGTAAACAAGACAGAAAACATAGACACTGCCGAAATTGCAGACAAATCAGGACCAAAAAAGGAAGTACATTCCAATGGAGATTTAAAAAAACTTGGATTGGAAGAGCTGCAAACTATGTTAACTGATTTGCTAGAACAAGAAGATTATATCCGGGCCATCCCTGTTCGTGATGAAATAAATTCACGGAAATAATTGTCCAAACATGATTTCTTTTCCCAATGCTAAAATTAACTTAGGATTAAAAGTTGTTTCCAAAAGACCAGACGGATACCACAACCTAGATACTGTTTTTTTTCCTATTCCATTTTATGACATCTTGGAGATTATACCAAACGCTGAGTTAGCAAGTACAGATGTTACATTTACAACATCAGGAAAAAAAATCAATGGAGAACCATCTTCGAACCTTTGCATCAAGGCTTACAACTTGATTAAACAAGATTTTCCAAGGCTCAAACAAATTTCGGTGCATTTGCACAAGAACATCCCTATGGGAGCAGGCATGGGAGGCGGTTCAGCAGATGGTGCGTTCATGATAAAAATGTTGAATGAAAAATTTTTGCTTGAACTTGATGAAGAGAAAATGAAATCTTATGCATTACAACTAGGCAGTGACTGTCCATTTTTCATATCCAACAAACCCTCGCATGCAACAGGCAGAGGAGAAATATTGACAGAAATCAAATGTGACCTTTCAAACAAAACATTGTTGATTGTAAATCCAGGAATTCATGTAAGTACAGCCGAAGCATTCGAAAAAATCACCATTTCAGAAAATTCAATTTCTACTGCAGAAATTGTTAAACAACCCATAGAAACCTGGAAAGGATTGCTTGAAAATGATTTTGAAAAAACTGTATTTAATCACCATCCCGAAATAAAAAAAATAAAAGACAAACTCTATGAAATGGGCGCAGTCTATTCCTCTATGACAGGCTCTGGGTCTACGGTGTATGGTATTTTCGACCATACTGTTGATGAAAAACTATTCCCATCAAACAATTACGAAATAATAGAAATCAAGGACGGAAAATCATTCCAAAAGTAATTAACCAAAATTATTTTGTATATTTAATCATGCTTCAACAAGCTCAGATATCAAATTATTTCCTTTCACTCAACCTTGATTTGCTCAATCACTAGCTAATCTTAATTCGGGTACAAGAGGCCAGCAACAAAGTTGCGCACAAGAAATTTGCAAATAAGCCATCCACACCGAATTTTAGTAATCGAATATTTTTCCAAAATAATATTTTCTTTTTTATTGAATCGGTACAATGAATTTCAAGAGGTTCATTGTCATCAAAAAAATCATCACATGAGTACATCAACTTATTTCATGGACCTTGAAGAAAAACATGGAGCACACAATTACCACCCATTGCCTGTTGTTATTTCGAAAGCCACGGGCTGTGAAGTTTGGGATGTGGAGGGCAAAAAATACTTTGATTTTTTAAGTGGATATTCAGCAGTAAATCAAGGGCATTGTCACCCAAAAATCATCAATGCATTGGTAGAACAAGCGCAGAAACTGACACTCACCTCAAGAGCGTTTCACAACGACCAACTTGGAGAATACGAAAAATACATCACAGACTTGTTGGGCTTCGATAAAATTCTCCCCATGAATACAGGTGCTGAAGCTGTGGAGACAGGCATCAAGCTGGCAAGAAGGTGGGCTTATGTGGTAAAGGGGGTAGAAGAAAATAAGGCACGCATAATAGTATGTGCTGGGAATTTTCACGGAAGAACCAGCTCGGTAATTTCATTCAGCACCGACCCCTCTTCTTACACGAATTTCGGTCCGTTTATGCCAGGATTCGACATCATACCATACAACGACCTTGAGGCGCTAAGCAAGGCGCTGGAGGATAAAAACGTAGCTGCATTTCTTGTGGAACCCATACAAGGTGAAGCTGGAATTCTTGTGCCAGATGAGGGTTTTATCAGCAAAGCAAAAGAAATGTGTAAAAATGCAAATGTGCTGCTGATAGCCGATGAGGTTCAAACGGGATTATGCAGAACAGGCAAGATGCTGTGTGTTGATCATGAAAATGTAAAAGCAGACATCCTTTTATTGGGCAAAGCCCTGAGTGGAGGGGTGTTTCCGATCAGTGCCGTATTGGCAGATGACGATATCATGCTAACCATCAAACCAGGTGAACACGGGTCCACCTTCGGAGGGAGTCCACTCGCCAGCGTAGTAGCAAAAAAAGCCTTGGAAGTATTGGTGGATGAAAACATGGCAGAAAATGCCGAAAAAATGGGAGAATTATTTAGGAAAGAGCTCAGGTCCCTCAACTCCCCTGTGATCAAATTGGTGAGGGGAAAAGGCTTACTCAATGCCATTGTAATCGACCACAAGGATCCGGAAGCTGCGTGGCAGTTGTGTGAAATATTCAGAGACAATGGGTTGATTACAAAGCCAACACATGGTGATAAAATCAGGCTTGCACCGCCGTTGATTATCAATGAAGCGCAGATACATGAGGCGGTTGGGATTATTGGAAAATCGCTTTCTAGTTTTTCATAAAAATGAAGAATGAAAAATGAAGAATGAAAAATGAAATACAGCTGCGCCTTCCTCTTCGAGAGAAGGTGAGGGAAAATCCTGCAGCAACTCCTAAACAACTCAACGCCTAAACAACTCAACATTTTATCGTAAATTCGCATTCAATTTATACCGAATGAGTGAAGAAAAATCGTTGCATTTCCTGGAAGAAATCGTTGAAAAAGACCTTGCTTCCGGTAAACATACATCAATACATACCCGTTTTCCACCTGAGCCAAATGGATATTTACACATAGGACATGCGAAAAGCATTTGTTTGAATTTCGGGTTGGCTGACAAATATGGTGGAAAAACAAACCTTCGTTTTGATGATACAAATCCTGTTACGGAAGACACAGAATACGTAGAATCAATCAAAGCCGACGTGAGGTGGCTTGGATTTGATTGGGAAGAAGAACATTATGCATCAGATTATTTTGATAAAATTTATGCATTTGCTGTAAGCCTTATAAAAAAAGGATTGGCCTATGTAGAAGACATGACCGCTGAAGAAATAGCAGCATCAAAAGGTTCTCCTACTGAACCAGGCAGGGAAAGTCCGGCCCGTAGCAGAACAGTTGAGGAAAACCTTGAATTGTTTACTGCCATGAAAGAAGGTAAGTACAACGACGGAGAGAAAGTATTGCGGGCAAAAATTGACATGGCATCGCCGAATATGCACATGCGCGATCCCATCATGTATCGCATCAAAAAAACATCACACCACAGAACGGGAGATACTTGGTGCATCTATCCGATGTATGATTTCGCACATGGACAGTCAGATTCTATCGAGCACATCACCCATTCTATTTGCACACTTGAATTTGAGGTACACAGGCCACTTTATAATTGGTATGTAGAACAGCTAGAGACGTTCCCCTCCACGCAATATGAGTTTGCCAGGTTAAACTTGACCTACACCGTGATGAGCAAAAGAAAACTGCTTCAGTTGGTTCAAGAGAAGTTGGTAGATGGATGGGACGACCCAAGGATGCCGACGATTTCTGGGTTAAGAAGAAGGGGATTTACGCCATTGTCGATACGAAACTTCTGCGAGCGTATAGGCGTTCAAAGAAGGGAAAATATCATTGATGTAGGCTTGTTAGAGTTCTGCATCAGAGAAGATTTGAATAAGGTTGCGTTGAGAAGAATGGTGGTTTTGGATCCGATCAAACTCATCATTACCAACTATCCAGCAGGAAGTACTGATATTTTGAAAGGCGAAAACAATCCGGAGTTGGAAGACAACGGAGGCTACCGCGACATGCCCTTTACCAAAGAATTGTGGATTGAATCTGAAGATTTTCAGGAGGTGCCACAAAAAAAATGGTTTAGGTTAGCGCCTGACATGAAAGTCCGATTGAAGAGTGCCTACATCGTGCATTGCACAGGGTTTAAAAAAGATGAATCAGGAAAGGTAGTGGAAGTGCATTGTGAATACATTCCGGAAAGCAAAAGCGGGCAAGATACATCTGGCATCAATGTGAAAGGCACTATACACTGGATTTCAGCGGAGCATGCACTCGATGCGGAAGTAAGGTTGTATGATAGGCTATTTCAAGCAGAGGACCCATCAGATGAGGAAGGTGACTTCAAACTAAACATGAATCCAAATAGCTTGGAAATTATATCAACTGCTAAAATAGAACCCTCATTAAAAGATGCAAAACCAGGCGATCAATTTCAATTCATTAGAAAGGGATACTTCACGTTGGATTCAAAATTCACAACGGAAAATAAGCTGGTTTTCAACAGAACGGTTACGTTGAAGGATGCGTGGGCGAAGATGACGAGCAAATAGTTGAAGGAGTTGATATTAGTTGAAGAGGTTGATATTAGTTGAAGAGGTTGAAGGGGTTGAAGGAGTTGAAGGGGTTCTTTCGCTTCGCTCAAGATGACAAGCAAGTTATTCTGTCATCCCGAGCGCAGCGAGGGATCTCCATTCTTCATTTTTCATTCTTCACTCTTCATTTCTTATCCTTTCCTTCAGGCAACAAGGAAGCAACAAAAATCAGAATCGTTGCAAACAACATCATATAAAGTCCAAGTTTTTTCTCAGGACAATAACCCCTATAACAAGCGCCAAAAAGCAAGAAGTTTTTTATTGCATACGCAACATTTAGTCCCCCGATCAGCAAAGCGGAACGCTTGAACCAAAGATTTTTGAGAAACATAAAAAGAGCTGATAAGCCACCAAACAACAACAAAAACTTTGCTGGGATACCATATACATTCTTCTCAGAAAAAAATCCAGTAAAAGATTTCTGAACATCTGCATAATAAGCCCATGGCATGAAACAAGCCAACAGCAATGTCAGAAAAGCTGCCAATCCTATCCATTTAGAATATCGTGTCATATTAAAAAAAGCGAAGGTTTTTTCCTTCGCTTAGAGGTCCCGAGCGGATTCGAACCGCTGTAGAAGCTTTTGCAGAGCTCTGCCTAGCCACTCGGCCACAGGACCTTTTAAATGTTTAATACTTGATTTCTTAAACACTGTGCAAAATTAGTAATTTTGAACTTAATATCCGCAGGGTTATGCATTTATAACTTAAAACAGGATCACTTTTTTTATTATGCAAAAGATTGGCGCTTCTGAACTGATTATAAACCAACGTGGTGCGGTGTATCACCTCGACCTTCGTCCAGAAGAAATTGCAGATACCATTATCACTGTAGGCGACCCTTTTCGTGTTGAGAAAGTAAGTAAATACTTTGATCAGATAGACCATAAATCCAGCCATAGAGAATTCATCACACATACAGGTCGCATCGGAAATAAAAAAATCAGCGTTGTTTCAACAGGTATCGGTCCAGATAACATTGATATCGTCATGAATGAATTGGATGCATTGGTCAACATAGATCTAACCGAAAGAACTGAAAAAACAGAAAAAACATCACTCAACATCATCAGAATAGGGACTTCTGGATCGCTTCAAGAACATATTGATGTAGATAGTTTTGTGGCTAGTACACATGGCATTGGGTTAGACAATCTACTTCATTTTTATGCCTTCCAAAACAACGATGAAGAAAGTGAAATAGGAAGGGCTTTTCTAGAACAAGTTCACTTAAACGGGCATCTATCAAAACCCTATGTATTTTCAGCAAGTGGGTTTCAGTTGGCAAAGTTAGCCGACAACTGCCATGCTGGCATCACAGTTACTTGTCCTGGTTTTTACGGCCCCCAAGGTCGCGTTTTGCGGATGCGGTTGGCAATGCCCAATTTGAATGAAGAACTAACTTCATTCAGGTTTGGCAACCATAAAATCCTCAACTTTGAAATGGAAACGGCAGCCATTTATGGCTTGGGAAAGCTTTTGGGGCATAAATGCATTTCACTAAGTGCTATTGTTGCAAACAGGATTGCTATGGAGTTCTCTAAAGATGCGGATGTAACAATTGATAGGCTTATTAGGCAGACCTTGGAAGCTTTATAGTTTTTAGTTTAAGGTTGAAAGTTTAAATACAACTTGATGGAAATACAATTTTATAAGTACCAAGGAACAGGGAATGATTTCATCATTCTTGATAATAGAACTTCAGAATATAATGGGTTAACAGAATTTCAAATCAATAAAATGTGCGACAGGCGATTTGGCATTGGAGCAGATGGATTGATGTTGTTGGGCTTGGCTGAAGGATATGATTTCAGCATGAAATATTACAATGCTGATGGCAAAGAAGGAAGTATGTGTGGCAATGGGGGAAGATGCCTTGTAAGATTTGCTTACGACATGGGAATTGTAAAAGATTCTTATCAATTCATAGCAGTTGATGGTCCACATGACGCAAGCATTCAACCGAATGGCAATGTCAGTTTGAAAATGCTGGATGTTACAAACATTGAAGTAATAAACAATGATGTTGTTTTGAACACAGGCTCACCACATTTCATTCGATTTGTGGAAGATGTGAAAAATATAGATGTGTATCAAGAAGGAAAAAACATCAGGTACAATGATGTTTATAAAGAAAAAGGCATCAATGTAAATTTTGTTGAAAAATTGGAAAATTCAATTCAAATCAGAACATACGAACGCGGTGTAGAAAATGAAACACTCAGCTGTGGAACCGGCGCAACTGCCGCTGCCATTGCCTTTGCACAAAATAATGGGTTCAATAAAGTACCTGTAAAAGTACAAGGCGGTGAACTTGAAGTTTCATTCAATAGAATCAATCAGCATGAATGCAATGATATTTGGCTGACTGGAGCTGCTGTGTTTGTTTTCAAAGGCCTATGTTAGTTTAAAGTTTTTTGTTTAAAGTTTAACCAGATACCTTGGATTTAAACTTTAAACATTAAACTTTAATCTAACAAGCTAAAACATTAAACTAAAAACTTTAAACTAAAAAAATGTTCAACGTAAGAGTATACGGAATTTTAATCACAGAAGAGAACAAAGTATTGGTGAGTGATGAATACATCAGAGGAAGTTATATCACTAAATTCCCTGGTGGCGGATTGGAATTTGGGGAAGGAACGCGCGATTGTTTAGCCCGAGAATTCATGGAAGAAATGAACTTGAAAGTAACCGTTGGTGATCATCTTTATACTACCGATTTTTTCCAAATGTCGGCGTTCAATCCAGAGCATCAAGTAATCTGTATCTACTATCGCGTTCATCCCTTGGAAGAAATTGCAGTGCCAATTAAGGAAAAAGAGTTTGATTTTGATGAAGCCCAAATGGCGATTTACCATGCAACAGGTGAAACTGAAACATTCAGAATGATTGAATTCGATCAATTTGGAGAGCATGCAGTGACGCTGCCAATTGATAAAGTGGTGGCGAGTTTAATGAAGAATTAAGAATGGAGATCCCTTGCTGCGCTTATAATGACGTCGTTGTAATTAATTGTAAATCAGCATGTTAAAATGCAGATTTTTCCTCATCAAAGACTCCCCTCCTGGACAGGAGGGGTGGACTCTGGCGAGGCGCCGAAGGTGACGAGACAGAGGCCGGGGT
>Ga0209550_10001931_pt1 | contig 20030 bp, 17 predicted proteins | sample LauGreSuBDMM15SN_2_FD_187567 | JGI IMG/M metagenome (GOLD analysis project Ga0209550, IMG submission 187567) | Freshwater lake microbial communities from Lake Michigan, USA - Su13.BD.MM15.SN (SPAdes) (version 5) | ecosystem: Environmental > Aquatic > Freshwater > Lake | place: Lake Michigan... | reverse complement strand
CTGGCCTGCCAGCGAATGTTCGCCTGCGGTGTTGACCGTTCATTGGCACGATTCGCCAGCAGGCTGGCTCCTACAAATGCAAGATGGCTTTCTCCTTGTGGGAGCTGGCCTGCCAGCGAATGTTCGCCTGCGGTGTAGACCGTTCATTGGAACGCTTCGCCAGCAAGCTGGCTCCTCCAAAAGCAAGCCAGCTTTCTCCCTGTAGGAGCTGGCCTGCCAGCGAAGGGTGGCCTGAGGTGATGTCTGTGGACCGCCATGCATCGCCAGCAGGTGAGCCCTTACCAAGACAGAGGGCGTGACGTATCGAGACGTGCCTAGGGTTTGACATAAAGAGGGCTTGAGCAAACAATTGCAAATTTGAAAACATTAGACAGTACACTGCTGTACTGTTGTACTTTTCGGTCTGTTTAATGGAAAAAATCTGGCTCAAAAGTTACCCCGCGAGCGTGCCGCATGAGATTGAGCTGGACGACATAGGCTCGATTGGGGCGTACTTTGACGACATCGCGGCCCGATTTCCAGATCGCTGCGCTTTTGTCAGCGGGGCCACCGGTGTAGCGCTCACTTACGCGCAGCTCGATGAGTTTAGCCGCCGCGTGGCAGGCTATTTTCAGGCGGACTTGATGCTCAAGCCGGGCACTCGGGTGGCGCTGATGATGCCCAATTTGCTGCAGTTTCCCGTGTGCCTGCTTGGACTCTTGCGCGCCGGCTGCGTGGTGGTCAATGTCAACCCCATGTACACGCCCCGTGAGCTCAAGCACCAATTGGTGGACAGCGGCGCCGAGGCCATGATCGTGGCCGAACCGTTTGCGGCCACCGTGGACAAAGCCCGCGAAGGCAGCGCCGTGCGCCATGTGGTGGTCTCAGGCTTGACCGACCTCATGCCGCTGGCCAAGCGGCTGATAGGCGACTTTGTGATCCGCCACGTCAAGCGCGCCATCCCCAGCTACCGCTTGCCTGGGCATGTGCGACTGCGCCAGGTGCTGGCGCGTGCGCCTTTGCCTCCATCCGACAGCGTGCAAGTCGATTCAAGCGCCTTGGCTTTTTTGCAGTACACGGGCGGCACCACGGGCGTGGCCAAGGGGGCCATGCTCACTCACCGCAATGTGCTGGCCAATGCCCGCCAGGGCCTGGCCTGGTGCAAGCCGTTTTTGGCGGAGGGCGAAGTGCCCGTGAACATCACGGCCATACCGCTCTATCACATCTTTGCGCTGGGCAACTGCTTGGGCTTTGCCGGGTTGGGGGGCACCAATGTGCTGGTGGCCGACCCGCGCAACACGGCGGCTTTTGTGGCGGTGCTCACGCGTTATCCTTTCACCTCTATTCCAGCCGTCAACACCTTGTTCAACGACCTCACCCGCCACCCCGACTTTGCCAAGGTCGATTTCAGCCAGCTGCGCATCGCCATAGGCGGCGGTGCGGCCGTGCAGAGGGCGGTGGCCGAGCGCTGGCAGCACATCACAGGCGCCCCGCTGATTGAGGGTTACGGCCTGACCGAGTGCTCGCCCACGGTCAGCGTCAACCCGTTTGATATGTCGGCCTTCAACGGCAGCATTGGCCTGCCCGTGCCCTCCACCGAAGTGTCTATTCGCGATGCGCAAGGCCAGCCGCTGGGCGTGGGCGAGCCAGGCGAGTTGTGTGTGCGTGGTCCGCAGGTGATGCTGGGCTACTGGCAGCGTCCCGAGGAAACCGCCCAGGTGATGACGGCCGACGGTTTTTTGCGCACGGGCGATTTGGCTACCATGGACGAGCATGGATTTTTGCGCATCGTGGACAGGCTCAAAGACATGATTTTGGTGTCTGGCTTCAACGTCTACCCCAACGAGGTGGAACAGGTGGTGATGATGCACCCCGAGGTGTTGGAGGTCGCGGCCGTGGGCCGGCCCGATGCCAACTCGGGCGAGCGGGTGCAGGTGTTTGTGGTGCGAAAATCGCCTTCTTTGGACGCTGCGGCCTTGCAGGCCCACTGCCGCGAGCACCTGACGCGCTACAAAGTGCCGTCGCTGGTGGAGTTTGTGGACGAGTTGCCCAAAAGCAATGTAGGCAAAATCTTGCGCCGGGAGTTGCGTGAACGGGCCGAGCACTCGGCCAGCACCACATCCGCATCGAGGAACTGAGGCATGGAGACCCAGGCATGAGTTGGCGAAAAAAAATGGCCTGGCTGGCTCTTGCCTTGCTGCTGGTGACAGGCCTGGCTTATGCCAATCGACTGCTTATTCTTCAGCACTCCTTGGGCTGGTACACCGACTGGGAGAACCCCCGCGTTGCCGAGCAGCCCGTGGTTTGGCAGCCTGGCCCGGCGCAACCTGCTGAGGGCAAGCGCCCGCCCAACATCATCGTCATCATGGTCGACGATTTGGGCATCAACGACGTGACCACCCACGGCGGCGGCCATGCCAGCTGGGGCGTGAGCACACCGGCCATTGACAGCCTGGGCCAAGCGGGCGTGCGCTTTGACAATGGCTACGCTGGCAGCGCCGTGTGCACGGTCTCACGTGCGGCCATGATGACAGGCCGCTACCCCTGGCGCTTTGGGGTGGAGTACACCCCCACCCCTGGTGCCATGGCCTTGGTGGCGGGCGAGTTGTACCCTTACCAGCCGCCGCCCTTCATAGACCGGCCGGCCGCCCGCTCGGCCAAGCGCTTTAACGAACTGGGCATGCCCGCCTCTGAGCACACCATGGCCGAGGCGCTCAAGGCCCAGGGCTACCACACGGTCCATGTGGGCAAATGGCATTTGGGCAGCACGCCCGAGATGCGGCCCAACAACCAGGGCTTTAACGAGAGTTTGTTCATGGAAAGCGGCTTGTACCTGCATGAGGACGACAAGCGCGTGGTCAATTCCAAGCAAACATTTGACCCCATAGACAATTTTTTGTGGCCCAACATGCGCTTGGCCGTGAGCTACAACGCAGGCCGCTGGTTCGAGCCCAACAAGTACCTGACCGACTATTTCACGGACCAGGCCGTCAAGGTGATTGAGACCAACCGAAACCGGCCCTTCTTTTTGTACCTGGCCCACTGGGGCGTGCACACCCCCCTGCAGGCCAGCCGAGAAGATTACGACGCGCTGCCCCAGATTGCCGACCACCGCCGTCGTGTGTATGGCGCCATGATCCGCTCCTTGGACCGCAGCGTGGCCCGCGTGCTGCAAAGCCTGCGCGAGCAGGGCCTGGAAAAAGACACGCTCATCGTGTTCACCAGCGACAACGGCGCCCCCGGCTACATAGGCATTCCCGAGGTCAACCAGCCTTACCGAGGCTGGAAGCTGAGCTTTTTTGAAGGCGGCGTGCGCGTGCCTTTTGTGGCCCAGTGGCCCGCCCGCATCCCTGCGGGCACGCGCTACGCCCCGCCTGTGAGCGGCATGGATATTTTCAGCACCGCCTTGGGCGCCGCCGGTGCACCCGCGCCGACTGACCGCGTGGTCGATGGCGTCAACCTTATTCCCCACTTGGCCGCACCCGCCCAGCTGCAGCCTGAGCGGCCCTTGTTCTGGCGCGATGGCCCCATGCGCGCTGTGCAGCACCAGGGCTGGAAGCTCATTGCCTCTGACAATCCGCGCAAAGACTGGTTGTTCAACCTGCGCGCAGACCCCACCGAGCGGAACAACTTGGCCCAAAGCCAGCCCGCCAAACTGGCCCAGCTGCAGGCGCTGCAGCAAGCCCACCATTCGGGCATGCCCCAGCCGCTGTGGAAGTCTTTTATTCAGTTGCCAGTCTTTATTGACAAAACGCTGGACCAGCGGCTGGACCCTGCCGTGGACGAATACACCTACTGGAGCAACTGATGCCGCACTGGCGTGGTGTGGCGCGTTGGCAACTGGCGCTGTGGCTTGGCTTGGCCGTCCTGGGCCTGGCCGTTGCAGCTGCCGTGGCCTGGAAGTTCAAGGCTTCTTCCACGGCCTCTTCCAAGGCCTCCCAAACTTCAGCGTCATCCGCCGCGGCTCAAGCTCAAGAGCCCGCCGCCAGTTGCCCCTTGCCCGCACCCTCTGCGCCCACCCCGCACGCGGGCATGGTCTGGGTGCCCGCCGGGCAATACACCCCGGGCGACACGGTCTACCCCGAGGAGCGGCCTGCCGGTCGCGTCAAGGTCAAGGGCTTTTGGATGGACCGCACCGAGGTCACCAACGACGAGTTCGCCCGCTTTGTGCAAGCCACGGGCCACGTGACCGTGGCCGAGCGGGCGGTGGACGCCTCGCGCCAAGCGCCCGGCATGCCGGCCGCGCTCTCGCAACCCGGCGCCTTGGTGTTCAGCCCGCCCGACAAGCTGCAAGCTGGGGTGGACGTCAGCGCCTGGTGGCGCTACGTGCCTGGTGCCCACTGGCGACAGCCGGGCGGCGCTGGAACCAGCATTGAAGGCCGAGGCGCTTACCCCGTGGTGGCCGTCACCGTACAAGACGCGCGCGCCTACGCCGCTTGGCTGGGCCGCAGCCTGCCCAGCGAGGCCCAGTGGGAATGGGCCGCCCGTGGCGGCCGTGACGAGGCCATGCCACTCAAAGAACAACCACGCGATGCCAATACTTGGCAGGGCCCATTTCCGCACACCAACGCCCGCCAAGACGGTTTTGCGGGCCTGTCCCCCGTGGGCTGCTTTGCAGCCAACCCCTTGGGCTTGCAGGACATGGTGGGCAATGTCTGGGAACTCACGGGTGACGTGTTTGGCCTGCACGGCCAGCCTCAAGAAGCCGGGCCGCCCCTGACGGTGCGCGCTGTGGCCGCCAAGCAATACGTGATCAAGGGCGGCTCTTTTTTGTGTTCGCCTGACTACTGCTTGCGCTACCGACCCGGCTCGCGCCAACCCCAAGACGACGATTTGGGCACCAGCCATGTGGGGTTTCGCACGGTGCTGCATGCGCCTGGCCCGGCTCTGCTTCAATAATCCTCAATGAACCCGATTGACTAAATGCCCCTCGCCATGACTGCAGAGCCGATTCACCTTCACGCGCTGCTGGCCGCTCAGCGGCAGGCCCACGCGGGCGACCCGCTGCCCGACGCCGCCACCCGCCGCGACCGCCTGGACCGCCTGCGGCGCTTGGGTTTTGACCATGCCCGTGAGATTGCGCAAGCCATCAGCGACGACTATGGCCACCGGCCTTGGCAAGAAACCCTGGTGGCCGAGTTCGCCATGTTTGACGAGCGCCTGCGTTTTAGCCGCCGCCGCCTGGCTGGCTGGATGAAACGCCGCCGCGTGCCCACCACCTTTCATTACGGCCTGGCCAGCAACTGGCAAATGCCCCAGCCTCTGGGTGTGGTGGGCGTGCTCAGCCCCTGGAATTACCCCTTTGACCTGTGCATGGCGCCCACCATAGACGCCCTGGCCGCGGGCAACCGGGTGATGATCAAGCCCTCCGAGCTCACGCCTCGCTTTAGCGCCTTGCTGCAGCAACTGGTGGCGCAAGCTTTTGACGCCACCGAACTGGTGGTGGTGCCTGGCGACGCTGAGTTGGCGGCCCGCTTCAGCGCCTTGCCCTTTGACCATTTGATATTCACCGGTTCCACCGCCGTGGGCCGCAAAGTGGCCGCTGCTGCTGCGCCCAACCTCACGCCCTTGACGCTGGAGCTGGGCGGCAAGTCGCCGGTGCTGGTGGCGCCCGACTGCAACTTGGAACGCGCGGCCGAGCGCCTGGCCTGGGGCAAGCTGCTCAACGCCGGGCAAACCTGCATTGCCCCCGACTATGTGCTGGCCCCCCGAGCCCAAATTCCCGCTCTGTGCCGCGCGCTGGAGCAGGCCATGGCCCGCATGTACCCCAGCCTGGCACGCAATCCCGACTACTGCAGCATCATCAGCCCCCGCCACCTGGGGCGGCTGCACGCGCTGCTGGACGACGCCCGCGCCCTGGGCGCCCAGGTGCACACCATCAACCCGGCGCAAGAAAGCTTTGACGCGGCCAGCCAAAAAATGGCGCCCACCTTGGTCACTGGCACCACGGCCGCCATGCGCCTGATGCAAGAAGAAATTTTTGGCCCCATCTTGCCCATCGTGCCCTACGACGACTTTGCCCAAGCCATTGACGCCGTGGCCGCTGGCGAGCGGCCACTGGCGTTGTATTGGTTTGGCGAGGACAAACGCCTGCTGGAAGACACGCTCAAGCGCACCGTCTCGGGCGGGGTGTCGGTCAACGACTGTCTGCTGCATGTCAGCCAGCTGCACCAGCCCTTTGGCGGCGTGGGCGCGAGCGGGCAGGGCGCGCACCACGGCCAGCGCGGCTTTGAGGCCTTCAGCCACCTCAAGCCCATCTTTGTGCAATCGAGGTGGCACGGCATGAACCTGGTGAGTCCGCCCTACGGCCGGCTGCTGGAATCTGCCTGGCGCTTTGTCACAGGAAAGAGCCGCTGACATGAACGGCGATCAGCAACTGCTGCAAATCTTGGTGGTCAGCGGCGTGATGCTGGGCTTTGCCTTGGCCGAATGGGGCCGCGGCCTCTTGTTCCCCAAAGAAGCCTCGCGTGGCGACCTGAAGCTGGACATCGCCATGGCGCTGCTGCTGCCTGTCATCTCTGGCCTGGTGCTCATGGCGTCTATGGCCCTGTGCCTTCAATTCATGCCCGAGCAGCGCGGTGCCTGGGCCCACTGGGCCTGGTGGCAAATGCTGTTGGTGCTGCTGGTGGCCGACGACCTCACCCAATACCTCTGGCACCGCTTGAGCCACACCAGCGCGATGTGGCCGCTGCACCGGGCCCACCACTCGGCCGCTTACATGAGCGTGCGCGTGGTTTACCGCAACAACATTTTTTACTACGCCATGATGCCCGGCATTTGGCTGTCGGGTGTGCTGTTGTTCCTGGGCTTTGGCTGGGTCTATGTGGCGTATTCAGCGCTCAAGGTGTCTGTCATCATTGGTGCCCACTCGTCCGTGCGTTGGGACCAGTTTTTGTACCAGCGGCCTGCGCTGCGGCCCCTGGCCTGGGTGCTGGAGCGCACGATTTCTACACCCGCCACGCATTTTGCGCACCACGCCCTGGTGGAGGGTGACGGCGTGGGCCACTACAGCGGCAACTACGGCAATTTGCTGTTTGTGTGGGACTTGTTGTTTGGCACCGCCCACCTCTCGCGCCGCTACCCTGCGGCCTATGGGCTGCAAGACGACAGGCAGCACGGCCAGGAACACTGGCTCACGCAAATCAGCTACCCGCTCAGAAAGTCAGCTCGGCCCGCCACGGTGCTGGGAGATGGCCCGCACGGCCCACCCGCTTGAGCAGTGCCCACCTCTAGGGGCAGGCACTTTATGCGGCCGGCTTCACTGCCGCCTGCCCAATCACGTGCCGCGTGATCACCGCTTTGATGTAAGCCTTGACCGCCTCAGAGGTGTGAGGCCGGCTCAGCGCTTGGTTGCTGCCCGTGATGGCCAGGTAAAACAAGGCCGCCAGCTCGCGCGCCCGCAGTGCATCGCCCGTGAGGCGATTGAACTTGTGCGTGAACAAGTCCATGCGCTGGCTGTCGATCTCGGCCAGCATGGTGGCCACGGCCGCATCGCGCCGGCCTAGATCGCGCAGGGCCAGCTCAAAGCGCACGTTCTCCAGCTTGGGGCCGGCGTGCGTCAGAGCCGCATCCAACAAGTGCTCCAAATCCGCATGAGGGTCTGCGCTGTCGCTTTGCCACTGGAGCTCGCATACGGCTTGTTCCAGTCCCTGCCAGCGGGCCAGCAAGGCCTCAATCAAGGCCGCGTGGTCTTTGAAGTGCCAGTAAAAACTGCCCCGTGTCACCCCCAGGCGCTCGGCCAGCAAGAGCACGCGCGCCTGGTCAAAGCCAGCTTCGACCACCGCCGCAAACGCCGCATCCAGCCAGTCCTCGCGTGTCAAACGTGTCGTGTTCGCTGCACTGCGTGGGCGGCTGGGCGGGGGAGGGGAGGCGGTTTGGTCTGGCATGTAGGAATTTTTTACTTATTTTAAGGAGCCTGTGTGGACATGAGCAGGTCAAGGCCAGATCTTGTGCCGAAGGTGTCTGGCTAGGGCATGTCCGGCCGACCCCAAACAGCCTTGCGGCGTTGTGGCAATCTTCAGCCTGCGTGAGCAAGGTCGAGGTGTGCTCAGCGACTTGACGGATCAGGCTCTGTGATCGGGTGATCTTGGCGCTGCTTGTGTTTGACAGCGCGTGGGCTTGCGCCCATTTCACCCACTCAACGCCCAGTAAATACCGGCTTGCGCTTTTCTCGGAAGGCGACCATGGCCTCACGGCTGTCTAGGCTGTTGAGGCAGTCGGCCATGTGTTGGTAGTAGGCCGGGTCACTGGCAGGCAGAGTCTGCATGGCCCGCAGGGCCAGCTTGCTCGTGCGCATGCTCAGGGGGGCGTTGGCGGCCAGTGTCTGTGCCAGCGAGGCGATGTCGGCTTCAAAGTCCTCGGACTTGAACACTCTGTGCACCAGCCCGCAGGCCATGGCCTGCTCGCTGCTCAGGGGCTGGCTGCTGAGCAACATGTCAGCCGCTCGCGCCATGCCTGCGGCTTGGGCCAGCGCAGCCAGGCCTTCCATTGGGTAAACAAAGCCGTACTTGTTGGGCGGCATGACAAAGCTGCAGGCCTGGTCGCAGATGCGCATATCGGCATGGCAAAACAGGTCGAGGCCGGCGCCAATCACAAACCGGCGGGCGGCAGCAAGCACGGGGTGGCGGCAGTGGGCGATGGCCTGGGCCGCTTGGCGCACCGGCGCGTGAATGGCGCGCGCGTCAGCAGCGCTGAGCGGGTGCGCCGGTAATTCGTCGAGGTTGTAACCCGCAGAAAAGGCAAGCTCGCCAGCACCGCGCAAAACCACCACCCGCAAGTCCTCGCGCGCAGAACACTCGCCCAGGGCGGCCTCCAGCCCCTGCAGCATGGCGCCGGTCAGGGCATTGCGTGCCTGCGGTCTGTTGAAGACGATCGTTGCCACCGGGCCGTCTATGGCCAGTTGCAGGGTGTCGTCCGGGCTGCCCATGCTCAGGTGCCGGCCGTCGCGCCCCGCAGCGGTGCCAGCAAGTTGCGCAGGTCGGTGCAATGCTCCAGGTCTTCAAGCGCATTGAACAAGCCGCTGGCAGCCGGTATCGGCACCAAGTCGTGGGTGCAGGCCATGAATTTTTCGCGGCGCTCGGCCTGCGTCATCGGGTTGCGCGGATCGCCCGAGGGCACCAGCACCTTGCGGGTGTAGCTCTGCCCACGTGCGTGTACCGTGACCTCGGCCGGCACCGCGTCGGCCGACACATCGGGCTCGAGGTCGGCCCGCGAGCGAAAGCTGATCTTGGGCAGCAAGGCCTGCACCCGGGCATCTTGCGTCCAGTGGTCCTCATACTGGCTAGGCCCGGCCTGGCCCTCGACCGCTGCCACTGCCAGGCTGAACTCCATGCTGAACTTGCCCTCCAGCCCGGTGACGGGTCGGGGGTAGAGCAAGACCTTCTTGGCCAGCGGACTGGCATCGCAGTCGATCTTGTCTATCTCTTCGGCCTTTATCTGATGCTCCTTGCAAATGGCCAGCAGGGCATCGAGCGCGCAATGGGTGCAGCCGCAGGCCGGGTAGCGCTTGAGCACGATGCCCGGCGCGCTCAGCTCCCAGGGCTGGCCCAGGCTGGCGGCCCACTCCTCAGGAGTAGGCGTGCTGCGCGCTTGCAGCACCTGGGCCCAGCCCACCTCGCCCTCAAAGGCCCGCAGGTCGGAGGTAAAGCCTTCCCGCGCCAACTCGGCCGACAAAATGCCGGCGCGGGCAGCATTGCCCGCATGAAAGGGTTTGGTCATGGTGCCAAAGTTGCGCCGCACGCCGCTGGCCTGCGAGGCGGCCAGGCCCAAAGCCATGGCGGTTTGCTGAGGGTCCAGGCGCATGAGCTTGGCGCTGGCGGCCGCCGCGCCGATCACGCCCATGGTGGCGGTCGAGTGCCAACCGTGCTCATAGTGCTGGGGGTTGGCCGCACGGCCGAACTTGCCGATGATCTCGACGCCGATGGCATAAGCCATGATGAGTTCGCGGCCCGATGCACCTGTGGCCTCGGCCAGCGCCAGGGCTGCCGGCAGCACCGCCACCGAGGGGTGACCGTATTGGGTCCAGAGGATGTCGTCGTAGTCGAGGGCGTGGCCGGCGGTGCCATTGGCCAGAGCAGCGGCCTGCGGACTCAGGCTGCGGCCTGAGCCAATCACCGTCGCCGAACCTTCTCCGCTGGATGCGTCTGCCACCTTGCGCACGATGGCCCCGGTGGGCGTGGCCGCACCCGCCACCGTGCAGCCTATGCAGTCTGAAATCGCGGCCTTGGCGCCGGCCAGGTCGGCGGCACTGAGCATATCGAATTTGGCATTGCCCACAAACTGGGCCAAGGCTTGGCTGACGGTCATATCACGCCTGCTTTCTTAAGTTCGTCAATCTGCTGATCGCTGGCGCCGAGCAATTCGCGCAGCACCGCCACCGTGTGTTCGCCCTGCACCGGTGCGGCGCTGGCCTGGCCGTCGCGTATGCCCTCGACCTTCATCGGGTTTCCCGGTGCGCGCGCCCGGCCGTAGGCGGGGTGGTCAGTCTGCACCACCATGTGGCGCCCGAGCACCACCGGGTCATTGAGGGTCTGGTCGACGGTATTGATGGGCGCGCAGGGCACGCGTTGAGCGAGCAATTCTTCGAGCCACTGGGCAGCCGGCCGGGTCTTGAGAATGGCCTTGATGATGGTCAGCAACTCTTCGCGGTGCTGCGATCGCTGATCGGCGCTGGCGTACCGCGGGTCGGCGGCGAGATGGGCCATGCCCAGCACCTCGCAGGTTTCCTTCCAGTAGCGCTCGCCAAAGATGGCGATCACCATCCACTGGGTTTTTGTCTCAAAGGCCTGGTAGGGCACATTGACCACATGGCCTGAGCCCTGCGGGCCGGGCACCTGGCCAGTGTTGAGGTAGTTGGCGCCCATGTAGCTGAGCAGGGCGGCCATGCAGTCGAGCATGCTGACTTCCACATGCCGGCCGCGGCCGGTGAGCTGCCGTGCCTGCAGCGCGGCCAAGATGCCCGTGGAGGCATACATGCCGGCGGCGATGTCGCCCATGGGCAAGCCCAGCCGCACGGGCGGGCCGCCGGGCACGCCGGTCACGCTCATCGCTCCGCCCATGGCCTGCACGATCAGGTCAAAGCTCGAACGCAGCCGGTACTCGCCGGTGTTGCCAAAGCCTGAAATGGAGCAGGACACCAAGCGCGGATTGACCGCCTGGCGCAGCTCCTCATAGTCCACGCCGAAGCGGGCCATGGTGTCGGGCCTGAAGTTGTCGATGATCACGTCCGCCTGCGCGCACAGCTGACGCAGCAGCGCCACACCCTGCGGATGTTTGAGGTTGAGCGTCAGCCCCTCCTTGTTGCGGTTGACGCCGGCAAAGTAGGACGACACGCCCGCCCCCAGATGCGGCGCCAGGCCGCGGGTGGAGTCACCTTCACCGTCTTCCACCGGCTCAATCTTGAGCACCCGCGCGCCCAGATCGGCCAACATCATGGTGCAGTGGGGACCGGCCAGCGCGCGCGTCAGGTCTATCACCACCAGGTTCTGCAAGGGAGGCGCCAGGTCTTTCGACCCCAAGGCTGCTTCTGCCATGGAAGGCCTATTTCTCGGTCTTGAGGTTGGCAGCTTGGATCACCTTTTCGAAGCGGGTCATGTCCGACTTGATGATGGCAGCAAACTCAGCCGGTGAGGTGGTGGTGGGCTCCAGGCCCTGGCTCTGCAGGTTCTCGCGCACATCGGGCAAGGCCATGACGGCAGCGATCTCGGCGGCCAGTTTGTTCACCAACTCTTTGGGCGTTGAGCCGTGGGCCAGGATGCCGGCCCAGGTGCCTGCCTCATAGCCGGGCAGGCCGGCCTCTGCAAAGGTGGGCACCTCAGGCAGCGCCACCGAGCGTGTGCGGCCTGAAATGGCCACGCCCTTGAGCTTGCCCGCCTTGATCTGGGAGATGACCGCGATCGGCGAGCTGAAATACGCTTGCACATGCCCCGCCAGCGTGTCGCTGAGGGCCGGGCCGCTGCCCTTGTAGGGCACCACCTGCAGCTTGACGCCGGCCATTGTGTTGAAGGTTTCAGCCGCCAGATGGGTCAGGCCCGCGTTGTCGCCAGCGGCGAAATTGATGGCCGAGGGATTGGACTTGGCCAGGGCGATGAACTCACGCAGATTGTTCGCCGGCACGGCCGGGTGCGCCACAAGGATCAGGTCAAACCTGTAAAGCGTGCTGACCGGCGAGAAGTCACGCTCGGTGTTGTAGGGCAGGCGGGCCATCATGTGCGGGTTGATGGTGTGGGTGTTGACCACCATCACCATGTGGTGCCCATCGGGCGCAGACCTGAGCAACTCCTCGGAGGCAATCACACCATTGCCACCGGGTCTGTTGTCAACGACCACCCCTTGGCCCAGGCGCTCGCTGAGCTTTTGACCCAGCAGGCGGGCCACCACGGTGGTGCTGCCGCCGGGCGGAAAGGCCACGATGATGCGCATGGGCTTGTTCGGAAACCCAGTCTGGGCCCAACTGCTGCCAGCGGCTGCAGCCACAGTCAGGGTGATGAAACTGCGACGGGTACTCTGGTTCATGATGGGCTCCTTATTCCGAACGGATGTTGGCGCTGCGAACCACGTTGGTCCATTTTTTTTCTTCGGCGATCCACATCTTGCCAAAGCCCTCTAGCGTGCTGGGCACCGGCTCGGCGCCCAGCTTTTCATAGCGAGCCCGCACAGCTGGATTGGCCAGGGCTTTGTTGACCTCGGTGTTCAGTCGCTGCAGCACCGCCTGAGGCGTGCCCTTGGGGGCGACAAAACCATACCAGGCGGTGACATCAAAGCCCTTGACGCCTTGCTCAGAAATCGTAGGTATGGTCGGCGTGAGGCTGGCTTTTTCCAGGCTGGTCACAGCCAGTGCCTTGACCGACCCGCTCTTGACATGCTGCGACGAAGACACCACCGTGTCCATCATCATGCTGAGCTGGCCGCCCAGCACATCGGCCAGAGCGGCCGAGCTTCCTTTGTAAGGCACATGCAGAATATCAACCTGGGCCATGGACTTGAACAGTTCCATGCCCACATGGTTGATCGAGCCATTGCCGGCCGATCCGTAGGACAAGCTGCCCGGCTTGGCCTTGGCCAGGGCCAGCAAATCATCCAGGTTGTTGACCGGCAACTTGTTGTGGGTGATCAAAATAAAGGGGGAACTGCCGATCAGCGCGATGGGCACAAAGTCACCAATGGGATCAAAACTCAGGTTTTTGCTGAGCGAGGGCATCATGGAGGTGGCTGTGGTGCCTACATACAAGGTGTAGCCGTCAGGTGCGGCCTTGGCCACCAGCGCTGCGCCCAGGCCGCCGCCGGCACCGGGTCGGTTTTCAATGATGATCTGCGCTTTCATGTCTTCGGCCATCTGCTGGGCCACGATGCGGGTCAGCACGTCGGTGCCGCCGCCGGGCGCAAAGGGCACGACGATGCGAATGGGTTTGTCGGGAAAGCTTGTCTGTCCAAACGCACAAGCGCAAGACAGAACAAGGCTCAGGGCGCCAAGCAGGCGGGGAAAAGCGATGGGTTTCATGGCAGTCTCCAGGTGGTTTTGGGCACAAGGTCTCAAAGGTCTCAAATGCCGACGGATCGGCGCGGCGCGTTCTTCTCGATGTAAGTGATGATTTTTTCAATGGGCGTGCCAGGCAAAAAGATTTCGCTCATGCCTGCCGCCTTGAGCGCCGGGATGTCCTCGTCGGGGATGATGCCCCCGGCCACCACCATCAGGTCGTCGCGGCAGCCGCGCGAGCGCAGAGCCTGCATCAGGTCGGGACCGAGTTGCAGGTGGTCGGCGGCCGCAAAATTAATGGCGACCACATCGGCGTCTTCATCGACGGCGGCGCTGGCGATCTGGTCGACCGACAGGCGCATGCCCAGGTAGATCACCTCCATGCCGGCGTCACGCAGCGCGCGGGTCACCACCTTGATGCCGCGGTCATGCCCGTCTAGCCCGGGCTTGCCGGCGATAATGCGTATCTTGCCCTTTGGGTCTTTGGCTTGCATATCAGTAACTCTGCATTGGGTTGTGCACGCCCCAGCAGCGGCGCAGCACGCCGCAGATCTCGCCCAGGGTGACGCGGGCCTTGGCGGCCTCGATGAACAAGGGCATCAGGTTGTCGCTGCCGCGCGCAGCCTGCTCAATGCGCTCGAGCAGGGCGGCAGCGCGGTCCGCGTCACGCCGCTGGCGCAGCTGGGCCAGGCGCTCGCACTGGGCCTTTTCCAGGCTGTCGTCGACACGGAAGGTCTCGATCGGGTCGGCCTCACGACCTTCTTCTGGCAGGTATTTGTTCATCGCGACAAACACATGCTCTGCTCTTTCGACCTTCTGCTGAAAGGCGTAGCTGGACTCTTCAATGGCTTGCTGGACCCAGCCGCTCTCGTGCGCGGCAATCATGCCGCCCATCTCGTCGATCTGCTGGAGGATGGCTGCGGCGCGCTCTTCAATCTCATTGGTGAGCGACTCGACGTAATACGATCCGCCCAGCGGGTCTATGGTGTTGGTGATGCCAAATTCATCGACCATCATCTGCTGGGTGCGCAGCGCGATCTTGGCGGCGCGCTCGGTCGGCAGCGCGAAGGCCTCATCCAGGCCCGCCGTGAAAATGGCCTGGGCCCCGCCCAGCGCTCCAATCAGGGCGTGCATGGCGATGCGCACAATGTTGTTCTCAGGCTCCTGGCGGGTCAGGGTGGAGCCCAGCGTGCCGCAATAGATGCGGAACATCGAAGAGCGCGGGTCCTTGGGCTGGAAGCGCTCTTGCATGACTCGGGTAAACAGGCGCCGGGCCGCCCGAAACTTGGCCACTTCTTCAAACAGGTCGCGGTAGCAGCCCAGCGAATACGACAGACGTGGCGCGAATTCATCGACATCCAGGCCCCGCTCCAGCGCCGATTCAATGTAGACGATGGCATGGGCCAGGGCAAAAGCCACCTCTTGCACCGCAGTCGCGCCGGCCTCGCGCATGTGCACACCGGTGATGGACAGGGTATTCCACTTGGGCACATGGTGAAAGCAGTGCTCGATCAGGTCGGTGGTCAGGCGCAGCGAGGGACGCACCGGAAAAATGTAGGTGCCGCGCGCAACATACTCTTTGAGGATGTCGTTTTGCGTCGTGCCCTGCAGCACCCGCATATCGATGCCGCGCTCCTGCGCCATCGCCAGGTAAAAGGCCAGGATGATGGGGGCCGTCGAGTTGATGGTCATGGCCACGCTCACATCCTGCACCGGGATGCCGTCAAACAGGGTGTGCATGTCATCGATGGAGTCGATGGCCACGCCCACCTTGCCGACCGAGCCCTTGGCCTGCGGCGCATCGGAGTCGTAACCAATCTGGCTAGGCAGATCAAAAGCGATGGTCAAGGCCTTCTCATTGAGTCCGAGCAGGTATTTGAAGCGCTGGTTGGTCTCCTGCGGCGTGCCAAAGCCCGAGTAGGGTCGAATGGTCCAGAGTCGGCCGCGGTACATGGTCGGGTAGACGCCCCGGGTAAAAGGCGCCTGGCCTGGAAAACCAAGGTCGCGCTCATAGTCGCGGCCCGCCAGATCGGCCGGTGTGTACAGGCGCTTGATGGGGATGTTGGCTTCAGAGATGAACTCGGCCTTGCGTTCTGGTGATTTCTTGAGCACCGGCGAGAGCGTTTGCTCATGCCAGCGCTTCATCGCCTCGGCCAGGTTGGCGCTGCCTGAAGCATCGGTAGATGTCGCTGAATCGCTCATGCGCCCGCCCTTGTCTTGGAGCTGGACCATTTGTAGATGTTGTTGCGCTGCACTGCCGAGGAGCCGCCAATGATGGGCAGCAGCAAGGCATCGCGCACATAGCGCTCAGCGTCGAAGTCCTTCACATAGCCATAGGCGCCGTGAATGGTCTGGCATTCAAGCGCAATGGTCTTAGAGGCTTCGGTGGCAAACAGCTTGGCCATGGAGGTTTCGACGCCGCAGGGGATGCGCTCGTTGGCCATCCAGGCGGCGTGGTAAAGCATTAGGCGTGCGCCGTGCAACTGGGTTTTCATGTCGGCCAGCTTGTGCTGGATGGACTGGTAGTTTTCGATGGTCTTGCCAAACTGGCGGCGCTGGCGGGCGTAGTCCCAGGCATCGTCAAGTGCCGCGCGGGCAATGCCCACCGCAATGGCGGCCACCTCGAGTTTTTCAACATCGAGGCCGGAGCCGACGATCATCTTCCAGCCGCGGTTCCAACCCTCTTCGCCGCCCATGACATTGTCAAAAGGCACCTCGACGTTGTCAAAGCTCACGTCGGTGGTGGCCGCGCCGTGGGTGCCCAGGGTGTGGATGGGGGTGATGGTGACGCCAGGGGTGTCGGGCGGGATCATCACCATCGACAGGTTGTTGTAGCGCTCTTGTTCAGGGCCGGTGCGCACCAGGGCGTAGATGTAGTCGGAGATGGCCGAGCCGGTGCAAAAGCGCTTGGCGCCGTTGATGCGCACCATGCCACCTGCCACCCGTTCCGCCCGTGTTTTCACGCTGGCCAGGTCGGCGCCGGTGTCGGGCTCGGTCCAGCCATAGGAGAAGATCAGCGAGCCATCAACCACCTTGGGCAGGAACTGGCGCTTTTGCTCTTCGGTGGCGCAGTCGACGATGTTCATGCCGGCGTAGCAGGCGCCCATGATGTAGGGGATGCCGACGGCCGAGCTGCGACGGGAGAGCTCTTCAATCACCACCATGGTGGCCAGAATGTCGCGGCCAGCGCCGCCGTATTCCTCGGGCACCGTCAGCCCCATCACGCCAAGTTGGGCCAGCTTGTCAAAGACATCGCGCGGGAAATAGTTGTCCCGGTCCCAACGCTGCGCCAGTGGGCGGGGCATTTCCTTGTCCACAAAACGCTCCAGGACGTCGCGCAGTTGGCGTATGTTGTCCGGTTCGGTGAAATTCATCCTGGCCTTTTTTATCGAGGGTGGGCGGCGCGGGAGGCGCTTCAGCGCCCAACAAACACCGGCTTGCGCTTTTCCCGGAAGGCGTTGACCGCCTCCTGATGGTCGACCGTCACGTTGGACATGGCTTCATAGGCGATTGAGGCGTCCATGATGCTGCTGGCCAGTTGCTTGAGACCGATGTTGATGGAAAGCTTGGTCCACTTGATGGCCTTGATCGCACCGGCTGCCAGGCCGTCGGCAAACTGGCCCACCCGGTCGTCGAGCTCTGCCAGCGGAACCACATGGTTGATCAGGCCCATGCCAGCGGCTTGGGTGGCTGTCATCAGGTTGCCGGTCATCAGGTATTCCTTGGCGCGGGCATAGCCTATGAGCTGAGGCCAGATGACCGCACCGCCGTCACCGGCGACCAGGCCGACCGAGACATGGGGGTCGCCGATCTTGGCGCTGTCGGCAGCAAACACGATGTCGCAAAACAGGGCGATGGTGGCACCCAGACCGGTAGCATGGCCGTTGAGCTTGGCAATCACCGGCTTTTCGCAGTCAAGCAGCGAAAAAATGATTTGTTTGGCCTCGCGCGCGGTTTTCTCAAAGGAGGCCGGCTCGTCAATCATCTTCTGGAAAAACACCACGTCGCCGCCCGAAGAAAAGGCGCGGCCTGCGCCGGCGAGCACCACGATGTCGGAGTCTGCGTCATTGGACGCGTCGGTAAAAACCCGGGCCAGTTCCTCGTGCATCACCTCGTCAACCGCATTGAGCGTGGCCGGCCGGTTCATGGTGATCTCAAGAATGCGACCCCGACGCACAAAGCTCAGGGTGGTGTAGGTATCGAAATGCACTGGCTCTGCTCCCATCAATCTATTGACCCAATGATGGCAAACATGGGACAAAGAATCAACACTCACTGAATCGTCATTCATTGGGATGAACCCTTGGAATTTCTTTTAAATACAATGAGCTGGAACATGCTGACCAGCAAAAACGAAGCCACAGGCGCCGACAAGCTCACTGCTGCCGGCCGCAGCCGCAAGCGGCAGACCCGCGAGGAGCGCGCGCCCGATGCGCGCGATCAAATCTTCGCTGCAGCTGCCAAGGTGGTGGGCGAACACGGCTATGCCTCAGCCTCGATCACCCGCATCACCGAAGAGGCGGGCATGGCGCAGGGTACTTTTTATTTGTACTTTTCTTCGCGGCAGAGCCTGTTTGACGAACTCCTGCCGCATGTGGGCAAGGACATGCTGCACTTTGTAGGCAGTCGGGTGGCCGGCGCCCAGGACATCTTGGAGATGGAAGAGCGCGGTTTTAGAGCTTTCTTTGAATTCCTGGGTCCTAACCCGGGCTTCTTTCGCATCCTCAATGAGGCGGAGGTGGCCGCGCCCAAGGCGCACGAGGAACACTTTAGGCGCACGGTGAGCCACTTTGTGCATGCCATTGAGTCGGCGATGCAGGCCGGCCAGGTCCGCAACTTCAAGCTCAGCGAGATCGAAACCCTGGTGTATGTGCTGATGGCGGCGCGCAGCTACCTGTACATGCGCTACGTCAAGGGTCAGGGCGCCGGTGCCCGCCTGCCGGAGGAGGTCATCAAGACCTATATGCGCCTGGTGCGCAGCGGCCTTAATTAGCCTGAGGACCAGTCAGCCCGGCTCAAGCGCTCGGGCGAGCAACTGCTGCACCGCCCCTGGGAAATCCTGCTGCCCTTGCAGCAAAGCCTGGCCTATGGCTTGCAGGCTGGCGTTGTCCAGCGCCGCGATGCGCTGCTGCAAGACTTGACCGGCCATCGCGGCCAGCGTTTTTTGCAAGCGGCGCATGCGCTCCTGCGCGGGCGCCGTCACCCGGGCAGCGTGGGCCGCATAGACCGCATCGAGCAGGTCGGCGGCGCCCGCACCGGTGCTGGCGGTGGTGGCGATCACCGGCGGTATGGGGCCATTGCCGAGATGGGCGGCTGCCTGCAGCGCCCGAGCCAGTCCCTGCGCGCCCGGCAGGTCGGACTTGTTGACGGCATACACATCGGCCATTTCGAGCACACCGGCCTTGATCATCTGCACCTCGTCGCCCATGCCCGGAGCGCACACCAGCACCGTCAGTTGGGCCAGACCGCTGACCTCGGTCTCGGACTGCCCGACCCCCACCGTCTCAACAATGATCAGGTCCTTGCCGGCCGCATCAAGCACATCAACCACCCTAGACGCCGCCGCCGACAAGCCCCCTAAATGACCTCGGGCAGCCAGGCTGCGCACAAACACACCACTGTCGCCAGCCATGGCCAGCATGCGGATGCGGTCGCCCAGCACCGCCCCACCGGTCAAGGGACTAGAGGGGTCAACCGCCACCACGCCCACCTGCAAACCGCGCTGTCGCGCCTCGGTGATGCAGGCGGCAATCAAGGTGGATTTGCCCGCCCCCGGGGCGCCGGTAAAGCCGACCACCACCGCCCGACCCACCCGGGGGTAGACGGCTGCCAGCACGGCAGCCGCATCAAGGGTGTGTTCTTCCACGGCTGTGATGGCTCGGGCCAAGCCGGCCCGCTGACCGTCGAGCGCCGCGCTCAGCCAAGCTGGAGGCTGGGCCTGCGGAGACGAGGAATTTGGTGTGCTCAAGATGCAACTGATGTTAACAACTGGGATAGATGAGCCCTAAGGCCCAGTGACCGTGTTGGAGTCCATCACAAAGGTCAGGCTGAATTGATTGACGTCTGCGGTCGTTCATAGACAAGCTGGTTGAGCGTCAAAGTACCAGACCCCGAGTGCTTAAAAAACAAGCACCAATCGGCCGCGTGTCCCGCCCGCTTCGAGCCGGCGGTGCGCCTCACCCGCTTGCTCGGGCGCATAGGTGGCGGCCACGCGCAGCGTGATCAGGCCCTTGTGCACGTCTTGCCGCAATTGGCGCAGCACATCTGCCCGGTGGTTGTACTGGCGCACCCAGGTGGCGTGGCAAACAATGCCGCGCTCTTGCATGGACCAGCCCCGCACCGTGGCAAAGCTGCCGCCGTCGCGCACCGCGCCTATAGCTTGTTCGCTTTGGTAGGAACCATCGGCCAGTCCGTCCACGCCCTGGGGCATGACCCGGCGAATTTGCGCGGCGATGTCGGCGCCTCGGGGTACCACGACATCGGCGCCGAAGGAGCGCACCAAGGCCTCATCGGCGGGCGAGGCATCGGCAATCACGCGCAGGCCAGCTTGTTTGGCCAGCTGTATCACATAGCCTCC
>Ga0209550_10001930_pt1 | contig 20032 bp, 18 predicted proteins | sample LauGreSuBDMM15SN_2_FD_187567 | JGI IMG/M metagenome (GOLD analysis project Ga0209550, IMG submission 187567) | Freshwater lake microbial communities from Lake Michigan, USA - Su13.BD.MM15.SN (SPAdes) (version 5) | ecosystem: Environmental > Aquatic > Freshwater > Lake | place: Lake Michigan... | reverse complement strand
TGAGTTGCCTGGGCCTTTGCTATTGACAGGGCACTCAGGCTTCAAAGGTACTTGGATGACACTTCTCTTCGAACACCTAGGTGTGCCTGTAATTGGATACTCTCTAGAACCAGAGAAAGACTCCCTCTTTGATCGCGGTAAGCGAATTGGTTCAATTCCAGAGAGATTCGCTGATATTCGAGATTATGAGGCGTTAGAAAGCTTCATTGACCTACATAGGCCTTCAACAATGATTCACATGGCTGCGCAACCTCTGGTTTTAGAGTCCTATGAATATCCCCGTGAAACCTTTGATATCAATATAATGGGGACAGTCAACGTTTTGGATATTGCATTTAGGAAAGACTTCATTAAGGCAATTGTCGTTGTGACGACAGATAAGGTTTATAGAAACGATAACTCAGGACGGGCATTTATTGAATCTGATCCGCTGGAAGGAAAAGATCCTTATAGTGCAAGTAAAGTCGGGACTGAGGCAGTTGTAGCAGCTTGGCAACAGATTTCGAGAACCTCGGGTGGCCCAAAAGTCGTCTCGGTCCGGGCTGGAAATGTAATTGGTGGCGGAGATTTTGCAGCGAACAGGATAATCCCAGACCTCATCCGTGGAATCATTACAGGGGAAGCGGTTGAAATTAGAAGTCCAAATAGCACACGACCTTGGCAGCATGTGCTGGATCCCCTACACGGCTATATCAAAGCGCTTGAAAGTTTAATTCTAGGGAACGATCTTGTTTGTTTAAACTTTGGTCCCACAGATAAAAGTCTGAATGTGTCAGAGCTAGTCAAAATTGGAATCGCATACTTTCCAGCATTAAGTGATTTAACTAGTAACAATACTAAACCGGAGTCTGACCTGGAATCAATCTCTTTGGGATTGAATCCAGGCAAAAGTATTGCTGAATTAAATTGGCAACCTAAGTGGGATCAAGTTGAATCAATCAGCAAAACCTTTACCTGGTGGAAAAAGATCGTAGAAGAGGAATCTAATCCCATGGCTATCTGCATTCAGAATATTGAAGAGTTTTTGGCTCAAGATTAATTTAGTTCCGTTGTACCAGGATACTTGATTCATATTCTAGGCCAGATTTTTTGTAGATTAAACTCTACTTGCATTGGCAACGCAAAATTCGCATAGGAGTTTAGAAAGTGAGCCACAACAATCTAAATAATTAACTCCGTGATTTTAAGGCTCGCAAATAGATTCTTAAGAATTTTGGCATTCTATTTTTCCATTTTCGAAAAGTCTGAATAAGAATTTTCTCACCACTTGTGATGGTCAAACTCAGAGTTCCGCTTTGCTCAAGATATTCTGTTATCTGTCCGACAATCAAGTCAGCATTAATTTCATTAAGATCTTCATACAGACTATGGCAATCTATTATTATCGCTCCTGCTGGTTTTTTGCTGTGTATACAACTAACAACATATTGATAAATCGCCGATTTAGAACTGATTTCCTCGCATGCAAACTCTAATTTGCCACACACATTTATAGCAGGAAGAACGTTGATATTTCCTTCCATCCTATTCGGAAGTGATGGTATTTGTGAGATTAGATTCTTAACCTCTCCATTTTTAAGCAGCACTCCTGTACTGAATGCATACCTGCTGGCTATTACGATTGCCGTTTGTGCACTACTACTAGTTTTTATTAGACTCATATATATAGTATTTAGAATTGGGCGAGAGAAATCTGAGTCACCGTAAATTGGGAGAGATTTGAGTAATTGGTCCCATAAACGAACTCTTTCTGAATCATTCAAAGACTGAATCCACCTAAAGAAATCCTCACTATTTGCCAGATCGTTAATCCAAATGTGAGCCTCAAAATACTTTCTTCGTAGTGGCGCTAAGAAACTCTCCTGTTGTGGGTGCACCCGATAATTTACGCCTATTGATTCCGAAGTAACGACGGTGCCAGCAATCAATAAACGCAAGCCAAGCCACCAATCAAATGCATATCTTGATGGAGGAGTCACGTCCGGCAAGCTTGAAGCTCGAATGAAAAGACAAGGCCAATGAAAAGGAGGTTCATAGAAGCCCCCTGCCATCTGCTCGATTGCAGACTTATATCTACTGGCGGAGGGAGCAATGATTTCGCCTGTCAAATCGCCATTTTCATTCATAATTGCAGCAGAGGCTGCAAAACCAACTATGTCCGGGTTTTGGCTTAGTGTTTTTTCCCAATCCGCAATTATCTCAAATCTTATTTCATCATCATCACTGGGGCACAATACCCAGTCAACATTATTTTCTTTCACTACTTCCCAATATGTAGATTGACGGGAGTCATTAATTTCAAATCTTACAATTTTGATACGATTAGGATTCTTGCTTTGCCAAGACTTGAGTTTTACTCCAATGGACTGCGGTGCACCATTATCTAAAATCAAGAAATCGACATCTAGTTGAAACAACTTTTCAAAGCTATTTAAAATTTGGTCCAGGAATTTTTCACGACCTTTTGTAACCAGAAATACGGTTAATTTCATGAGGAAAGTGTACCAATCGAAACCCCGGTCGTAGAAGTATCTGAATTCAGACTAGGTAGGCACTTAGGTATCACGTTACATAAAACCGGAACTACCTTTAAATTGATGGCTACTCATCCAAGTTGTGTAGGCAGTTTGTTTCATTCAACGAACTTAGCCTTTTCATTGTAAATGCAGGTCCTTAAACAGGGGCGTGAAGCATAGGGTAGACATATGGTTATACCCACAAAATTCATTCAATCAGGGATAGTCTTTGGGGATGGGGAAAGAGCAAATAAAGTGTGACTTACTTATACTTGGCGCAGGCGCAGTTGGAATCTCTGTCGGAATTGCTTACCTCGATGCCTATCCCGGCTCTTCAGTTGTGATAGTAGATAAAGAAGATCAAATTGGAAAGCATGCTAGTGGGAGAAACTCTGGCGTCCTCCACGCAGGATTCTACTATTCACCTGAGTCGTTAAAGGCTAAATTCTGTCATGACGGAAATCGTGCATTGCGCGTTCTTGTAAAAAAACATTCAATTCCACTTCGTGAAGTTGGGAAAGTTGTTGTAGCTAGAAACGAAGAAGAAGACTCAAGATTAGAATCTCTCTTTGACCGTGGTACAAAAAATGGAGTCGAGCTAGAGTTATTGGAAGAGTCGCAACTTTCGAAATATGAGCCCCTGGCTATTACTAAGAATAGATTCTTGTGGTCTCCTACAACGGCAGTCTCAGACCCGATGTTAGTGATTTCTGCTTTGCGTCAAGAATTTGAATGCTTGGGAGGGCAAATTCATTTAGCTGAGAGAATTAATCTCAAAGTCTCAGGCAATGAGGTTCAAGATTCAAACAATAAATACGACTCGAAATTAATCGTGAATGCCGCTGGAGCGCAGGCTGATCGAATTTCGCGCGAAATAAATGTTGGACTCGAATATGCAATGTTGCCGTTTATGGGGGTGTATAGGTATATAAGGCAAGATCATCTACCTCTCAAACGTCTCGTATATCCAGTACCACACCCCGTCAATCCATTCCTTGGAGTTCATTTCACCTTGACAGTGGATGGGCTTGTTAAAATAGGGCCGACGGCCATTCCTATAGTTGGACGAGAACAGTATTCGATTCTAAAAGGTTGGTCATTGGTTGATTTGAAGCAAGCTGCCAAAGGTGCTGCCTCGTTAGTTAAGGGGGAAAGTCACAATCTAGCTTCAATTCTGAAGTCTGAGTGGCCAAAAATAATGCTTTCGAAATTAGTGCAAGAATCAGCAGAACTTGTTCCGACGGCAATTGGTGTAAAGCATTGGAAAAAGAAACCACCTGGAATTCGTGCGCAGTTAGTACATTTACCATCCGGTAAGTTGGAACAAGATTTCGTTGTCCGTAAGTATCTTAATTCCCTTCATGTTCTCAATGCAGTTTCACCAGGATGGACAAGCGCAATTCCATTTGGAAAGTGGCTAGTAGAAAAGTATTTGAGTAACAACACAACATCTAGCGATCACTTGACCGGAGAGGCGAGTAATTGAGTAAAGCCTTTGTACTTTTTGATAGAGATGGGACATTAATTGAACATGTGCACCATTTAATCGATCCGGAATTAGTACAATTCAAGTCAGACTTGCAGAGTTCACTTCAAATTCTTGAAAAAGCTGGCTACAGGTTTGGAATCATCAGCAATCAATCTGTAATAGGTAGGGGCCTAGCAAGCGCCTCCGATATCCAGAAGGTCAACAAGAGAATAACTGATTTTTTAAGGCCATACGGAATTAGCTTTGATTTTGTCTACTTCTGTCCCCACCGCCCAGGCGATGGATGTGAATGCAGGAAGCCTGCAATTTCACTCGGACTAAAAGCAATCGCTGAGCATCGATTAGACCCAAGTCAAAGTTTTATGATTGGGGATCAAGAGAGTGATTTGATATTTGGGAAGAATTTGGGGTGCACGACCATTCAAGTTCAAGGAAATGCGAAAAAAAGCCGCTTTGCAGACTATTATTCAGTGACTCTTAAGGATGCGGCCAAGTGGATATTGACCAGGAAAGAATAGGTACTTGAATGAGTAAACTTTCGACTCGATTTCAAGAACTTGTTACTTTAATTCCTGAATTTGAGTTAGAAGCAACGAGCTCTATTGCCGCTGCCGCCGATGCTATTTCTCATGCATTTGAGGCCGGCAACAAAGTTCTAATTTGTGGAAATGGAGGGAGTGCTGCAGACTCTCAACACTTCGCAGCAGAATTTGTAAATGCTTTTTCAAGAGACTTAGATCGAAAAGCATTGCCCGCAATCGCTCTTTCTACGGATACTTCTATTTTAACTTCAATTGCTAATGATTTTAATTTCGAAAATGTATTTTCTAGACAAGTGGCCGCCTATGGCAAGCCTGGTGATGTGCTTATAACTCTAACTACAAGTGGTGCGTCAAAGAATTGCATCAGCGCAGTACAAATGGCTAAGTCATTAAAGATGACAAACATAGTTTTTACAAAAAAGAATGGACACATGAGTTCTTTAGCAGATATTCAAATCGAAGTTCCATCTCAAAATACGCAACATATCCAAGAGTGTCATATGCTCGCTTACCATGTGATTACCGAGCTAGTTGAAGACAAGCTATTTAGAGGGGGAACTAGTAAATGAAAATTCTAGTAACTGGTGGAGCTGGGTACATTGGCTCAGTTTTGGTACCTAACTTACTCAGCCAAGGGCACAAGGTAACAGTTATTGATAATTTTATGTACAAGCAGACGAGCTTAGCCTCTTCAATCCGTAATGAGAATCTGACATTAGTTTTTGGTGATGTGAGAGATGAATCCTTAATGATTCAGCTCCTTGCGAATGTAGATGTTGTTATTCCTCTAGCGGCGATTGTCGGTGCACCAGCATGTGACAGTGATCCTGTAGCAGCCCAATCGATTAACAAAGAATCAATTCTCTGGTTGCTAAAAAAATTGAGTAAAGATCAAAGAATAATAATGCCAACAACAAATAGTGCATATGGAAGTGGGGACAAGAACAATTTCTGCGACGAAACCTCGCCACTAAACCCCCTATCGCTCTATGCGCGAGATAAAGTTACGGTAGAGAAAGAGCTTATGCAGCACCCCAGCGCCACTAGTTTTAGATTGGCAACAGTATTCGGTATTTCTCCCAGAATGCGGATGGATTTACTTGTAAACAATTTCACTTACCGCGCAATTACCGATGGATTTGTGGTTGTATTCGAAGGACACTTCAAGAGGAACTATATACACGTCCTTGATGTGGTTCAAGCATTTAATCTCGCTATAGCAAATGAGAAAGATTTCGGGGGAGAAATCTTTAACGTTGGCCTTTCGGAAGCAAACATTTCAAAAATCGAACTTTGTCGTGAAATTCAATCTATAGTCCCAAGCTTTACTTATCTTGAGGCGGCTTTGGGAAAAGATCCTGATCAACGAAACTATGTAGTTTCAAATGAGAAAATTGAGAAATTTGGTTTTAAGCCCTCAGTATCACTTGGGAACGGGCTACAAGAATTGGTCAAAGGACTCAAAATGTTTAATCATAAACCTTTCACTAATATTTAATGATATGATCATCACTAAGACTCCGTACCGTATTTCTCTGTTCGGTGGAGGGACAGACCATCCTGCGTGGTATCGTGAAAATGGTGGGGAAGTCATCTCTTTTGCAATCGACAAGTATTGCTACTTAACAACAAGAGTCCTTCCACCGTTTTTTAGTCATAAGTATAGAATTGCTTATTCGAAAGTTGAGACTACAAATACAATTGCTGAAATCCAACATCCAGCAGTCCGTGGAGCCTTGCAAAAGTATTGTTCTGATTTAAGCTTAGAAATACATCATGATGGTGATTTACCCGCGCGAAGTGGAGTTGGCTCGTCCTCTGCTTTTGCAGTTGGTTTAATTCATTCTCTTTCAATACTACAGAATAAAGAAATTTCAAAGGAAGAATTGGCAAATGAGGCTATCTATCTTGAACAGATTGAGCTAAATGAAAACGTTGGGTCCCAGGATCAAATTGCCTGCGCAATAGGTGGCCTAAACTACATCAAATTTGGTGGGCAAAGAGAATGGGTTCACGAACCCTTACCCATAAATGACTTGAAAAAAAATGAAATTGAAAGCCGGGTGGTGTTAATCTATACAGGAGTACATCGTTCCAGTTCTGATGTACAGGCGAATCTACTGATTGACTTGAATAAGAAAACAAAAACCATGCAACGTACAATTGAATTAGCTCGACAATGCAAAGAGGTCCTTCTCAGCGATACGAATTTAGACGAAATTGGTGAAATGCTTGTGGAAAGTTGGAGTCTTAAAAAAGCCATGAACTCATTTGCAATCACTCCAGCGCTTGATGAAATCTGGGTAAAGTCTCAGCGGGTAGGTGCCTTAGGCGGCAAAGTATTAGGTGCCGGTGGTGGAGGTTTTTGCATGTTTTGGGTCAGAGAAGGTGGCCAGGAAGAATTTCTTAAAAGGTTTGATTTTGGAACCCACGTACCAGTGCAAATTTCAAACGAGGGCTCCACATGCATACTCAAATAAGTCAAAACATACGGATGTACAGGTAACCTCTCCCCATGACCGAGTGGACAATTGAAAAATTAGTGGCCTTTGAATCCAAAATTGCAGATTTATTCAACAATGGCCAAATTAAAGCCCCCGTCCATCTTTCGGATGGAAGTGAGGCTGCGGTTATTGATGTATTCAAAGATGTCAAATCCGAAGACTGGGTTTTTTGTTCTTGGCGAAGTCATTATCAAGCCTTGTTAAAAGGTGTACCAGCGGCAAAAGTGGAAGCTGAAATTTTAGAAGGACGATCAATATCTTTATGTTTCCCAGAGTATAAATTTTTCTCCTCTGCGATCGTGGGAGGGCAAATTCCTATTGCAACTGGTGTTGCACTTTCACTAAAAAGAAATAGGGAGGATGGTCACGTCTGGTGCTTTATCGGTGATATGACCTCAGAAACTGGTATCGCACAAACTGCATTAAGATATGCAGAAAATCATGATCTCCCCATGACTTTTGTGATCGAAGATAACGGATTATCGGTGTTAACTGAAACACGAAACGTTTGGAATTCGATTACTCTTAGGTTTGAAGAACATTCAAGTACCAAAGCAATTTACTATAAGTATGCGAGCAAGTACCCGCATGCTGGAGCAGGCGTTAGGGTGCAATTCTGATTATGGCCAAATATTTTGATGAGCTTTTACGAGCAATGGATTTCTTAGGAAGCCAAACCAATACGGTTTTTATGGGGCAATCGGTTGAAGTTGCGGGTACAGCAATGCGAAACACATTGATAAATGTAGATTCAGCGAAATTAATTGAACTGCCTGTCGAAGAAGATTTTCAACTTGGGCTATCAATTGGCATGGCCTTAACCGGTTTCGTACCCGTGACAATCTTTCCCCGTTGGAATTTTCTTCTTTTAGCAACAAATCAAATTGTGAACCATCTTGATAAGTTGAAAGACTTAACCCAAACCGAAGACCCTGGTAGAGTGATTATAAGAACAGGAATAGGTTCAGAAAATCCTTTGCACCCTGGGCCACAACACACAGGAGACTTCACCGAAGCCTATAAAATTATGTGCTCGAATTTAAATGTTGTTCGATTGGATTCGTCTAAAATGATCTTTAGTGAGTACCAAAAAGCGTACGAACGAACCGATGGAGTTTCATCTCTACTCATAGAATGGAGCGACAAATATAATGACTAATATTTCATGGCCATTAATGTATAACAATATTACTCGCACTGATCTTGATAAAGTTATCGAATACTTAAATCAAGATAATCCAAAGTTGACTCATGGCCCGCTGGTAATGCAATTTGAACGAGAGTGGAGTGAGTGGCTTGGGGTCAAGCATTCAGTCATGGTTAATTCAGGGTCATCTGCGAATGACTTGACGATGATAGCTTTGAGGGAGACCTACGGCCCCGGAGAAGTAATTGTCCCTCCTTTAACATGGGTATCTGATATTTCTTCAGTCTTGCGTGCCGACCTCAAACCGGTTTTTGTTGATATCGATCCACATTCACTAGCAATGGACTCTAAAAGAATAATTGAGGCTATAACCCCAAATACTCGAGCAGTGTTTTTGACCCATGTATTAGGGTACAACGGCTTAACGGAAGAACTGCTCAAAGAGTTGAAGACTAGGAATATCCCATTAATTGAAGATGTATGCGAATCTCATGGCGCCACGCACAATAATCAGAAAGTTGGTTCATTTGGTTGGGCGTCTAATTTTTCTTTCTACTACGCGCACCATATGACAACAATCGAAGGTGGAATGATTTCAACTGATGATGATGATCTTTATGACATGCTAAGAATGTTGAGGTCTCATGGCATGGTGCGGGAGAGTTTAAATTCAGAGACCAAAAAGAACTACATTGAGAAGTACCCAGATCTAAATCCCGATTTTATCTTTGCATTTCCGAGCCACAACATGCGCTCTACTGAGTTAAATGCATTGATCGGCTTAGAACAATTGAAAAGACTGGATAGAAACAATCTTGCTAGGACCAAGAATTTGAAGCAATTCCTGGATAGCCTTGACTCTAAAGTTTTTCAGACAGAATTCAAGGTTGAAGGAAGCTCAAATTATGCTTTTACATTAGTGCTTAGAGAACCAGATTTTGTACTGCGTGACAAAGTGGAGGACTTGCTTAAAGGAGCAGGGATTGAATTTCGGCGTGGCTTATCTGGAGGCGGCAATCAATTACGTCAACCTTACCTCCAAAGTCAATCAGGTTTACCCTCACCTGAATCAATGAAGGTAACTGACCATATCCACCATTATGCTTGGTACGTAGGTAACTATCCTGAGTTGAAACAGAGTCAAATTGAACTCTTGGGGCAAGTACTTCGAAAAATTTAGTTCGGCAACTTGCATAAAAAATGAAACTTCGAATCCAATCGCTAACACTACTTCTGAAGCAGAATAGAAGTCTTGAGAATGAAACCAGGTCGTTGTTCTATAAGAAAGTTGAAAACTGTTTGAGGGAAGTGATTTTATGTTGTTAGCTCGATTAAGTGGAACAGCTAAAGAGTTCTTAGATTCCGAAATTAATTCGGTTGTACTCCCAGAATTTAGATTGATTCTATTCGAAGCTGGAATAGAACTATGTGATGACCCTCACGCAGAGGTTTTAATTAGTGTTAATCACAATAAACGAGCGTACAAACAATTTGTTAGAAATGGAGGATTTGTGAAAAATGCAATACTCATCCGGCTAGAACCAGACGCTGTTTATCCAAAGCAGTACACAAAAAGTGTAGAGAGTAAATATGGGTTAATCATCTCTCCAGGTTCCGTTCAGAAAAATCGAAGATTCTTCGAATGGCCTTATAAGTATCATCTAAATCCTGCAAAACCTAATGAACTTGATCCTAACCTTTTGGATATTTTAGGGAAGAATCTCGCATCCTCCCTTTTCAGCTATGAAAATTGGAGTAAAAGAGAGAATTTACTCACTATGGTAGCTAGCAATAAAGTTAGCCCAGTACGGAGTGCAAATTATGGGCAGAGACGAGAGCTTGCGAGGACTCTTCCTACCTCGGTTTTAAGCGTCTACGGCACACTTTGGACCGAAAGTATACGAATTAAGTCGCTTCATCGAATTGCTGTTTTAGTTGCAGCGCTAAAGCAAGGAACATTCCCGAATTTGCGTCAAGTCTATGGGAATCTATTTGTCAATTACACGACCGCAAAGGGGTCGATTGGAGATAAGCACGAATTATTGAAGCGATCTAAATTTTCATTGGTGATTGAAAATTCAAACCAAATCATCACGGAAAAGATCTTTGATTCAATGATAAATGGATGTATTCCTATTTATATCGGGGCAAACCTGCAATACAGCAATTTGCCTCCAGGTGTGGCGTACCAGATAGATGGAAGCGCTGAGGAAATTACTAAATTAATTCAAAACTATTCCAAAGAGGAAGTTGAGCTTAAATTAACTAGAATGTCAGAGTTTTTGATGTCGGCAAGTTTTCTTGAGAATTGGAGTGACTCTAAAGTATTTGAGAAAATTGGATTAGAAGTCTCCAAATACATCTTGGATGAGGCCAAGAGCAATCTCAAAGCGAATTGAGCAAATGAATTTTTGAGGATAGCGCAAAATCAGAACTTATTGACAATGGGAATTCTATGAGGTGAATAAGCAGAATAGCAAAAAGGCGTGACTTTCATTCCTGAAGGAATATTTTGAGAATTTAGGAACTTAAGCCAAAGATATTTTTAAGGTTACGACTTTAGAGTGCTACAGGAGGAATATCCCTAGCGGACCTGGAGAAATTCCGAGGGATATCGCTCCCAGTGGTCAGGAATGTGATCTAAGAATTCGCCCCCAAACGCTTTATAGTAAGGCGCAGGAACAATTACATGAGTATTTTTACCTGCAATCCAACCAGCCCACCATGACCAACTTGAATTGGATGTAATTATCATTGAAGCTTTACTAAGTAAAAGTAGATTTTCAGCACTTGTAGAATTTGAGGGTGGATAAATAACTTTTACCCCCCCCCGATTCGCGAGGGAGGTAGTTTCTAGAAGAAGTTCAATTTTTACTTTCAATGAATTCGCAGGCTCTAACGAATCTGAAAAGATCCAAATTTCACTGTATTTGACGTTCTCGTTGCTAAGAAAATGTTTCAAAGCGCCTAAATAATAGTCGTCAGACAGTAATCCTAAATCTGACGCATAATTAGCGTAGTCGCCTCGCCTCATATGGATGGCGATGGGACGCACGACCTTAGCTGCCTCACATAATTCTAAGTACCAAACAGTGGGATTTTTCACTTGAAATGAAATCTCTATGCCAGCCTCAGCTAAAGCGCTGGGATATCTCCATGATTGATAGTTGCCCCAGATTTGAACTGGTGCCTTTAGACCATCTAACTGAGGATCGAAACCATACGTAATGGACCTGAACTGTCTCATTAATTTTCGAGTTATCACATATTTCTTGAAGAATTTATGAATTATGCGCTCAATTAGGACAAGATTGGGAGATTTAAATTTACTTGACCACTCGACATCAAAAGGGGCACCTAGTATCGTTATATTGAAATCGTCAATCGCAGATTTTCTAACTTGCTTTTCAATTTGAATTCCTGTTAAGTCAAACCTAACTACTCTAGAATTGGTATTGAGCCCCAGGTATAATCCTGCGTGGAAAGTGAATAACTGGTTACCTAAACCACGATCAAGATTTGTGGTTACGGTTTTCATTTTTATAAATCAAGTGAGAGCCAATAGAATTAGAATAATCTGAATGGTATATGTGATGTGTTTCGGGTAAATAGGTAGCCTCATAACTCGTCACACCTGGAAGTTGCCATTTACCGCCCCATCCTTTACTTGTCGCAGTTGGGTAATACACCTTACGACCACTTGAGACTAGGAAAGTTAATGCAAATTGGGACACTGTACTCCAAGGGCAAATTACGATATTAGCTGTAGACATCAAGTATAAGTCTTTCCACAAGTTTCCCGATTCTGGATTTTTTGCTGCCTCAATCCCCACTTCACGAAGCAACCCTTGAGCTACATCAGGCTCATCAGATATGACATGAATTTCATAGTTTCCAATAAGTACTTCTTCTTCGTCAAGTATTTTCCTAAATGAACTAGGGTCTGCAATTCCGTCACCCATTATTCCTGGATGAGAAAAGGTCGTTCTCTTATCGCCAATTCTATAGTGAATCACGACACGTACTCGATCATTCACTCCCTTATGTGATGTAAATGGAGATTCAATTCCAGCACGAATGAACCTGGAATGCATTTCCTCATTCACGCTTTCATCAAGAAATGGAAAATACCCTCCAGAGACAGACTTTATGGATTTTGAAACATGGTTTAGTCTCACAAGAGAATAATTCAAATAAAATTCTCCCCGAATTCTTTTTCCAAGGGTCTCGAGCTTCAATTTTCTCAATACATTTAACAATTTTTCATATGTGAAACCTTCTTTCAACAATGGGTGATTTTCAATAATCCTCCCAACTTCCATATTCTCATTTGGAGTTAGCCCACGAGTCGGTGCAGCACTTTCTAGGATCTCTTCTGGACTCAATAAGGGGCCAATTGCGAGAGGGTAATAACCACCAGTGCTATAGGGAAAATGACGGATTACGAATGGCCTGTCAATAAGCTTCGAAACACGAATTGCCGCCATTAAACCTAAACATTGACTTGCGGCACCCCCCGCTATTTTAACTATAAAGGGTTTCTTGTGCTTCATTTCTTTCCGATTAATGTCGAGATGACGGTTGCTAAATCTGCGAGTTTTTCATTCATTTTATTAGTTCTAAGTCAGCGTCAACCATTAAATCTGCCAACTGCTGCCATTTAGTATTTGCTTTCCAACCAAGAACCCTTTGAATTTTGGATGCATCTCCAATGAGTGAATCAACTTCTGAGGGTCTTAGATATCTACTGTCCTGCGTCACATAGTCTTTCCAGTCAAGCCCAACACGCTTAAAAGAGCGCTCGCAGAATTCCTGAATGGTTGCACCTACTCCGGTAGCGACTACGAAATCATCTGGAGTCTCATGTTGGAGCATTAGCCACATGCTTTCGACATACTCTTTTGCGTAACCCCAATCTCTGATTGCATCAAGATTTCCTAAATACAATTTCTCTTGTTTGCCCTTTACGATTGCAGCAACTGCACGGCTGATTTTCCTAGTAACGAAAGTTTCACCCCTTCTGGGAGATTCATGGTTGAAGAGGATGCCATTTGTCGCGTGGATTCCGTAGGCTTCTCGATAATTGACTGTTGCCCAGTACGCATACAACTTTGCTGTTGCATATGGGCTACGAGGGTGAAATTTACTTTGTTCATTTTGGGGTGGGGGCGTTGACCCAAATAATTCACTAGTACTTGCTTGGTAAAACTTACAATTCAGATTACTAGATCGAATTGCTTCAAGTAAGGTAATTGCACCGACCGCGTCGACTCCCGCGGTGTAGGTAGGCATGGAAAATGAGACCATGACATGGCTCTGCGCCGCAAGATTATAAACTTCATTTGGCTCAATTTGTCTCAAAAGATTAGTAACGCCAGCAGAATCAGTTAAATCACCATAATGCAAATGGAACCGGCTCGCCGAGTCGTGTGGATCCTTGAAGAGGTGCTCAATTCTTGAGGTATTGAAGGTTGAAGCTCGGCGAATAAGTCCATGAACCTCATATCCTTTGGACAATAGTAACTCTGAAAGATAGGACCCATCTTGTCCTGTCACGCCAGTGATAAATGCCTTTTTCATCTAATGTCTCCTCGAGAAATCTAATAAAACTTTTGCAAGCAGGTCAATTTCTTTTGTCAAATTAAAGTGATGGTTTCCTACAAAGAGCCCATTGTCATGGATGTCATCCGCAACAGGCAAACTTGGTATAAGCGCGCAGTCCAAATGCTTTATAACAGGGTTCCTTGTGAAATTACCCGTCACAATCGGTCTACTTTCAATGCCTGCGGTATCTAACAACGTTACTAACTCTGATCGGTGACCTTTCAATTTTCCTTGAAGCACAAGCGAGAAGCCAAACCAACTTGACTCTCCAACTTCTTTCTGAGGCCTAAAGTCACTTAAGTCCGAAATCATTTTTAAGAAGTAATCAGCATTTTCTCTTCGAGCTGTCACAAAAGAATCAAGTTTCTTTAACTGTTCTTTCCCGATAGCAGCTTCAATCTCTAAAGGCCTTAGATTGTAACCTGGTAAAACGAATCGAAACATGTCATCCCAAGTTGCACCCGTCTTGTCGAACACGAAATTCTTGTCCGGCAAGTCACGAGTCCAGCCATGGGCTCGAATGGACTTGAGGGTGTGATACATAGCTTCATCATTAGTAGTTACCATCCCTCCTTCCATTGTTGAAATGTGATGACTAAAGAAACTTGAATATGTCCCGGCAAATCCCAAAGTTCCTGTGTATTGACCAGAAAATTTTGCTCCTAGGGACTCACAGTTGTCCTCAATTAAGAGCAAATTGTACTTTGCTGCAATGTCTTGAAGCTTTGACCATTCGGCAGGGTTTCCTAGAAGATTTACAACAAAGATTGCTTTGGTTTTTTCAGTTATAGCCTCTACAACTTTCTTGACATCCAAATTAAGCGTATCTGGATCTATGTCAACAAATTTCAGGACGCAGCCAGCTTGATTAACAGGATAGTAGGTAGTACTCCAAGAAACGGCAGGCACTATTATTTCGTCACCAGGACTAATGAATGGTTCACTTCGGTATCGCAATGAGGTAAGCAAGGCCAGATTTGCACTGGATCCACTATTTAGCATTACTGCAAATTTCGCGCCTACATGTCTTGCAAAGTCTTGTTCAAAAGAGTGCACTTCACTTCCCATAGTAAAGCGCCCACTTGCAATCACCCTTTGCATTGCATCATATTCCTCAACGCCCCAAGTAGTGCTGGCTAATGGGTAGTTTTTCATTGCATGCCTCCATCGATATGTTTCGCAAACCAATTGGCCGTGATTTGTACCCCATCTTCAATAGAAGTTCGTGGTTGCCACCCTAGGGCTACTGCTTCTTCAACATCCATAAGTTTAATTGGCATACCCGCAGGCTTGGTTAAATCTGAATTTATCAAACCATCAAAATTCATCTGCTTTGAAACTATTTGGTAGAACTCTAAGATTGAGAAGTCTTTTGGTGCGCCAAGGTTGAATGTCTTTGGAAAGCTGCTGAGTTTTTCCAAAGCATTAACTAAGAAATCCGCGACGTCGTCTACGTAGGTAAATTGGCGTCTTGCACTTCCATCACCCCACATTTCGATGCTGGAAGCTTTAGCTATTTTTGCAAAATGGACTTTGGCGATGATTGCCGCCAGCAAGTGACTCCGATCAGGTTCAAAGTGATCATTGGGCCCATAGAGATTTGAAAGCACAACTGTTTTCCAGTTGAAGTTGTTACTGCTCAGTTCTACTGTTTTCCACCCCACCAATTTTGCTATTGCATAACCCTCATTCGTAGGCTCAAGCGGTCCTGTCAATATGTCTTCAACTTTCATCGGGCGCGAAAGGTTCTTCGGGTACATACATGAACTACCCATATAAAAAAGGTTTGGAATTTCAGTTTTTGTAGAAGCATTTAGCAACGATGTATCAATCCGCAGATTTCGTATTAAGTACTCCAGTGGATTTGCTATATTTGCTGCAATTCCACCCACTTTAGCCGCACAATGATAAATTACTTGTGGCTGTTCATGATCAAGGTACTCCAAAGTACCCTTTTCATCCTCAAGATCGAGAGCCCCATGTGTTGGGGACAGGACTTCATGACCCGCCGCCAAGGCTGATTTTTTAATTGAGCTGCCCAACATTCCAGAGCTGCCGGTAATAAGGACTTTCACATCGGCAACTATACTGTCAATTCAAGAAATTCAAGTGTCCTCAATTGTCACGCGCCTGAAGTAAAAACTCTTCCCAAGCATTTCCTATCGAAACAACGGCCCGACGGTCAAGGTGCTCCTCACTTATTTTTTCAGGAATCTTGAGTAACTGAAGATCACTTGAATAAGTCAAAATACGATTCTGGAAATCCTCGACTGAATTGCAATAATTGACCTTTGGTAAATCAAATCTTCTAAAGTCCGGAATGTCACTTACTAAAATGGAAAGATTTCTTGCCATCGCTTCTAGTAGCACCAACCCATCTCCCTCATATTCTGATGGTATGACAACTAGATCACCTTGTTTGAAAAGCGACCAAGGGTCTAGCTGTTGCCCTCTAAATTCAATGTCCAAGTTGTTCTCTAAAACAGAATTCTCCAATTCAGAGCGCATGCGACCATCGCCGATTATCAGACCGGGTAGTTTTGTAGCTGAGCAAACCTCAAGAAAAAGATCTGGTCTCTTTTCTAGGCTTAAACGACCGACAAAAACTAAACGAGAAATTATTTTACTTGTATTGCGGTTAGAATTTTCTTGTGTAGAAAGAAGCGGATTAGGAATCACAATATTAGGTCTATTTGACGTAGGCCAAACTTTTAAATGATCTGAAACGCATACCCAGAGTGATGACTTATGAATGAGCGCTCTCCTGACTACCCTCCCAAGTTTCATTCTAGTTTTCCAAGGGAAGCTAGAATGCTCGACCACAACTAGTTTTTTGTAACCAAAAAAAAGAAAAGCGCCGAACATCTCTGGTAAGTCACAGTTCAGAACAATTACAGAGGGTTTTTCTCGAATGACTACTAAGTGAAATTTCATAAACTTTTTCAAAGTTTCTAATAAGCCGCCATTCCATTCGCGGTTTAGTTCTACAACATTACATTCTGGAATAACTTGATCTCTTGGGCTCGAATTGATTGGAACGAGAGTTATTTTGAGATTTCGAGAATGAAGTTCATTTACAATGATATTCATTGAACGTTCTGCACCACCTCCGGTCAGGGAGTTAGTTACAAACATGAAGTCATTCATGTCTGGAGTTTAACCTGATAAAGTAGACTTATAAGGAAGTGGATTGATTCTTAGTAGTTATGCCCACTATCCGCACATGGCTTTGCTTATCAAGTAGGGTTCAGTGTTGGGATTTGGTGTCATGATTGGGGTGAGGTACATGAGGCTAGGTAAAGCAACTTGGGATCAAAGTACAATCAAGAGGTCTCTACAAATATTGCCAAAAGCCGACCAACGAAAGATCATTGCAATAGCGATCATCCAAGTTTTTCTAAGTGTTTTGGACCTGTTTGGTGTACTTCTTATCGGCTTTCTCGGAACACTTTCAGTTACTGGGCTTCAGTCGCAACAGCCAGGTAACAGGGTGCTTTCTATTCTTGAGATATTCGGTATTCAAGATTTTTCATTTCAGACCCAAGCTTCAATTTTAGGGATATTTGCGGTATCAATTTTGGTAGGAAGAACTTTACTTTCAATAATTTTCACACGACGTATTCTATATTTCTTGAGTCAACGCGGTGCAAAAGTCTCCGCTGAATTGATTTCTCGATTATTGGCACAGCCACTATTAAAAATACAGAAAAGAACTTCCCAAGAGATTCTTTTTGCAGTTACTACTGGCGTTGGTACAATTACCTTGCAAGTTCTGGCCACTTCGATGGTGTTGATTTCTGATGTTGCACTTCTAATCATTATGGCAGTAGGACTCTTTTTGGTGAATCCAATAACAGCAGTTTCCACAGTCTCAATTTTCAGCATAATTGCGTATTTTCTATACAAATTTATGCACGTTAATGCAGGTTCACTTGGTGAAGTAAGTACTAAATTAAATGTGGAAAGCAACGAGAGAATAATTGAGGTTTTTGGGTCATATCGAGAACTCGTTGTTAGAAATCGGCGAAACTTTTATTCGAAGGAAATTGGAAAACTTCGATATCAATTAGCTAATACTTCGGCGGAAATGGCATTTATGCCTTACGTTAGCAAGTATGTGATCGAAACTGCAGTTATCGTAGGTGCACTTTTCATAGGAGGCATAGCTTTTTTGTTGCAAGATGCGCCAAATGCAGTTGCGACTCTTGCGATATTTATGGCAGCAGGCACCCGAATTGCGCCGGCAGTGCTTCGAATACAGCAGTCTTTAATACAAATAAGAGGCTCAATAGGCCAGTCGATCCCAACCCTTGAACTCATTGAAGAATTGGGCTCCGCCCAACCGGTAGAAGATTCCGAGGATGAGATAAATATTATTCATGAAGGCTTCAGTCCTGATGTAATTCTAAAAAATGTGTCATTGACTTATCCCGGAAACCAATCTGCGTCAATTAAGAATGTCACTTTACATATTGATGCTGGCTCATTTGTTGCAATCGTCGGACCATCAGGTGCTGGAAAAACTTCTCTGATTGACTTAATCCTTGGCGTTCTAGAACAGGACTCTGGGAAAATTAGAATCTCTGAACTAGATCCCCAGAGCTCGGTTCGAAAGTGGCCTGGTGCTGTCGCATATGTTCCTCAAGATGTCATACTCACTTCAGGAACTGTACGTGAGAATATTGCACTCGGATATCCTGTAAATCTAGCAACTGATGAAATTGTGAAGCGAGCTGTCTCTTTTGCTAGCTTAGACGAATTAATTTTATCCCTTCCAGATGGACTTGACACCAAAGTAGGTGAAAGAGGGGCTAAATTAAGTGGAGGCCAACGGCAGAGAGTCGGAATTGCAAGAGCGATTCTAACGATGCCAAAATTACTAGTGCTAGATGAAGCAACTAGCGCGTTAGATGGTGAAACTGAGCATGCAATATCCCAAGGACTAGAAAATTTACGAGGAAAGACAACAATTATTATTGTCGCACATAGGTTGTCTACAATTATGAACGCGGATTCGGTGATTTATATGAAGGATGGTGCTGTAATTGACATAGGAAGTTTCGAAGAACTAAGAATTAGAGTTCCAGAATTCAATTCTCAGGCCAAACTAATGGGATTGTAGTTTTTTCTTAATGCTCCTCAGTAATTTGCTATGAACGAAATTTTCAAAAGGAATCTTCTTTAAAATTTTATATGCCAAGTAATTCATCGGAGTATAGGATTTAAGGAGAGATTCTGAAATGAGTGAATTCCAAGATAGGTAATGTTCAAAAGTGATTAATTGACTTTTATCATGTTCACGCTTATCCCGCTCTGAATACAAGTGAATCCTAAAATAATTAGTCCGGACAAATTTCCTTAGTGCGGAACGTCGCTCAACATCGTCCTTACAAAACAAAAACTTCTGAATTAAGTCACCAGAAAAGCTGTGTGCATAGGTATTACCGTTGGCGCTAATCGATTTTTCGGATTGCCTGAAAACAACATTTTGGTTTATAAACAAAGCGTAGAGAGAGCTATGAAATTTAATTGCTGCATGAACTACGGTCAATTGGCTCCAGCCGGTCCAAGGAAAAAAGGGTGCAACATTGAAAAACTGAATAAGATTCCGTGTCCGATAAATGACTCCACTTATTACACCGTTAACCAAAGTTATTTCCGTAAGTAAATGTTTCTGAGCTTCAGGCTTTGGGTTGGTTACAATAATATCTAGACTTGGATCCGCTTCGAATTCAGTTAGAATTCTCGTGATTGCACCTGGCGTTAGTAAGTCATTAGTAGATAGCATCCAAAAGATTTCAGGCCTACGTTTTAAAGCAGTCAGAAATCCCTGCGAAATGTTTACGTCTGCGAGTAAAACGTCTCCAAAGTAAATAACTTCATCACACAAACTATTGGCTAGTTCTGTATCTGAGTTTTCTGGAACAAAGGAATTAACAGAAACAACTATAATTAGTTTTTTAAACTGTGCGTCAGCATGACTCGAGTAATTTTCAAAATCGGTACGCAGCCTCTTGGCTTGCTTAAGGGCTTCAACAAAATCTGTGTGGCATGGAATGTAAACCAAAACATCACTGTTCTTAGAAGTTGACATAACTTTCACCATTTTATCTCTAGAAGCGTCGTTCTATTTGTGGCTTGGGCCGGGATCGAACCGGCGACCTAACGATTTTCAGTCGTTCGCTCGTACCAACTGAGCTACCAAGCCAAACAAGGTTCTGATATCGGCC
>Ga0209550_10001929_pt1 | contig 20036 bp, 22 predicted proteins | sample LauGreSuBDMM15SN_2_FD_187567 | JGI IMG/M metagenome (GOLD analysis project Ga0209550, IMG submission 187567) | Freshwater lake microbial communities from Lake Michigan, USA - Su13.BD.MM15.SN (SPAdes) (version 5) | ecosystem: Environmental > Aquatic > Freshwater > Lake | place: Lake Michigan... | reverse complement strand
CCATCACTACAAGCAGTAACCAACGTGCTCGTCACCCGAGACAAGATTGCGCCAGCAATGGCAGATTTTGCAGCGCGGGTAAGTCAAGGACATATTGGACGAGCCCGGTATTTAGCAAAGAATGAGAACGTGCGCGGTAACCGCGCTCGCATCATGGCGCTACCAATACAACTGAATTCACTTGCGGCGGCATTCCAAGCGGCGCAAACACTGGTTGACCTAGCAACTAATGAGGCCAATACATCTAGTGATGAACGTGATGAGAAAGAAATTGAAAAATTACAAGAAGCCTATGGAAAAGGTGCAACCGGTCGCGGCATGGCAACAAGGGGTGCGAAGGCTGTGAAAGAGTTGGAGAAAGAACAGAAGTCACGCTCAACAAGAATGGTGCGCGACTCCATCGATGGCGCACTTCTAGATATCGCGACTTTTTACCGAGATGTTATGATGGTTCAATCTGGAAATACCGAGTCCATAATCAACACAGATATGCGCGAGCAAATCGAAAGTTTCGCTTCATCTCACCCAGAGTATTCAACAATCTTGAAGATCACCGCACTCATGGATGCCCGCACCAACCTTGCACGTAATGCTGCTCCACTGGTTACTTGTGAAGCTCTGATGTGCAGATTGGCCAAGTCATGATTATTCGAAAAAAAACTAATATACCAGACCATTATTTTTCAAGAAAAACAAATAAGAGAGCTTTCCATTTTAAGCTCGGGTTGTTTGTGGCATTGATTAGTAATCTTGTTGTAGGATGGGGTGTTAATTCAGGGGAGGACATAACAAATTCAAGAGCTAATTTCTTGTCAACCGGAAGAAATAATTTTTTAGGTAGTTTTGCGGGATTTGCATACGGAAAGGTCCCAAATAACCCGTTAAATTGGTGGCAGGTATTGTTGCTGACCCAAGGATTACTTGCTGCTCTGGGACTATATTTGCTATTTAGAAACAAGCTCAATTCTTGCTCAAAGCGATCTCTAATAACTCTTCAAGCATACTGCTTTATTTCTATCCATTTGGGCATGGCATTAACCCGGGATGGGGCGATGATTTCTCTTGCCTTGTTTGGGTTTTCTTTATTAAACTTCAACCCGAAACGTTTGCAAATTCGGTTGCTTGGTCTGCTTACACTTATAATCGCGTTTGGTTTCCGGCCATGGCTTGGAGTCTGTTTGGCCCCACTCTTGTACCTTTTATTTCAAAGCAGTTTAGTAAAATCTAAATTGTTGGCATCCGTGCTTGCTCTCTTCATATCCTTGGCCCCTGCTGGCCTGGAAGCACTAACCGCGTCTGCATCAAACATTGAGGATGCTTTTCCCCAGCAGACTTTCATGCTTCACGACCTTGCAAGTAGTTATTGCCTGTCAACGAATCAGAGTACTCGCGATGCCGCATTTAGTGAACTCGCAAGAAACACAAATAGCGGTATTTCTATTCTTCAAATTTGTGAGTTTTATAAACCCAGCACATGGCAAAGTATTATCCTTCCAAACAAGGGAGATGCTCGAATTTCAAAACTCGAAGCACCAATCAGAATAATACAGCCCGGAGATTTAAATAATTTTAATCAACTTCAAAATAGCTGGATGAGAATTATCAAGAAGGATCCGAGTTCCTACCTACAGAATCATCTTTACTTTCTCTCGCAGGTTCTTATCTCAGGCGAAAGTCGAGCTTTGACACTCCCACAAGTGATTAGTCAGTTCACATCTTTGATTGAAGCACAAGAAGTTTTTAAACTCCTATGCGCCTTCATTCAAACCCCCGCAGAGCTTCTAGTTAGGCTGCACATAATTTCTCCAGCAATCACAATTGTCGGACTTGTTATCTTATTTCTTCGAAAACGCGAGTTGGTAAATAATCGGTATGTAGCGGCAAGTGCACAAACGTTGGCGCTCTGGGTAATAATTACGACAGCGGGCTTTGTGAGTGATAATGGGAGATACACTTATTTACCTGTGCTCATAGTCTGGGGAACAATTATTTATCAAAAAAATGCAAAAGCGATTCAGGTTTAGCTCATGTTTATCTCATGTGTAATTCCAGCCCGAAACGAGGAGGGCCATCTAGACCAGGTAGTGAGTGATGTTCTCTCATGCGAAAATATTTTGGATATTTTGATAATTGAAGGTGGATCGAGTGATAACACTTATGCGGAGGCCCTGAGACTTGCAAATCTAAATCCAAACCGAATTCGTGTTTTTAAACAAGAGGGAAAAGGAAAGTTTAACGCGGTTCAACTTGGTGCTTTGCATGCACGTGAAGATTTCCTTCTGATCTGGGATGCGGATGGAACGGTTCCCGTAAAGGGAACGCAGGAAGTTATTAAACATGCGCTGGCAACCGGGCACGCCACAATAGGAAATAGATTAGAAGGTCAGCGCGAAAAAGGTTCAATGCAATTCTTCAACTTAATTGGGAATTGGGTGTTTGCAATTTTATGGGCACCATTGCTCCAGTCAAAGCCAGCGGACATGCTTTGCGGCACGAAAATTGTTCAAACCAAAGTATTTAATCATATTCCCAAAAATCTTCTTGAAGCAGACCCATACGGCGATTTTGCCTTAATTGCCACAGCAAGACACATGGGTTTCCCTATTCACTCCGTACCTGTTAACTACCTTGCTCGTAGATATGGGACCACTAACATCAAGAGGTGGTCCGGAGGACTATCTCTGCTCCGAACCACAGTTATTGTTTATTCTTGGCGAGCAAAGTTGAAGTTTGGGAAATGACCGATCAAGAATATATAGATTTACTTTCAATTCAAGCAGGGAATGCCAACATTAGCGGGATTAATAGTTATTTGACTTGGTTGTACCAACTTATTGAGAAATCTCTCGAAGGATATAATTTTCTTGAAATCGGAGCTGGGTCTGGCTTAAGTTCAAAGTTTATGCACTCTACTCAAATTACAAGAACGGATTATCTTCCATGGAAAAGTGATTTGGTCATCGGCAATGTTGATGCCCAGAACTTGCCTTTCCGAGACGCGAGTTTTGATTCTGCATTTGCACTAGATGCAATTCACCATATTGCTAATCCGATTAGTGCACTTTCAGAATTGTGTAGGGTGGTTCGACCGGGCGGCCGAGTCGTAATTGTAGAACCATACGTAAGTTATCTTTCTTACCTTCCTTATAAGTTGTTTCATAAGGAAGACACTACTTGGAACTTCAAATATTCAAGTTGGAGCGACAGTCAACCTTCAAATGCAAGCGACGGAGAGCAGGGAGTTCTCCAAAGCCTCCTTAAAGACGAACCAAATCTCGAGTTCTTGAAACTCGGTGAAACGAAAAAACTGAAAGTATCTAGACATTTCCTCAGCCCCTTTTCATTTTTTGCCACAGGAGGACTGGGTAAACCCTTCCCTACGCCTAAAAATCTAATCAATTTATTGATCTCTATCGAAGACAAGGTCCCAGTCCCGATTACGAGGCTTATCGCCGCTAGGCAGGCACTCGTGATTGATGTTTGCCTCTAGTCCCGATAGCTTTCCTTTGGTCGAAATTAGTATCTGTTCTGCTATTTCTAAGTGCCCAAGCGAGAAAAAGTAGAGTCTAAACCCTGAATTGAAGGTGGTAGTTAGCACCCTTGCGGATAAGGCAGAATTTACCCATGCGCATCGACCATGTTTCTTACGTAACTTCCCACAATCAGCTTGCCGACACAGTTCAGCGTTTAGGGTCGAGACTTGGCAGCACCTTCGTCGATGGAGGAATACATCCTCGATTCGGCACCAGGAATTTCACTGCAGCACTAAAAAACGGGCAGTACATTGAAGTGGTTTGCCCCTTGGGTCATCCGTCAACAGAGCTCACCCCATGGGGGAAAGCCGTTTCCCTTAAGGCGGAAGAAGGTGGCGGATGGTTCACATGGGTTTTTAGCGCGGAAAGCATTACACCTATCGAGGCCAAATTTGGGAGGGTGTCGGTTGAAGGCCATCGCACAAGACCAGATGGTTCGGATTTAAGGTGGAAGCAAATCGGAGTGAAGGAAATTGCAGAAAGTCGAACATTTCCTTTCTTTATCCAATGGCTCACTCAAGATCACCCATCAACGGATGGAACGCCGCTTTCCAAAATTCAAAAAATAGTAATTTCAGACGAAAACCAACTAGCTGATTCATGGTTCAGGGAAGATATTTTGGCATCGCTCGGAGAGGTTTCCATTGATTGGGTCTCACCCGCTAATCATGAAGAGCAAATCGGAATCATTTCAGTACATTTTGATACCCCAAACGGGGTCGTCATCCTGGAATAAAGACCCATAACTTTCTATTGTAAATACTCTTTAAACAATTTCCGGTAATTTAGATAGTTCTTTAAGCGCAAATTAATGTGCAAAAGGGAGTGGGCCAACGTGGCCAATAACTTCCGGGGCCAAGCAAACATCCGTGTCGAAAGTAAAGGATTGAATATTTTGAGCCACTTGCGCCTCCTTCCGATTTTTACGCCCGCCAATAGAGAACGTTCTATCTGAATCAAAGATTTAATCACATGATTAGAAGTATAAAATCTCATATCTGGCGCGGTATCTACTATTCCATGGTTGGATAACGCGCGAGCCGGCTCCGAAGCTTTATCCCTATCAATTACAAAAGCCGTGATGGAAGGAAATACGCGCACCTCCGCAATCAACTTACTCAACCGAGTGTCTTTCCTAACACACCCAAATTTTGTCAAATCGTCGCTAATCATGTGTGCAAAATTTGCGAATGAAAATCTTGAAGGATTACCAAAATTTGACCAGAAGTTTGAGTGTGTATCTTCAATGGCTAGCACACCACCATTTTTGAGAAGACCCGCTCCATATATAACAGAACTCATTTGCTGCTCATTAGTATGTCCGCCATCGTCCAAAATTGCATCAAAACTCTCAACTTTAGTTTCTAAGTATTTCCAAAAATGTGGATCAGTCTGGCTACCGATGTAGATCTCAAACCCATACTCCCTCCACTTGACAGCGCTTGGATTCAAATCAACTCCAATGATTCGCGCTTTAGGACCCAAGAATTCACGCCACATGAAAAGAGAACCACCATGAAGAATTCCAATCTCCATAAATGTGCAATTGGTACCTTGCAAATCATTAAACAGAGTCTCATATATGCCAAAGTAATTCTCCAACTTTTGAGACAAAAAAGGCGAAACATTGAAAGCTTTGCGGACAGGATTTAATGAGTGCTCCAAATGGAAATTCCTTAATCTAAATAAAGAGCTAGTCGACGAACCCAAGCTTACCGCTCTGCATCCTCCAGCGGATATACTTATCAACATGGCAGCCTCTATATTTTATGTTAAATTTAGAAATAAGCTTTACAATTTATTTAAAATGGCAGCCGCGACCTCAGCGGAACCTGTGGATTACAATTCTGATTTACTCGTGAATTCAATCATTGCAAAAACCAAAGAATTCACTAAAAGAGTTGATGGTGGTCACCTCACATCAGAATCTTTTCGCACGCTTTCTGCCGTAGGTATCTCCTCGGAGGGAGTTAATAGTATCAATGTGATTGACTTTGGTGGTGGGGCCGGAGGGCACTTTGCTGTTGCTAAGAAAGCATTTCCAGAAAAGAAACTTAACTGGCTAATAGTGGAGACACCCAAAATGGCCTCCTTATGCATAGGAGAAGATATAAAGGAAATTACCTTTGTGTCTACAATTAAAGAAGCATCAAGTTTGATTCCAAAGCCAGACCTGGTCATTATGAATGCTTCAATTCATTACACTGAAGACCCAATACAGACGCTTTTAAATGTTTGCGATCTAGGTTCAAGTTGGATATTTGTCACAAGAACTCCTCTTACCGATGAAAATAGAACATTGTCAATGCTTCAAGAGTCAAGATTGAGAAAAAACGGACCTGGGAGAGCAATCGATAACTCAGTGAAGGATGCACCTGTGATAATCCCAATCAAAGTCATGTCAAAGAGTTCAGTAGAAAAGTTATTGTCTGAAAGATATAAAATAATGCTTGCATTTGAGGAAGAGAACCTTCACGTAAACTTAAAGAATCAAAATGTTAAGACATACGGGTACCTCTGCAAGCTAAAACTTCAACAATCAGATAGGGAATAGATGAACAATCTGGCATACTTGGGGCATGCGAAAATCGAAAGTATGTATCTTAATTCCCGCTAGATTTGCTTCATCTAGATTTCCCGGAAAACCGCTGGCCCAGATACTTGGAATCCCAATGATTGTCAGAGTTGCAACGATTTGCCAGGAGGCAGTTGGACGAGAAGCCACCTATGTTGTTACCGATGACGAGCGCATTGCTGCAGTCTGCCAGGAGAATCAGATTAAGTTCATACTAACAGAAGGAAAGTTTGAAACCGGAACAGATCGAATCGCATCAGTTATAGATTTAATTGAAGCTGAAATAATAATTAATGTGCAAGGAGACGAACCTTGTATTTCAGTCACGGATATTCATGCAGCGATAAAAGCAAAGCAGGAAAACACAAACAGTGTAGTAAATGGTTATTGCACTGTCGAACTGAATTCAAATCAGGAGCATTTTAGTATTCCGAAAGTAGTAATATCTGAGACTGGAAAGCTGATCTATATATCCCGTGCAAATATCCCAGTAGAATATAAACGAAATGCAGAAAATCACTTGCAGGTTTACCTAAGACAGGTGTGCATTTATGCCTACAACCGTGAAGAACTCCAAATGTTCGCGAATTCTGGTTCAAGGGGGTTACTTGAAGCCAAGGAAGATATCGAAATTATCCGCTTTTTAGAAAACGGGACCAATGTGAAAATGATTCCCATGTCTCCATCAATTGCCGTAGATTTTCCTTCTGATATCCAAAAAGTTTGTGATTACCTAGAGGCAATGAGTTAACTTGATACCTAGACTTGCCACAAAGGTAATCAAACTCGTTGTTAGTATTTTTGAACTTGCTAAATTGATGTTCACCCTTAAACCTATCGTAAAAAATCAAGAAATACTCTTGGTGGGCTCTTCTCCGGTTTTTGACTACGCCGGGTATAGGCCAGAGATGAAAGTAGTCAATATCAACGGTTCAAGCTATCGGAATCAAGCCTTAGGTATTCGTAGAGTAGACGTCACATTCCTAGATTGTGAAGTTCTTGACCCTATGGTGAACACCCGCAAAGCAAGCAGAAGTGAACTATTCAGCAAGGGGATTCTGACTAAAAGCAACCTTGGTGCATTAGTGCAAACTCAGAGCAACGATTCTGTGGGCGGGGATCCAGGTGAATACGGATTGAGTTTCGAGAATCATCTGTTTGTCAGTAGGTTTACCCGTCGACTTATACTTTTCTGCATATTCCATAATTTTCGAGTAGAGGCTAATAGAAATTCATTACTATCTACGGGCGGCTTAGCTTTGGCCACTATTGCATGTCTGAAACCTAAAACCATCACCCTGACGGGATTTTCTTTCTTTAAAGCTCACGCATCGGAGAATCCACCCAAAGCCTATGACTTCATAGACGATTCAAAAAAATTGAAACTCAATGATACACGTTCACACAGTTTGGCTGACTCACTTTTGATCTCCTTTCTCAGTCTAAAAAACGGAAATGTATATACTGATGATTTGGATTTGCTTCCCCTGATTAACAATTGGGGGACTAGAAATGGAATCAAGTAAAGCACCCTTAAGTGACCTAACAGTAGTTTTAGTTTTAAAAGATAGACTGGAGTTTACCGAGCGGTGGATTAGATTTAATTTAATGGTCAGGCCCAAATTCAAAACCTTGATTGCCGATGGAAGTACGACGCCGATTGTTGATAAATCCTTGCTTGCACAAATTGAGAGCTTGGGCGCTGAATATCTCTATTTTGGGCCAGACAAAGATTTATCAATCATGACAAATAAAATTCATCATGCACTGAGTTATTGCAAAACAAAATATGTTGTACTTTCAAGCAACGATGATTTTTACCTCTCTCGAGGCATGTCTAAGTCGATAACATTTCTGGATAGTAATCCGGAATACGTCTCTTGCAGCGGTAGAATTCAAAATTTTAGCGTACTACCATCCGAGAATAGAATTGTGCCCTACGGTGGATCACTATTTTTAGGCGATGAACTTTACCCCGGCAGAGGTTTAACCGATGATTCACCCTTAAAGCGTGTTAAGGAATTTTTGTCTCAGGACGAGTCATTCTGGCACTCCGTTTTTCGCACTGATTATCTGCTTGCGACGTATGACGAAGCAAGAAAACAAAGTAACGAAGACTTTATTTTGTATGACCTGTTTGTTAACTTGCATCTTTCCTTGGCTGGGAAACATTCAAGATTACGTAATTCTTACTCAATGCTGCATCAAGTCCATGATGAAATGGAAGCCAGGAACTTAGTCTCTAAGAATTCTCAAACTGAATACTGGTGGGAATCCGTTACCCTATTGGTAAAGACCGCACTTGAAAAATTCAATATTTCAACTGATTTCTACCTATTAGAAAAAGAACTGGACTCATTTAGAAGCATTGGAAATGAAAAATCCCATGCAAGCCACAGAGCACTTTTAAGGAGCTTAGTACAACGAGCGAAGTACAAATATTATAAAACCAAAGTCAAGAGCATGATTGATTTGATAGACCCAATGACCAGTATGGTGGCTAGGGATTTAGAGGTCAGTACAGTTAGAAGATTTCTTAAAGAATACGTTTGAAATGGGATCTAACGTCACTCGGAATGTCTGAATTCAGCGTTATGGATGAGTTGTAAGATAACATTTCCTGTATGAAACAAGGAATTCTGCTGGCCGGAGGATTAGGCACACGCTTAGGACCCATAACCGCCTCCATGAATAAGCATTTCTTGCCAATTTATGATAAGCCACTAATTTATTATCCGTTGAGCACAATGATTCTCGCAGGTGTGCAAAAGCTTGTTTTGATCAGTACCCCTGAGTCCATCGATGCTTACCGAAAACTTTTAGGGTATGGAAGTGAGTTTGGAATTGATATAACTTATGTATCCCAATTGAATCCTGAGGGAATTCCTCAAGCAATTACTCTCGCAGAAAATCATTTAGACTCAAAACTTGGAGTATTTCTTGCCCTTGGTGACAATGTAATCTATGGTCCAGGTACGGGACGCGATATGTCGCTTTATGATGCGGTAGATTCTGCACAAATATTTTGTTATTCTGTTTCTAACCCAGAAAAATTTGGAGTCATTGAAATGGACGAAGACGGAAACACGATTGACATCGTCGAGAAACCATCCCAACCCAAAAGCAATTTGGCGATAGTAGGGTTCTATAAATTTCCTAATTCCGTTTTCTCTTATGTCCGGGACCTCAAGAAATCCGCTAGAAATGAGTACGAAATTGTAGACCTCATCAAGCGGTATAACAATGAATCCCAACTGCGCGTAAATGTTCTACCCAGGGGATCTGCTTGGCTCGACGCCGGAACCACGGAGGGTTTTATCGAGTCCTCTCAATTCGTCCGAGCGTTACAAAATCGACAAGGGCTTTTAGTTGGGTCTCCACATGAAGCCGCATGGCGAGTCGGGAATATTTCGAGAGAAAGCCTGGGCGCAATTTCAGTTAAATTTGGAACTAGTGACTACGGTATATTACTTGAGTCAACACTCAAGAACGAACGATCTTAGACTCGAAAACCTTAGACTGAAACTTGTTTAACTGAGTAGCGGGTAGCAGTAAGTGATATCAAACTTACATCGGGGTGGTCATTCGAAAAGTTAATCAGAATTTGTTCTGTTTCTTGGTACTTCGATTGGGATTTCACATGAAACAGCTGCGATTAGTTCAAAACTTGGGTAATTTCGAGATGTGTCCGGAAAAAGAGTTTCTATTTCTTTCCTGGGATCAGAATTGAACTCTGATGCATTAATTATGACGCCTATAGAAAGTTCTGAATCTATTGCGAGGGAAGCTAAAAAGCTATCACTCGAAAAGCACGAGCGCCCTTAAAGCCTCGATTCACGTTTAACCTAAAGCCAATTTCAATCAACTCTATTCCCATTGCCCGAGCGGCATTCAGATATTTTTGTACAAAATCGCGGGAGAAATCCCAATTATTGTAATAACCACCATCTCTCAACGTGCAATCAAAGATCTGCATGCGTGAACTTTAGCATCCCAGACTGTAGATGCAATGACTCATGACCGACCAAGAGGTAGTATTCGGTCATGTCCAGGGATTTCTCAAAGAAAAAAAACTATCTCGTAACCGGTGGCGCCGGTTTTATTGGTTCGGAATTTGTGAGACAAAGATTTGCAAAAGAAGATTTTGGTCGAATTTATATAATTGATAAATTAACTTATGCATCAGATATGAATCGAATAAAAGAAGCAGTAGCAGACTCAAGAATTGAATTTATCGAGTCAGATATATGTGACACGGAAAATTACTCAAAAGTTTTGACTGATATTGACGAAATTGTTCACTTTGCCGCTGAATCACATGTAGACAGAAGTATTACAAATGGGTTCCCGTTTGTAATGTCAAATGTTGTTGGCAGCTATTCCCTCTTAGAGACGGCGAGGATGGCAAATGTTGAGCGAGTTATAATGATCTCTACTGACGAAGTTTATGGGTCAATAGAAAATGGTGAAACAGATGAAATGTCTGGTATTAAACCATCCTCTACTTATTCAGCTAGCAAGGCTGCATCTGATCTTCTTGCGCTAGCTCAAGCGGTTACTTTTAATCAAAATATTGTCATTACTCGGGCTTCAAATAACTACGGGGACTACCAGAATGTAGAGAAGTTTATTCCGAACATCATCTTCCGGGCTTTGAACAATTTACGTATTCCAATTTACGGTAATGGCAAAAATGTTCGGGAATGGCTTCATATAGAAGATCACATCGGAGCAATTGACAAAATATCCCAGAGTGGAGTTGCTGGTCAAATTTATAACATTGGCTCTGGAGAGCGATACTCTAACTTAGAGGTGGCGAAACTAATTCTTAGTAAACTCGGTAAAAGTAATGAACTTTTAGAATTTGTTGAAGATAGAAAAGGTCATGACTTTCGATATGCTCTGGACTCTTCCAGGATGCTCCGCGAATTTGATTGGAAACCTAATATAAAATTTGAGGCTGGAATTTCTAAGTTAGTTTCCAAGGCTTTATCTGAATCTTAGTTCAATTTGGAAGTGAGATACCGATCCCTGCCCCATTGTAAAAATGCTGAAAGGGCTCTTCTTTAAAAAAGACAAACCTCCTATCATTTTCCTCAGAAAATTTTCTCAATGAATCGGTTGCGTGTGCGTTATCACCAAGAATTATGCCTCTTGGTGATAGTTTATCGATAATTGTTAAATATTCAAGGTATTCATACTCACCACTGTGATCGCTGTCATTAATAAATAGGTCTATTTTCTCAGTGTGAAAATTTTTCAGTGATTCGATTGAATCTCCGTAGAGTATTTTTCCGAAGCTTGAATAGGGCTCAGTTAGTAGCACTCCTGCGGAGGTTGAAATATCAGTTCCAATGTATTCTCCCGGAAAACCTTCAGAGATATTTTTCTTGAGGGCTGCGGTCAAAACCAGTGATCCAACTCCATGATGTACTCCCGTTTCTAAAACAATTTGCGGCTTAAACGCCCTTACGATTGCATACCAGCCAATTCTTCGCCCTAATTTCAAATTGGAATCCCGCATTTTTTTATTGGAATTTCGAAAATCAACTAAGATATTTTGAATAGCAAGATCATTTTCAATTTCTGTTAGGTAACCTTCAATTTCAATTAGAGGTTTTTCTAAAATGTGCGAGATTAAGAACGCCAAATCTTTTCGATTTCTAGGAGTGATTTCATAGTAATAATTACTTATCTCGGTTTGTAGTAATGCCCAAGTTCTTGCAAGTTTCAATTTTCTGCTGTGATAAGTTGTCGCTCGCTTATACCGAAACCTAATCTCTAACCCACGACTTAGAAGTGGAACCTTTTTAAGAATTCTTTTTAAGTCATCGATAATCACTTAATATCCATCCTCATCTAGTTAACTTTAAGTATAGAGTTTTTCGAAGCAAGTGCCCCAAGTACCAGCGGGCACTCCTTTCCTTCGACACGCTTTGCCCACTTAAGGCCGACATTCGAACGATTGAGGCCAGATATGGTGCATAAATCAAACTATACGTTCCCTTGATACCTGCGTACCCAGCCGCAGAGACGAACAAGGTTAAGAATCTATTGGACTTCCCAATTTCCAAACCATGAAAATGGTAGAAGTACAGCGGATCACTCTCAACGAAAACCTGACTACCCTTCATTACTAATTTAGTTCCAGATACATTCCAAGGTGCCAAGCCTACCCCAAGTTCAGAAAATATATGCAAACCCGGATAAAGATCAGGCCACTCATTGAGATAAGTTTGATCCCCACAGCGTCCTTCTATTTGGTTGACATCACAGCGTTCAATTACTTGCCTTCTCCAATGTGAAATACATGAAATAAACTCCTCCGATTTTCTTCCGCAAATCACGCCAACATTGAATCTTCCCGATTTAAAAAGCCATTCACTGCGATCTTTTGAGAATCTATGCTCATGAATACCAATAGTGTGATTCTTTCCTAGTGACTCAAACATTTTGGCGATATCACCGAAGAAAAAGCAATCAGCGTCAATATAGGCGACGAATTCAGCATCTTCCTCAAGATTGAGGCAGTAATTCAGCAAGCATGATGCACTTGTCCAGCAAAATTCTCTCCAAGGCCGGTTAAGTTTAGAAAGCCGCAACCCTTCGTCAGGAAAGTCTTCTATGTGGATTACTTGAAAATTGTCACGATTTAGCTTTTGCATAAAATCATATGAAGGGCCGTCGAGTGTGAGAATTGTCCACTGCACTTCTACTTTACTATACTGAATGACGCTTTCGATCAGAGAAAGCCCCTGGGGCATAAACCTAGAGTCAAAGAGCGTGCACAACCTAATCATTAATTTGAATACACCTTTACGTTACTGAAGAATGGGTATTACGGCATTATAGTTTACCGTAGGACTCTCAAATACCGACAGAAAAGAGAAATAAGTGCCGAATTCTCCCATCGTAATCTTCGGTTTCAATCGGCCCTTTCACCTTGAGAGACTCCTAGAATCATTAGTAAAAAATGCAGAGACCAAAGATTCTTTGATATATTTTTTCATTGATGGTCCGAGAAATCTTAATGAGCAAAAAATAGTTGAATCTGTTAACCAGGTAGCAGAGAGATTTGCAAAAAATTATGATGTTAAGATTGATTGGTCAAATAAGAATTTAGGACTATCCAAGTCGGTGCTGCGCGGGGTTGATCAAGTTTTTGAATCTCACGAGAGAGCTATTGTGTTAGAAGACGATTTAGTAATCGGAAGGTATTTTCTTGAGTTTTGTAATGATGGATTAGAGAAATATCAAACTGACGAGCGTGTTGGAACTATACAAGGTTATTCACAAGTTGAATTAGGGTCAGGAAAGCCATACTTCCTACCAGGTGCTGATTGCTGGGGATGGGCGACCTGGAAAGATAGGTGGGAGCTACTAAATCGGAATTCAGAAGAATTGCTCTATGAACTTGAAAAAAGAAATAAAACTTTTAGTTTTGATCTACAAGGAAGTTACCCTTACACAAATATGTTGAAGAGGGAAGCCAGAGGAGAGGTTGACTCTTGGGCTATTCGCTGGCATGCCTCAATGTTCCTAGCAAACAAATTTTCACTCTGTCCTGGCATCAGTCTCATTCAGAACTCTGGGTTTGATGGAAGCGGGACGCATCCCTCACAAATTACCATTGATGCTTCCACGCCGTATGAACACAGGATGGAGCTACCAAGATTTGCTCCAAAAATTGAACCAAAAGTAATACGCCTAGTAATTCGCGCAATCCGCCGCAAGTATCGGATATACCCTTCATACCACCCACTCAGATTTTACTATGCGCTAAAACGCAGAACCTTAAAATTATTCCAGGGCTAGTATGAATATAATTATCGTCGGCCTTGCTAGAAATCTTGAAAAAAGGATAACAAAGAATGTTGCCAATTTAATTAAGGCATTCGAAAAATTTGGTGAAGTAACCTTCTATGTGGTGGAATCCGACTCCCAAGATTCAACTCTCTACAAACTTGAAGAACTCACTAAAAATTTCCCACGATTCCATTATAAATCACTTGGAAATCTGGAATTATCATTCCCAAATAGAATTGAACGACTTCAATACTGTAGGAATAATTATGTTTCATACATCCGGCAGATCGCAGCCCAGCACGATTTTGTCTGTGTCGCTGACCTGGACGGTATCAATAATCAATTAAGTTGGTCATCAGTGGGTTCGAGTTTCTCGAGTAACGTTGATTGGGATATGTGTTCAGCCAATCAGAAATTCGGATACTTTGATTTGTATGCGCTCCGAAAAAAGCTGGTGTGAGATTGACGTGTTTGAAGAATTGGAAAAGCATCGAAAGGAAGCAACTGGAGAAGAAAGCGATTTCCAGATGAGAACAAGAGTAATCTATTCTAAGATGATTAGGATCCCGAAGAAATCCCCTTGGATTGAAGTGGAATCAGCCTTCGGAGGACTTGCTATTTACCGCACCCAAATGTTTCTCGAAGATGATTATTCTTTGCCTGGTGGCTTGAGTAAGAATGAATGTGAACACGTTTTTTTACACAAAAAATTAATAAATCGTGGCTATAAATTATACATAAACCCAGGAATGATTAACTCAAACATCAACGAACACAATATTCGAAAGCTAAAAATAGCAAGGGTATTAATCTATTTGTTAAGAAGCTTAAAGTTAAGAACCTTAAAGTTAAGAACCTGGTTTACTGTATAGATAATCATTCTGGTCGTAAGAATGACTAGCTAACACACTTACTGTTATTGCTCCCTCTGGAAATGTGACCTCAACCCAATTAAAGGGTGGAACAAGCAGTCCTGAACCAAAATTTAAATGAAAAGTTCCTCCTGATTTCAGATTTTGAAAGTCAACTTTTATACCAAACCCATTTGAGTATAGGAATTGCCAGCATTTCTTATGTGCGTGACCTCCCCTAACTGTCTCAGCCCCATTACCCTGGATATTGAAGATTCTTTTCACTTCAAAAGGGAGCTTGGAAAAATCTAAGGATGAGAGCTGCCCACGGTCATCACTATGGATTTCCAGATCGAATAATTGGGGTTCAGCAGCATCTAAGTACATCTATGCCCCCCGCTCAATTCGCAATACTGTCCTATAGCTGATTCAACTCGCATAATCTCCACTTCGGTCATTTCTGGAAAAAGTGGGATCGTAACCACGGAGCTGCAAAATAATTCTGTTTGAGGAAGTTTCAAATCCAATTGTTTACTAATTCCAGGCTGAATATAGTCGGGAAATGGATAGTGAATTGCGGTATCAATTAATTTTTTTTCCATAAAAGTTTGAAACTTTTCTCGATAAGGAGTGATAATTACACCTAAATGTGCAACAAAACTTTGCTCGTCACTTCCAATTAATCTGCAATTAGTAGATATAGTCGCATTCCGGTACCTATTCCAGATTTCTTTGCGGACTAAATTGTTCCTATCGAGATGTTCTAGTTGCCGCAAAAGCACGAGGCATTGTATTTCGTCGATTCGATAGTTTCCGCCTTTAGGGGTCGAAGAGAAATATCTTGTTTGCCATCCATATTGACGAAGCTCAACTACTCTTCTATATATTTTTTCGTCAGAAGTGCAAATTGCACCTGCGTCACCTGCAGCGCCTAAATTTTTAGTTGGGTAAAAACTAAATGCTGAAACATCTGAAAAGTTACCAAGGCGACTATTTCCAAACCTAGATCCCGTTGCATGCGCACAATCCTCGATTAGGAATTTTCCACTAGATTTCAAGAATTGATAGATATTTTCAATTTCTGCAGCTTGACCATACAAATGAGTAACGATAACAATCGCAAAATTGGTGGCACTCTGAGAAATTATATCTAACGTAAGTAAACCGTTCGCATCTACGTCCAGATAATAGGGAACCATCCCCGAATTTATGACTGCAATTGAGGCGTAGCCACCAGCGTTTGCAGCTAGCCCTACGTGCGAACCTTCAGCAAGGTCTAGAGACTTGATTGCCAGCTCCAGTGCCGTAGTACCGGATGAAACTCCGAGGCTCCATCTCGCCCCGATGAAATTGGCAAATTCTTTTTCGAATTCCTGGGTGTAGGCACCATTGAGGTAAGGTCCCGCAACCAGCAATTCCGAAATTTCTTGACGCAATACAGTTGAGGAGGCAAATCTTCTACTGAGGTCATTCAGTGGAACCCGCTTTTTGTTGGACGCCATTGCAACCCCCTCAGTAGTAAATAATTTTGGAATCATTGCCTAGTGTAGTTCCCATCTGCCTTTTCATCTCAGACGGGAGAAAAACATTAGGGCTAGAAGACGTGTGAATCCTAATCAGCGCCACCCATTCAGAAATCTTACTTGGGGTGCCTACAAAAGTATGGACTTGGAGCAATTCCAATATGGTGGTTTGTGGGCTCGCTTGTCTATAAACAAATTGCACCAGAGGAAAACTAACCCGCAGCAAGCTTTCTGCTTCCTTGGGTGAGTCAGAGAAAACCAAACAAACCGAAAACTCTTCCAAAAGATTTCCCAAATTCAATCCACGTGTTATACGGGAGACAGCGAGAGGAGTTTTCGAGTCGAGAGCCAACAAGTCACCTAGCCTAAAATGAAGTCCAATAATAGGACCATCTGAATGACCGCCCACGGCAATGGGTGTACTCTCTAGAGAGTCTAGAATTTTCTGAATAGAAGTATTCGAAATCAATCTCTTTGTATAATGACCCCGCAATGACAAGACCCAAGGCCTGATCTTACTGCATTCATTATCCGAATTTGCAGATGCAATGAGACCCAGGATGTGCAAGAATTTTTTCAATACAACAAGACATTCAACTCTAAACCTAGACGGACCCCCATTCTCATTTTGAGTTTTAGGTTTGTAATCACCTATCACGCTTATTTCACCAGAATCGAAGAAATTACTAAGCTCCTGATCTCTCTTTGTAACACCGGAGTTGTGCATCACTAAAACGATTCGTCGTCGAGGAAATCTAACTCGCAAGTCTTCAAAAAGCGCCCAGGCATACAACTGCGATCCCAACCCCCCCCAGACATGAATTTTTAGATTAAAGTATAGGAATCGCATTAGAGTATGTTACATGAGGGGACCAAATGATTAGAGATACCAAGAACATTAAAAGTTTAGTTTTTGTTTCACTTTACTCTCGGGATTACTCAAGATCTGGTGTTTTCTACTCTGGCTACCCAGGAGAGAAAAATTATCTCGAATTCGCAAAGCGCCCCAAGCAGATAATCCAGCAGATTAATACACTCAAAGAGTCATTTAAATTCTCAGACACAATAATTTTTGTGATGTCCCCAAGTCATATATTAGTAATTTACTTCAAATTATTCGCAAAGTTTAAAATCGTTCTAGATGCCGGTTGGCCATTATCGGATTCACAACCTAAGGCGGAACGGAATCACCCTCGCTATCTAAGCAAAATAAAAAATACCGCATTGGATTTTTTGTCATTTAAATTTGCGGACGAGATAATATTCGAGACCGAAAAACAGACGGATTTTTCAAGAAAAAAATTCCTCTTAAGAAAGAGCAAGTGCCATAGCATTCCAACGGGGTTTAATGAACTTGAATTTAGTAGTGCGGTGAGTAATTCAAGGATGCCTAGAGAACTTTCTCATTTTGGAAATTCTTCGCACGAGTTCATCTTATTCCGAGGCAAAAACAATCGAGAAGCTGGGATTGAGAAAATAGTAGGTGCAGCAAAAATTCTCGGAAAAAATTTTAAATTTCTTATCATCAGCAATGAGGAGGTAATAAATCTTCCTAGTAATGTATTACAGATTAGTCGTTACTTGTCCAGAGAGGAACTGGTTTGGATTTATCAGCATACTAGTGTCGTTTTGGGTCAATTTGGGAATAACAATAGATTAACCAGAACTACCCCACATAAATTTTTTGAGGCAGCATATTTCACAAAATGTTACGTTACACCCAGAAATATTGGACTTGAAGGTTTGGCTGATGAAAAAAATGTTTGTTTTACACGCACGTCGCAATCAACCGATATTGCAGATACGTTATGCATGTTAAGTCAGAATAAAGAACTAAGGATTCTTCGGTCAAGAAATTTGAGGGATAATTATGATCTTAATTGGAGTCAGACCAAACTTTCTGACGCACTTATGGAAATTATTGTCTTAAACTAACTCATAAACCATATCTAGTTTTTTTCGCATAATTTCCGGACTAAACTGGGCAACCCTTAAATCTTGAACTTCAATTACCTCCAAAACACGTGCCGAGGATTCGAATTCAATTAACCTACTTGCAAACTCCTCTGAATTTCCGGTTTGACATAGTCCGGGGTGTTGTTCGCCTAGAACTTCTGGGATAGCCGAGTTTCTTGATGCAATAACGGGCACTCTGGCCAACATTGCCTCCAATAGGACGAGTCCAAATCCTTCATATCGACTCGTAAGAATCATTAAATCAAACTCTCTCATATAACCAGCTACGTTGTCACTTTTACCCACCCACACTACTTTTTTAGAAATGCCAAGGTTATAGGTCATCAATTTCAGTGATGCTTCAAGGTAACCCTCGCCTAAAATTACGAGCTTAGATTCTGGGCTTACAGCCGAATAATCTTTGAATGCAATTAGTAGGGTTTCATAGTCCTTTTGTGGGACCAAACGCCCTACGGTGCCGATTATTTTCTGTGAACCTGATGAACGGGGCAACAAAACTTTCGTATTTTTTGGTTCAAGAAATTTTGTATCATATCCATAATAAACCAGTTCTACTTTATAACTTGCAGGTAATTCACGTTTCGAATACATAAAATCTTTTACTGCTTGGGAAATAGCAATTACCCCATTGCTGCGAATGGCTACAAAACGAGAAAGAAATCTCGAAAAAACAGCAGGTTTCCCAGGAAAAAAATTTTCTGCGTTGTGTCTTGTTACCACGAACTTTATTCTCTTAGGAAGTAGAGAAACTATAAGTTCTGCTCGAGGTAAATGTGCATGTATAAAATTATTCTCATTGTCTACTAACTTGGCTAGTAGCAAAATTTGAAACAAAGGATGTTTGTTCAACAATCGACGATTAATTTCTGCACCTAGTAAAGAGAATTCTTTGTCAAGCTCTAATCGTCCCTTGAGGGGGACGATAGTTACCTTTCGACCAGATTGAACTTGCGCTCGTGCCACCACCAACAATTGATTTTCGGCCCCTCCCCGCTCAATTGTTGTGATTACATGAATGATTCGCTTCATAATCTAAGCTCTCGGCGGAAGTAGGCAACGGTTCTAACGATACCTTCCTCAAGAGTGATCTTAGGTTCCCACCCCAAAGACGACTTTGCCTTTGAAATATCTGGTTTTCTTTGCCGAGGATCATCCTGCGGTAAATCCTCAAAATTAATCTCGCTCGAAGACCCAACTACTTTGAGAACCGTTTGAGCGAGATCTAACATGGTGAATTCGGTCGGATTGCCCAAATTGATCGGATTATCTTCAAAACTCGGAGAAATAAAGGCCTTAAAGATTCCATCTACCAAGTCGTCAACATAACAAAAGGATCGCGTTTGGCTTCCATCACCATAAATGGTGATTGGCTTTCCGGTCAACGCTTGAACAATAAAATTACTTACTACGCGGCCGTCACCCACCGCCATATTTGGCCCATATGTATTAAAGATTCTGATTACCCTTGCATCAACCGAATACTGGCGAAGATAATCAAAGCAAAGCGTTTCTGCAGCGCGCTTTCCCTCGTCATAACAAGAACGAATCCCAATTGGGTTTACATTTCCCCAATATGCCTCCACCTGGGGACTAATTTCTGGGTCACCATACACTTCACTTGTTGATGCTTGCAGTAATCTAGCACCGAGTTTTTTGCTCTGCCTTAAAAGATTTATCATTCCAAGGAAATTTGTCTCGATAGTTCTTACAGGATCCCGTTGGTATTGGATCGGGCTTGCGGGGCAAGCAAAATTGAGTGCTCCATCAAATT
>Ga0209550_10001928_pt1 | contig 20050 bp, 20 predicted proteins | sample LauGreSuBDMM15SN_2_FD_187567 | JGI IMG/M metagenome (GOLD analysis project Ga0209550, IMG submission 187567) | Freshwater lake microbial communities from Lake Michigan, USA - Su13.BD.MM15.SN (SPAdes) (version 5) | ecosystem: Environmental > Aquatic > Freshwater > Lake | place: Lake Michigan... | reverse complement strand
CTCAACAGGCACGTCATTCAATTCAGGAGAAACTTTAAAAATCGCCGGCGGCGGTGGAATCACCACAGCAGTTTCAGGCGATGTATTGACCATCACAGGTGGTGCGCAGACAATCTTAAATTTCGTTGGAGATGATTCCACAGGAGTGACCCTGAATAACGGAGAAACATTAAAAATCTTAGGTGCGGGAGGTATAACTGCCTCTGTGTCCGGAGACGTGTTGACCATCGATGGTACCGGAGTCACCGAAGGAAGCGGTTACGCATTGAAAGTAGCAGCGGATGATTCCACTGCGAGGACAATAAATTCAGGAGAGACCATACAGTTCGTGGGGACCAATGGCATCACCACATCCAGTGACGCGGAAGGAAAAATAAGTATCTCTGCCGCTGGAGTCACAGGACTTTACAGCAGGACGACCGCGGCTGCCACGACATCAAGTTTGGCCAATGCGGCTACCGGCAACATCACCATCACAGGGTACAAAGGTTACATGTTGTACAAGATAGCCACCTCGCATGCGGCCTGGGTGAGAGTGTATGTGAGCTCGGCCACGAGAAGCAGCGATTCAAGCAGGGCACAAGGTGCGGATCCAACCCCGGGAGCAGGAGTCATAGCAGAAGTAATTTCCGCGGGCAGCGAAACATTATTGATCAGTCCAGGCACGATAGGATTCAGCAATGAATCATCACCAACCACTGACATATATTGCACGGTGACCAACAAGAGCGGCAGCACAGCATCGATAACGGTAACATTGACACTAGTAGCACTGGAGGTTTAAGATGGCCGATAATCCATCGCAGACAGCAGCATACTGCAAAACTTACAAATACTGCGTAATTGTAAAAGACCGTACTGACCTTGACACAATTTACAACGAATTAGAAACAGCAGGACTAGCCCCACCAGGCACTGAGATTACACGTGATGTGCAGTGTGTTGAAAGAAAACCCCTCAGCCGCGGAACAATCTACAAAATGACCGAATGGGAGGCAGAGCAGTTGAGAAATGATACTAGAATAAAAGCAGTCGAGCTGCATCCGGCGGAGCTGGGTGTACAACCAGGACTGAATGTTACCGAACAGACATCCACGTTTTGGGACAAGTCCGAGGGTACCAGTGCCAGCTATAAAAATTTTGCTCTGTTGAGATGCACCGAAGGGGTGCAGAGAGAAGGATGGGGAGGCACAGGATATCAAGGTGATGGGGCGGCCACCACACCAACTGTCACCGGCACCATACAGCTGACACAGATCGGAAGGAATGTTGATTGTGTCATCATAGATGAGAACGGGATTGTATGGAATCATCCAGACTACAACAGCAATGCAGATGGGAGTAGTGGTAGCAATAGGACAAATCAATACAATTGGTTCCAACATGACCAGGCCGTGAGAGGCATTTCCCCCAGCAACTACACTTATGGCACAGGAAACCATTCCACTCACGTGACGGGCACAGTGGCGGGCAACACGCAGGGTTGGGCAAGGGGTGCCAACATCTATAACATTTATTATGACGCGGGTAATGCATACCCCACTTTTGAATATGTGATGGACTATGTGAGACAATTCCATGCCACCAAGTCAGTCAACGGGGCCACGGGCAGGAAGAATCCCACAATCTGCAACAACAGTTGGGGCATGAGTATATTTCCAGGAGAATGGTCACTCAGCGATATCACCGCGGTCACCTACAGAGGCACGAGATACCAGGCACCGGGAGGCAGCACGACCTATACCGGATTCAGCGGAGTGTGTACGGCCTCCACTAGATTGGCCACCATGATAAATTTTGAAAATGCTGGCAACAGGATCACCACCACGGGCACGGCGGACCAAGCGGATTCTCGCATAGTGTCATCTCCCGCAGCGTGGACAAGGATTAACAATTATTCAGCGACATTTGCGTCTGTATCACAACCGGCAAACAGCTACGCAGTCACGGTGGCCACCGACACCGCCAATGCACAAATGACATTGAATATGGACGTCTCCGCGGGAGGCAGCAGTGGTGTGACCACGCTGACCACAAGCGTGACAGTGAGACTAAATGACAGCACAGTAGTAGAAACATTCACAGTGGGACCTACCGCATCCGCGGATGGGGGCAACGCCACCAATCTAATCGACGAAACGATAACCCTCGCCACAGTGGGCACTTATACCATCACATATGCCACAACGATTTCAAACAACGACGTCAGCAACAGGGTCTATGGACTGGACATGTCAATAACCATACCCACTGACGCAACTATAGCAGATGCAGCCACAGTGACTTCATTGGCTAGCTCACTGCTGGGCGCAGGCAGCTTGACCGAATCTACCACACCCACTAGTGGTTACAACGATGACGGATACTGGGCATTGACCCCTCCATGGAACGTAAATTTTATTGGCACGGACTACAGCACCATCTACGTCGGGACCAACCACTATGTGACATTTGGTGAAGGCTCCAACCAATACTCCAGTCTGAGCGCATCCAATCCCCCTTTGCCCAAGATCATGCACAGTTGCGCAGACAACTCCGTGCAGAGGATATATTATGGCACAGAAGGCACTGCCCCCAACAGGACCTATAGGGTGAGGACCGAAGGAAATGCTGCAGTTTCAGGCACCTTGGGTGCTCCCGGCATGGTGATGGAATGGACGTTCTACGAAAATAACAAGAAACAGATAGATATACAGACGGGGGTCAACAATCGTAAGACTGTCAGCGGTGGTGGTTTTTCGACAGCGACATTGAACGAATATGGATTCATATCAGGCCAGCGTATTCCTGTCAGGGTGGCGCTGCTGGATGCGGATCTAGAGGACGCCTATGATGAAGGCATAGTCATGGTGGGCGCCGCGGGCAATGGCCGTTGGAAGCATGAAGCGCCAGGAGGCGCCGATTGGAACAACACGTTTGAAATGGCCAATAGATATCCAGCCAGTGTGGCCACACCCTATTACTACATGAGGGGTACCAGTCCCACTGCCATGGACGACACTACCTACGGCACTTATGACCTGCCTGCTATCACCGTGGGAGCCGTGGACTCCAAGCACCCAGATCAAAAAGTTTTATTCAGCGATTGCGGAGCAGCCTGCACCATATGGGCTCCCGGCACGTACATTGTTAGTTCGCTGCCAAGTGGCATAGCTGAAGCTCGAGCACCAGGTGGCACTACGTACTATGTTGGAAAATATTCTGGGACCAGCATGGCCAGCCCTCAGGTGTGTGGGGTAATCGCCTGTGCATTGGAGACATATCCAGAGATGAATCAGGAAGCGGCCAAGGCCTACATCACTGCCATAGCCAAAGCGGATCAGTTGACTGTGTCTGGAAGCACGCCCACTGACGGACAAAATTTACAGGGAGCACCAAACCTCTATCTATTCTATAAGAAAGAACGTGAAGCCACTGGCAGCGTTTTTCCAAAAATAAACTATAAACCAAGACCATCTTCGGGTGCTGTTTGGCCTAGACCCAGAGTCAAAAGAACCTTAAATTAGCGGTAAAAACGCACAAATTCACCATGCATATTGACAGATGTCTGTTTCTATGTTATAAATACAGTTGACACAAGAAAAACACAAACACACACACAGAAAGGAGTTTTTATTATGTCAACTATCAAGTCGAAAAGCGGCTACGAAATACGTGCCGATCTACTAGGGCTCGCAAAAAATATTGCGGAGTTCAACTACACAATCAAACAAGCCGAGTACGAGTACAGCCTCAAGAAAGATGGCGACCAAGTGGTTGCTGAATTCAAGGCACCTGCAGTCACAGCAGAAGATATCATTGACACAGCCAAGAAGTTCAATGACTTCGTAACCAACGGCCAGAACTACACTGAGCAATCTCAAATATTAGTGGAGAGCGTGAAGAAGTTCAATGACAAGGTACAGGAAACTTTCAAACCTGAGACCATGCAAAAGAACGTGAAGGAATTCCAGGACAACGTCCAGAAGTTCTATTCAATGTTCACCAACGGTGTAGCTAAAAACTAATACCCAAAAAACGACCCACTGAGCTCGGCAACGGGCTCAGTGTGTAATAGAGGATTAAAAAATGCAACCGTACAACGAATGCGAAAATCGCTGGTTGAGTAAAATTAAAGCAAAAGTAAAAGACCATTACAAGAAAAACGAGGCCATGTATGCGGCAGCGTCTGTAATCATGCTGATGGCTCTGTTGATTTTGGCCATGATAGCATCACTGGACAGTTTTTTTGAAATAAGCAACTAATATAATTGAGCTATTTTAGATAATTACAGTATGTTCAATCCAATGGACTTTTTTCCTAATTTTGTGTCTGCACAAACAGGACACCCTCGCAGTCTCAACACAGAGATAGCGCCCAATGCGGGCAACATGCAGGAATACACCTACGAGATGGAATGGATGGAGTGTCACTGGAATCACGTGTACCGATGCGTCGACATGGTCACCGCCTATTGGTATCCTTGGATAGACCGATCGGCTCTACAAAAAATGTATTCTGATTTACACAATTAGATCAAGTATCGTCTGTAATTTTCCTTTTATTGATCTATTATTGAGGGTGTTCCTCAATCCCGCATGAAGATTTTTTGGCCAGCATTCAAATGCACACCAGGCATAAGAATTGTGTTCCCCGTTTAACTTTGGCAGGAACTCCTCCGCCACGCAGATTACATAGGTATTGAAAAAGAACTTTTGATCATTGCTAGTGAACAGTTCTAGTGGAATTACTTTTTTAAACACAGATGTGGTCCCTATCTCTTCTTGTATTTCTCTCTTGAGTCCTTCAAATGCACTCTCGGTGTATTTGTTTCTTCCCCCGACTAAACCCCACATTCCACGGGTACGATCATTATTACGCTGTAAAAATAAAAATCTTTTTGTGTTTACTGCGTAGAACAACGCACCAGAACATATGATGTTTTCTTGCATTTGATTATTATAGCACAATAGTCCACTGGCCTGCAATATAAACGCCTTCATAGCTCTTGACCCAACTTGTGCCATTGTATTTGTATTGTATGCCTGTGTTAAGATTGGTAACATATTCCACAGTGGAGTCAAAGTCCGATGCAGCCCAAACAATGCTCCAAGTGTTGGTTGCGCTGTTGTATTGGATTATATCGTTCACTTGGGCATCCAAAACACCGGCGCCAGTCTGCCAATATTGAGTGCTGTCACCTATGTTTTCCGTGATCAGGAATCTAGTACCATTAGCGGGTACGGCACTCGCATCAAAGGTCGATGGATTGATGATTTTGTTCACAGAAGCTATGGTGTTGGCTGGTATGGTGTCACCGTCGATGTTGAACAACAATATACTCTCATCCAACGGTGACGTTGATATGGTGCCTACCACTTCATTGCCGTTTTCTTGCGTGAGTTTCATTTGGCTAAGCCCGTTGGTTATTTTACCATATTGCTCCAATAATGTGTTCCAGTTGATTGCCGGACCAAATGTTTCAAAGGGATCAAATGTTGTGGATTCCTTGGCTCCTGTATAAAATCCATCTCCACCAGACTTCACATTGGTTCCCGTGCTACCTAACAGTCTCAATTGATTGCTGGTTAATAAAAGTGCAAAATTATTTGGTGTGATATAAGATTTTGATATGAGAGTGCCGTCGATCAAGCCTTTAGCAATACCACCATCGTCGTCATACACGCTCATTATAATCTTTTGTATAACTCCTAGTTTAGAAACCTTGACTGGTGGGCTCAACCAAATGGGCATGCTGAAAGTCATTGACGCCATATCAATTTCAACATCGGCTCCCACAGGCACAGTCCTCGAACTGAATGAGATGTCTTTCAATTCAATGTAGCTCAAACTGGTCCAATCGATGTAGTTGTCACTTTTCTGTATCTCAAAATCTGGATTGAAAAGATAAAGTATCTGCTCCATTATCTGTAATTTCATGTCAGTGTTAGTAGTATAAATGTCAGCTTTCACGGTCAATCTAAATGGACTTGGCATGACTTTTTCTATGGTATACCCAGCACCCAATGTATTTTCGTAGGTGTCTGTGGCGGCGTCATAATTTCTTTCTTTAAGATGTTGTTTTTCTATATGATAAGGATTTTGCATCCTTTCTCTGTCATATTCAAGTGCTGAGATATAACAGGCAATCTTTGGAGCCGCCTGTAGTGCATTCTCGCTATTGTTCCTGATGATGTTGGCAACTTGTCGAGTCATGTCGCCATAGGTCACAGGAACCTGCCTCAATTGCACAGTGCCGTCTTTTCCTTTGCCCAATTCAATAGAAAAATTGCTCATCACCCTGATGAACTGAGTCATGAACTTCCTGATCTGGCCGTCGTAAAAATGAAGCATTAATTATCCGCCTTGGGTTTAAGAGCATCGGTCAATGATTGCCTCTGTGCAACTGTCAATCCATTGATGGTGCTAGTGGTAGCATTGTTTACAAAACCAGTCTTATACGTGCTCCTTGAATTATTATTGGTTGTAGTTAATCTCACAGCATCTTCAACCTTGACCCATCTCACCCCATCAAATCGGAAAAGCCTGTTGGGTAAAAAATCTAATCTTAAAAAATAATCACCCTTGTTGACATTGGCTGTGGGAAAACTGGTGCCTGCCCCTGCCACATGTCCATTGGGCGGAACGCCATCTCCATTATAGTAAAATCCATAATGGCTGCTGGCAGGCGAATCGATCACGGCATTGATGGTCTTGTCGCTTGATATAGTTTGTCCTTGATCGTTTACCCCGTCAACTCTTATATTTCCTCGTTCATCTATAGGAGTGACATAAAATTGTTTATAGTTAAATCCAGATTTAGGGGCATCAACTTCTGCTTGATTTATAATTGCTTCATTGATTTCTCTCTCTTTGTTGAAGGTGCTCATATAACTAGCGAGAGATCCAGCAGTGGTAGCATCGCCTATGATATCACGAAATTCTTGGCTGTCTACTAATGTTTTTAATTTCAATCGCAATAAATGCGGCCAATATGTGGGAGAGAACCCTTCCGCAGATCTGTTGACATCTTCCACTACATAAAACCTTTTTAGTGCTATGGGTATGCTGGCATCTAGACTGTACTCATCCTTTAGATGAGGAAATTCTATCACGTCTCCGCTCATGGGCTTCCTCCCCAATCTTTCTACGATATCATTCAAATGTACGGTCAAGAATAATGTATCATTTTGTAGGAACATGCCAAATTGGCTTAGATTAAAGTCGGTGTCCTGGACGTTGTATATACCTCTGATCACGTACACGTCCTTGTCATATTTTCTGTCTCTATTCTCCAAAAATAACAGATCTTGTATAGTTCTTTCATTAAGATTACTGCCACTGTAATGAGGCTGTGATGGGCTTGCATCTCCATCTTTAGTGTTCTCTGCCCCTTGATCGTATATTCCTATATATTTGTGGAGGAAAACATCAGTTCCACCCACCTGAAACATTTCATTCATATTGCGATCAAAAAACTTGTAATCGTTGCCTTTTTCTGGCTTGTAAATTGACAATCTTGGCATATAGCCATATTTATGGAAAAAGTTTTAACAATAAATATACGTATGTCAGAATTACAAACAGCACAACAGCAGGTATTTGATTACGTAAAAACCATGCTGGGAGATGGCATGATCGAGGTGGAATTAGACCCGAAACACTATCAAATAGCCCTGGAAAGAGCAGTGAACAGATTTAGACAGAGATCCAACAACTCTGTAGAAGAAAGTTATGCCTTTTTAGATCTTGTTCAAAATCAGAACAAATATATTTTGCCAAATGAGATCATTAACGTGAGAGAAATCGGCAGGGCCACAGTAGGCAGCAGGAGTGATGGACAGGGAGGCACGCTGTTCGAACCGTTCAACCTAGCCTACACCAACACATATCTTTTGAGGGCTGGGGCAGCGGGTGGATTGGCCACATATTATGCTTTTGCATCATATCAAGAATTAGTAGGAAAAATGTTTGGATCATTCATTCAGTTCCATTATGACAACGCAACCCATACCTTAACAATTACTCAGCGTCCTAGAGTCGACGGAGAGAGAGTATTGCTACACACAGATAATTATAGACCAGATATAGTTCTGCTTAATGATATCTATACCAAACCATGGGTAAGAGATTATACCCTAGCAATTTGCAAAATTATGTTGGGAGAAGCAAGAAGTAAATTTGCTACCATCGCGGGCCCACAGGGCGGAACCACACTCAATGGCGATAGTTTGAAACAAGATGGCACTGCTATGATGGAAAAATTAGATCAAGAAATTAATAATTACATGGATGGTGGAAAACCAATCAGTTTTATTATCGGTTAATCATTTAAAACTTCAGATTAAATATGTCCGATTATGGCATACAAAGGCATCAAAAAAATTGAAGATCTATCTTTCGAAGAACTAGCGGACCTAGTTACTGCATTGGAAAATATGAGTACAGTGGCCGATAAGCCACTGATGCGTGAACAAATATTAAACTTTGTAAAAAAAGTCAAACAAGAGATTGCAAAAAGAATAAAAAACCTATAATATAGTTCTATGCTGATAGGATTGGTAGGATTAATAGGATCTGGCAAAGATACTGTGTCCGAATTCTTGGTTAGCAATCACGGATATCAAAGAGACAGTTTTGCTAAGTCATTGAAGGACGCTGTGAGCGTTATATTCGGTTGGGATAGATCATTGCTGGAAGGTGCCACACAAGAAAGTCGCATGTGGAGAGAAAGAATAGATCCGTATTGGAGCGATAAACTTAATAAGCCTATCACGCCTAGATACATTTTACAATACTGGGGCACTGAAGTTATGCGTGGACATTTCCACGATAGCATTTGGATTGATTCTTTTATCGCTAGATACAACGGAGGAAAAATAGTACTCAGCGACACAAGATTCGTAAATGAGATAGACACAATAAGACGCCTAAAGGGCAAAGTTGTATTGATTAGAAGAGGACCCATACCTACCAAGGAAGAGATGCGTGAGAGAACAGTGCATCAAAGCGAGTGGGATTGGATTGGGCAAACATTTGATTATGAGATAGATAATTCGGGGAGTTTGGCAGATTTGAAGACACAAGTGGACCACATGATCAATCATCTACTTCTAAATCACCAATAAACCATCCCAGATCTTGGGTGCTTTTTAATCTTTGACAGTTCGCACAAATGGTCTTTAAATTATACACACTTGTGTTATTCCTGTTGCCGTCTACATGGAACACATCCATCTGCTGCTCGCTTATTGATTTGAACCCACAAAGCTCGCATCTAGTTTTTTTACGGTAGCCCGAAAGGAACCAACGGGTGGGGCCATTAACTTTTAGATTTTTTTGCTTGCGTATGCAGGTGTCGCACTTGCTGCGCCAGTATATTTTGACCCCCTTGCGATAGCCATATGCTCGGGGTTTGGTCCTACAGATTTTACACAAGGGTCTTTTCATAACGTTATTTACGTGCCCTATATAGGCACCAAAAATGTTAAGATAAAGTCACAAAAACCTTACATTACTATAAATAAGTCTAGTTTACACTTGCAAGGAGAACTATAAAATGGCATTAACATCACCAGGCGTAGAAGTAACAATAATAAACGAAAGTTTCTACGTACCATCAGACGCAGGCACTACACCTTTAATAATTGTGACCACTGCACAAGACAAGACCAACGGAGCAGGCACAGCCATAGCTTCTGGCACAAAATCTGCCAATGCAAATACAGTATTTTTGATCTCTTCTCAGAGAGAATTAACAGAGACTTTTGGGGATCCAAAATTTTACACAGACGCCTCAAACAATTCACTACATGGTTATGAGTTGAACGAATATGGATTGCAAGCAGCATATTCATTCTTAGGTATTGCCAACAGAGCTTTCGTATTGAGAGCCAATGTTGATCTAGGTCAACTTGTGAGTTCAGCAACTGCTCCTGAAGCAGCACCGACCAATGGAACTTATTGGTTAGATGTAACTTCCACAGTGCCAGGTATATTTGAATGGTCAGCAACAGATCAATCATTCACCACTATCACTCCGATCAACATCACGTCGGTAGATGATCTAGTGGGAGGTGTTGCCACAGGCATTCCATTGACATCGATCGGAACCCTTGGACAGTATGCAATTAACTACACGCACAATACAAATAAAATTTACAAAAAAACAGCTTCAAACACTTGGGTGCAACTGGGCAGCGCAGAATGGAAATCCGCTGTCGGTGGAACTGCAACATTTTTACAAGCTTCACACATCAACAGACCATTATGGAAAACAGCAGAAGAAAACAAACCAACTGGTTCTGTTTGGTTCAAGACTACAACACCAAATGCCGGTGCTGACATTTCTGTAAAATTATACAACTCTGCTGCAAAATCATTCACAGTGGTAGATGCTCCATTGTACGCGAACAATCATGCAGCTATCTATGCGTTAGATCCTAGCCAAGGCGGATTAGGAATCACAGCAGGCAAGTTATACACTCAATTTAATATCACTGAGCAAAATTTACGTAATGCAGAAGACACCACAGACGCTCTAGGAGACTTCACAGTGTTTAGATACGAAGGTGGAAAAACTGTCATCACATCTAAAACTGCGGGAGCGACCTTTACAGCAGGCCACTCAATCAAGATCGCTGAATCACTAGTGGGACAATCAACTCTAGAAGAACAGTCAGAGACAGTTACACTTGGTGGAACAGCCAACACAGATTTTGTTGCTGCGATCAACGGAGCCGGATTTGTGAATCTTGTTGCTGAAATCACAACCGATAATTTTATAAAAATCACACACACCAAGGGTGGTGAGTTCAGAATGTTCGACGTTGCTTCTGGCACGGCTCTTGCCAATGCTGGATTTGGTTCTGCCAATGCACATGACTATGGTTCATACACTGCAAACAGTTCTACCAAAGTTGACAATTTATACGTTGTACCAGGAGGATTCACAGAGGATTCCACAAAACCTGCTACAGTGATGGCTACAAACTTCAAGCGTTTATCTTACACAGCTTCAGTCACTGCTCCAAGCAATGAACCAGCTGATGGAACTTTGTGGTACAACACCAACACTGACGCAGACATCCTTGTACACAATGGCAGTACATTTGTTGGATACAGACACAGTACCTCTCCTTATTATAACGCTTCGGAAGATATGAGAACAGATCCAAATGGACCTCAGATCACGGCAACTAAACCTACCACGCAGTCCGACGGCACTGCATTGAGAAATGGTGATTTATGGATTGACTCAAGCGATCTAGAAAATTATCCGAAACTTTACAGATATGACACATCACTAACAGACGGTGCAGATTTTGTATTGATCGATAAAAAAGATCAAACCACAGAAAATGGTATCTTATTTGCTGACGCAAGATACAACAAGGCCTCAACTAGACTAGATTCAAACACAGCAGGCGGTGTTGGTGTTGCTGCATCGATCAAGGACCTATTAACTGATACGTTCTTAGATCCAGATGCTCCGGACTCAGCTCTATTTCCAAAAGGCATCATGCTATGGAACACAAGAAGATCTGGTTTTAATGTTAAAGAATACAAAAACAATCATATTAGCACTGCCAAGTATCCGGGTTCGGGAGCAAGCGGCAAGGGTAATACTAGATACGCAGCTGGCAGCAATGAGAGTGTGTCAACATACTTCAAAGACAGATGGGTGACCAAGAACGCGAACAACGAAGATGGTTCGGGCACTTTCGGTCGAAAAGCTGTGAGAAAAGTAGTCGTGCAACAATTAAAGGCAGAGATTAGAACCAACCAAGCAATCAGAGAAGACCAAAGAGGTTTCAACATCATTGCATGTCCAGGATATACAGAAGTAACTTCTGATATGATAAGTCTGAATGCAGACAGAAACTACACTGCTTTTGTAGTAGGAGACACTCCATTACGATTGGCCAGCACAGCCACGGCACTTACAAACTGGGCCAACAACAGTGCAAAGGCTTCAGATAATGGCGAAGATGGTCTAGTAAGTTCAAGCGAATACATGGGAGTATTTTATCCTCCAGGAAGAACCACAGACAATTCAGGAAAAAGTATAGTGGTTCCACCAAGTCACATGATCCTGAGAGTGTTGGCCAACAATGACAACGTGGGATTCCCATGGTTTGCACCGGCTGGTACAAGAAGAGGTGTCGTTGACAATGCTACTGCTGTAGGATACATTGATTCCGCAACAGGAGAATTCCAAACGGTATCATTGACTGAATCTGTGAGAGACAGCATGCACACTGCAAAAATAAATCCAATTACATTCTTCTCAGGTACTGGTATTGTGAACTTTGGAAACTTAACTAAAGCCACAGGGAGTTCAGCACTAGATAGAATCAACGTTTCAAGATTGACTGTGTATCTAAGAACACAGTTAGATAAAATAGGAAAACCTTTTATATTTGAACCCAACGATACTTTAACGAGAAATGAAATCAAATCAGCTATTGAATCATTCCTGTTAGAATTGGTAGGTCAGAGAGCTTTGTATGACTTCCTAGTAGTGTGTGACGAAACTAATAACACTGCTGCTAGAATCGATAGAAACGAACTATATGTAGACATAGCGATTGAGCCTGTTAAATCGGTAGAGTTTATCTATATACCGTTGAGAATTAAAAACACGGGCGAAATAGCGAAACTTGGAGTATAATATATGGCAATTTCAACATTAAGTAAATTTACAGTACCATTGGCCAACGATCAAAGTTCAGCGTCACAGGGTTTGTTGATGCCAAAACTGCAATATCGTTTTAGGGTCGTTCTTGAAAACTTCGGAGTATCAACTCCAAGATCAGAAGTTACAAAACAAGTGATGGATGTGACCAGACCAAATTTAACTTTTGACACAGTCACATTAGATGTGTACAACTCTAGAGTTTATGCAGCCGGCAAACACACTTGGGAACCAATCACTTTGACATTGAGAGATGATGTCAATAACTCAGTAAGCAAATTGGTAGGAGAACAGATCCAGAAACAATTTGACTTCTTTGAACAGGCTTCCGCAGCGGCTGGTATTGATTACAAATTCACCACCAGGATTGAAATGCTGGATGGGGGAAATGGCTCTTCGGCACCTGGCATACTAGAAACTTGGGAACTTTATGGCTCTTACGTTGAATCAGTAAACTACAATACATTGGCTTACAACACCAGCGATCCAGTAACCATAACACTTAATATTAGATACGACAACGCAGTACAAACTCCGCAGGGCACAGGAATCGGCACAGCAGTAACAAGAACTATCGGTTCTCTATCCACAGGCGGCGGCATATAATTTTACATTTCGTTTATAGCAAAAAGAGCGCCTTTAACGGCGCTTTTTTTGTGACTATAAATATAGAGTATGCCTAGCATTAATAATTTTTTAAAAGGTTTTAGCGACGGTCTTCCGGGAATGAAGGACTTCCAACACGCTAGTAGATTATACATAGACGACAACTTTAAATTACTTCCCAAACAAAAATTTTTATTTCACGTGAAATTCACCATAGACAATAGTATACCCGCTAAGCCTTTCAGCAATGCAGAGCAGTTAGAATTAGACATGTTAGTAAAATCCTGTGAGTTACCTAAATATGACATGAACATCGAGGAAAGATTACAATACAATAAAAAAGTTTATGTAGGCACAAGAATAAAGTACAATCCAGTAAACATAGTGTTTCATGATGATCATGCAGACACAGTCAATGCTTTCTGGAAGGCCTATTATGAATACAACATAGCCGACTCGCAATCTGTGAATGGCACAGGCATGATCGATGTGGCCAAGGATGACATGTATCATGACAAGGACAGGAAGATACTTACACAGTTCGGAATGGACAATGCGCAAAAAAGAGGAAAACCTTTTTTGAAGGCCGTACAAATATTTGTTTTACATAAAAAAACATTCACTGGATTCACTCTAGTAAACCCAATCATTGGCTCTTTCAGCCATGACAATCTGGACCAAACAGATGGGCAAGGGATTATGACCAATACTATGCAATTGTTTTACGAGACCGTTATATATACCGCTGGCAGTGTGGATGGAGTTTCTGTACCAGGTTTTGCCACATTACATTACGATAAAGAGCCATCTCCTCTAAGTGTGCTAGGAAGAGGAACAACATCCATATTTGGACCTGGTGGAATTGTAGATGGAATCGGTTCAGTGATAGGAAAAGCCGGACGGGGTGATTATTTTGGGGCGGTGCTTGGAGCGATCAACACCTATAACAATGCTAAAAAAATCAAAGCCAAACAAGCAATCAAGGAAGAACTTAAAGGAATTGTAAAAGAGGGAGTTATTGACATTGGTAGACAGGCGGGCACAATAACCAATCCCGTGGGCAATTTTTCACTAGGTATAGTTGCTGCCGCTGGTGTAGCTGCATCATTGGCAGGATCAAAAAGTTTATCTAATGGAAAGAATCCAAACAATAAGGTTATTACAAATCCGGGCCTTGATAATAGAATATATCTTTCTGCCTCAGAATCTTTCAACTTGGTAGAAAATAATGCAGCGGCCAGAGATAAGGTTGCCGCAGGAATTTATTACAAACAGGTTGGATCCAGAAAAGGTTTGACCCTAAATCAAAGCGAAGTAGAATATACGGCATCTGCTGATAACGTGAAAAATATATATAGAAATAGAGCATTAACTGACACAACGAAATTGGTAGGAGATGGTTTTATAAAAATTAACCGAGCAGGCAACGAAGTGAATATTATTGCAGAGAGGGCGAGATTATAATGGCAGACTTTTATACTAATTTACCGCAAAAAGAAAGTGATAGATTACAAAAAACAATCGATGATCTGACCAAAACTCAGTATGTGGAACCTTTTCAGTTCAACGCTAATGATTATGATACCACTGTGTCTTTCTTTGTGAAGAGGGGGTTTGATAGGCAACCGGCCGAAGAGACAGCTTATGTTATCTTGCAGCAAGCCAAAATAGATTCTGTTCCTGTGACACAAATTCTAGACATACTGAACAAAGCCGATGCTATTCAGTTAAATGAATTGCTGACTGTGGTGTTGAACGCCAACAGATACAAGAGCAGCAGATTGGGCGTACGGAGTGCTAGAACCAGCAGAGATATTGTGTCTAGAAACATCAAAGCATAAATGAAATTTGCTAGAGGAAAATTCGTGATGAAGAATCCTGCCAAGTATGTGGGTACCAAATCTCCAACATACAGGAGCGGGTGGGAACATTCATTCATGCGCCTTTGTGATGAGCACCCTAACGTGTATCAGTGGGCCAGCGAATCGATCAAGATACCTTATCGAAATCCACTCACCGGCAAATACACAATATACGTGCCGGATTTCTTCGTGGTGTATATGGATAAGAATGGCACCAAACACGCCGAGCTAGTGGAGGTTAAACCCATGAACCAGTCCACTATGGAACGAGCTGGTAAAAGTACTGGACGACAGACACAGGTGATTATCAACAGGGCCAAATGGGAGGCTGCTTCTGCATATGCTAGACAAAATAGAATCACTTTCCGAGTGCTGAGCGAAGAACAATTATTCCATCAGGGCAAACGCAAGTAAATATCTACAATGACACGCAAACTTGAAGACATACTAAATTTACCAAATGTAAAAGAAGCATTCGCTAAAGTGGATGCCAAAGAAAAGTCTCGAGAAGACAAAGACAAACCCTCTATACCCAAGAATGTGGATCCCAAGACAGCCAAAGCGTTGGAAAAAACTTACCAAGAGTTTGACAAGATAGCAGCATCTCTGCCACAGGTCAAGGGCTTAGGAGATTTGAGTGACCTAGAGTTGGACAAACTGGCCATGGAAGCAGAAGAGAGCTATAAGAATCTCATGGACCTTGGCATGAACGTGGACAGTAGATATTCTGGACGTATTTTTGAAGTTGCTAGCTCCATGTTGCGCAATGCTATAGATGCAAAATCACAAAAAATCGATAAGAAGCTGAAAATGGTAGAATTACAGCTGAAAAAGCTCAAGATAGATAAGAGCGGAAATGATGACATAAATGAACCAGTCGAAAGCGAGGGCATGATCATCAGTGACCGTAATGAGTTAATGAAGAAACTGCTTAAAAAAGACTAAATATTACATTATGTCAAATTTTAAACAATATCTATTAGAGTCAACTAAGGAATACAGCTATAAAGTAAAGGTAGTTGGTGATCTAAGCGAGGATTTTGGCAAAAAATTAGAATCAGCATTGGCCAAGTACGAAGTAAAAAGTCTATCTAAGGGAAAAAAAACGCCAATACAAAATACCCCATTGGACTTCCCAGGAATTAAAAATGAAGCAGTCACTATATTTGAATTAGTCACTATGTACCCGGCATCTGTGTTTGAAATGAAAGCATTGATTACCGACAGCATGAGATTGCACGCCAATCAAGTGGTTGTGAGGACCCCGAATGATCCCACCGAACAATATCAAGCGGACATGAACGTTAAAATAACATCTGAATTCAAAAGCGTATTACAAGATGTGGAGTACAAGGATGCTCCAAAGATCAAAGCGGACGAGGTGTACGGAGACAAGGCAAACCAGAGCTTGTTGAAAGAATTATTGAAAGCAAGAAAAGAGATAGAATTCGCTGCCAAGCCAAAAGTGGAGCAAGAAGTGACGAAGAATGAAGGTGACAAGAAAAATACTGGTTCACCAATACAGGCCGCGCACAAAGGTCCAGTAAAAGGCAATCCGGATCCAGCAGGAAAATAATTTTATGGAAATGATCGACATACTATCTAAACTGAAACAGATTCAAGAGAATAATCCAAACGCCGAAGTTGGTGACGCAATCAAGAGCGTGGAGGCAACCAACGGTGTTGAAAAGAATGAAGGCGAAATGGGCGAAACCATGACACGCCAACATTTCCAATATGTGGCTGACATGTTAAAAAACATTGAAGATGTCACCAAACGAGGTGAGTATGCTCAACATCATTCAGCAATATTCCAACATTTTAATCCAAATTTTGATCATGAAAAATTCATGCAGGCAGCGGGGGTTTACACAGTGAGCAAGGGTGAAAACACACAAGCACCGGTAGGGAACGAAGATGCAACCAACACAAAAGAACTAGAATCACAATTGGAAAAACTAAAACAGAAATACAACGCTCAAATGGCCAATGCCTATGCAGGCAATCCTGATGATACTGAAGAGGAGATGGCAAAGATAGAAAAGCAACTGGGCATAACACACGAGGGAAAGAAAATGAAAAAAGATAAAATGAGTGAGTCAATAATGATTGCCACAGATTCACCAGAAGAGGCATCCATGATGATGCAAATATTAAAATTGGCAGGAGTTACACCGGTCAGCCAGAACATGATCAATCAACCAGCCGCGGAAGTTCCTGCGGACGCACAAGCGGACGAAACATATTCCAACACACCAGATCCAAAGGTCAGCAACATCAAAGCAGTGTTGCCATCGGGTGATGACCTGCACAAGGCCAAGGGCGCATACATCAAGGCAGCCGGTGGAGACAATCCAATGGCAATCAAGATGGGCGAATCTGAGATCACTGAAGAACAATTATCAAACAGTCTAAGATCTCAGTATGAGAGTTTCAAACAGACATATCAAGAAGCTGCCAAAGCAAAACCAGATTTCTTAGATGTGGACAAAGATGGTAATAAAGCAGAGCCTATGAAGCAGGCTATCAAAGACAAAGAAGGTAAATAATATATATGGCATCATTATCAAGAGTATCAGGAAACGACACAGCAGTAGGAACAATATATGCTGTCAATGTTAACCTTTTTTTATTAACAGTAAAAAAATTAGACACAGTTGCAGTGGATCTAAGGAATGAAGATTCTTCAATAGATTTAACTGTGGAACAAATAGTAAAAGAACTTAATCCTCTGGCTTATTTTGTTACTAATAGCTCTGCAGGTACAATTCATTTAGTAATGGATAAAAATGCCACTGCTGATGACATACAATTAAGAGTTAGAAGAATTGCAACATCTAACATCGATGGATCTACTGTTGGTTCAAATTTTATTGATATTGGTGGATCTACTGTGGTAGCAGCGACATCATTTACCGTAGCTTAATTTTACCAAATACCCATTATCTATATAGTAGTAGTGTGTTATTTTACACTTAAATAATAGCCATGGCATATATATCATTAGATTCGGAGCAGGTCAAAAAAGCTCATAAGAAACACAAATATACCACCGAGCAGGTATTAAAGCTCGAGCAGTGCATGGACCCCAAGACCGGTCCTTTGTACTTCATGAAAGAATTCATGAGGATACAGCATCCTACCAAGGGCGAGATGCGTTTCAGTCCCTATCCATATCAGGAGAGATTGATCGAGAGTTACAACAGCCACAGATTCAGCATTGCCATGCTGCCACGACAAACAGGCAAGACCACTTGTGCGTCTGGCTATCTGCTGTGGTACGCCATGTTCAAACCTGACTCACAGATACTGATCGCGGCACACAAATACCAAGGAGCATCAGACATCATGAGCAGGGTGCGATATGCCTATGAGATGTTGCCTGCGTGGATCAAGGCAGGTGTCACACAGTATAACAGGAACTCTATAGAATTTGACAATGGATCCAAGATAATGGCAACCACTACCACAGAAAACACAGGTAGGGGTATGTCTCTTTCTCTGATATATTGCGATGAGTTCGCATTCGTGCAACCGCCGGAGAAGGCCAAGGAATTCTGGACATCACTGTCACCAACACTTTCGACTGGTGGTAAGTGTTTGATCACTTCAACCCCTAACTCGGACGAGGATCAATTCGCTTTGATTTGGAAAGAGGCCTGCAAAAGATTTGACGACTACGGGGTGGACAAAATTGTGGGCACCAATGGCTTCTATGCCATGAGGGCACACTGGTCGGAACATCCAGACCGAGATCAGGCCTGGGCTGACCAAGAGAAAAGTAGGATAGGCGAGGAGAGATTCCGTCGAGAGCATGAGTGCGAATTCTTGATCTTTGACGAGACCCTGATCTCCAGCATAAAATTAGTGGAGCTAGAAGGCAGAGATCCTATATTGAACATGGGGCAGGTGCGTTGGTGGAAGACCCCCACGCCGGGCAACGCCTACATGGTGTCTCTGGATCCCAGCCTGGGCACCGGTGGAGACTACTCAGCCATTCAAATATTTGAGCTGCCTAGTTTTGAACAGATAGGAGAATGGCACCACAACACCACGCCGGCCAATCAACAGGTCAGGATACTGCAGGCATGCACCAAACACATACACGATTCTATAGTTGAAAAAAATCCCACCGAAACTCCTGCGATATATTACAGCATGGAGAACAACACGCTGGGAGAAGCAGCACTGCTGAGGGTCATGGACATAGGAGAAGAGAACATACACGGACAGTTCATCAGCGAGCCCATTAGGAAAGGACATCGTAGAAAGTTCCGCAGAGGATTCAACACAACGGCCAAGCACAAGATAGCGGCCTGCGCCAAATTCAAGGAGTTGGTAGAAACCGGCAAGATGAAACTCAACAGCAAACCACTGATATCGGAGCTCAAGGACTTCGTGGCATCGGGTGTGTCATACAAGGGCAAGCCCGGTCAACACGATGACCTGGTGAGCGCATGTCTATTAATGACCCGCATGATGCAGGTATTGGCCACTTTTGACCCTAAAATATTTGAAAGATGGACCGACAGGACCACAGAATGGACTGCTCCAATGCCTATCTTTGCTAACCTAGGTTCTTAATAAATACAATATGATCAAGCCTAAAACTTCTCAGGATTTATTCAACAAGATACGCAGCAAATTTTCTAATATTCAGTTAGGAGACAGCGAGGGCAATGTAACTGCCGATCCCACATCAGCAGTATTTTTTGATTTTGAATTCAGCGAATCTTCAGATAATTTTGGCCGTGTCAGTATAAGTTTGGCCGACGGAAATCATATGAAAGTTTTCTATAACCGTGGACTAGTTGAGAAAATAGACGAAGAGTCCAGAGCGAACTGGTACAGCTTCCTTAAAGAACTCAAAGATTTTGCAGTGCAACATCAAGTAAGTTTTGACGT
>Ga0209550_10001927_pt1 | contig 20058 bp, 11 predicted proteins | sample LauGreSuBDMM15SN_2_FD_187567 | JGI IMG/M metagenome (GOLD analysis project Ga0209550, IMG submission 187567) | Freshwater lake microbial communities from Lake Michigan, USA - Su13.BD.MM15.SN (SPAdes) (version 5) | ecosystem: Environmental > Aquatic > Freshwater > Lake | place: Lake Michigan... | reverse complement strand
ATCAACAACCATATTTTCACTTGTAGGCTGATAATCTACCAGAATAACATGATGATCACGTGATTGCAATTCTCTTGCTAACTCAACATGAGGCGTATTTTTATTAAATACGGTTGCATGATCAAATTGATCTACAATTTCTTCTTTTACAATTTTCTTCAAATCGGTAAAGTCGATAACCATTCCGAATTTTACATTTGAATTATCTGTAATTGGTTTGCCAATAACTGTTACAGATAATTTATAACTATGACCATGGACGTTTTTGCACTTTCCATCGTAGCCATACAATGCGTGGCCGGTTTCAAAATTAAATTGTTTGGTAATTCTGATATTGCTCATTATTGAAGTATTTGAATGCAAATTTAGTAAATTGTTATCATTCTATTTTCAAAAACAGATATTGCTTTATTTAAAATTAAAATAATGTATATTTGCAGCAAATGGGGGATTAGCTCATTTGGCTAGAGCGCTTGCCTGGCAGGCAAGAGGTGATCGGTTCGAATCCGATATTCTCCACAATAACATTCCCATTTTACAACCGTAGAATGGGTTTTTTTATTCTAAATTTGGACTAATCTTATCGTCTTGTTCCTTTTTAATAACACTGCTGATTCTTGAATATTTCGAATATTTGAAAGTAATTCGTAAAAAAGCTCACAATTTTCACTAAATTATTTTTTAATACCTACATTCATGCAGCCCTTAAGCTATACACCACCACAACATTTTTTTAAGATAAACTACAATTAGGGACTTTAAACCCTATAATGGAAGCCATAATATCTTTTAATGTATTTATAGGACTTAATTTACTAGCTAGCAGTAGAAATTATAAAATTATGTATAGTTTTTATATAATTTTAATATATACATGTCACAAAATACTTCCTTAAATTAGATTTTTAATTATTATTACCCTTTATGAAAAAAGCAATTTCACTACTCTTTTTGGTTTTAACCGTTTCGATGTACTCATTAAACACATCAAAAAAATCAACTCTTCCCCCAGCATTAGTATTAAGTTATACGTTTACCAACCCAACTTGCCCGGGGCTCAATAATGGTGCAATCAATGGAACTGTAACTGGAGGAAGTTTGCCGTATTCGAATTTTTCATTATCAAATGGAACTACTACGTTAACAAGCGCAACTGGAACATTTTCAAATTTAGCACCAGGAACTTATACCTTAATCATATCCGATGCGTTTTCTTTCGTAACGCAGTCTATCGTCCTTATTGCGCCTAGTGATTTATCTGTAAGTTCACCAGCAACAATCTGTTCTGGAACGCCTACCACTTTATCCGTAAGCGGAACTACCTCAGGGATATTATGGACTGCAAATCCTCCAGATGCCTCGCTGACTGCAGCAAACAATACGAGCGCCTCTCCGGTAGTTAGTCCAAATCAAAATACTACCTATACAGTTACTTCAACAGGGAATTCGCCTTCGGCTAATATGATTACAAATGGTGATTTTTCACAGGGTAATTTAGGTTTTACTTCAGATTATTCCTACATTCCTAATGCAGGAACTTCTGGAGTTCAACGTGCTTACGGAGTGGTGACTTCGGCAAATTTATGGTTTCAGTTTTTCCCGAGTTGTAATATAGAACACACTACAGGAACTGGAAAAATGATGGTTATTGATGGTTCTACAATTAACGCTGGAGCCGATAAAGTTTGGGGACAAACTATTACCGTACAACCCAATCAAACGTATACTTTTTCCTATTGGATTCAAACAGTTTCTTTGCCAAATCCAGCTAATATAGAATTAAAAATAAACGGAGTGGTTGTTGCTACTGATTTAGCTCCTTCTGCAGAGTGTAGCTGGTCGTTGAGAACGTATACTTGGAATTCAGGAACAGCAACCTCGGCTCAAATTGCTATGTATGACAAAGTGATTGCATCGGGGGGAAATGATTTTGCAATAGATGACATTTCATTTACAACTAACATCAATTGTAATTTATCAAAATCGGTGCTTATTACAGTAACCCCAAGTACGATTCCATCATTTAATTCTGTCAATCCAATTTGTGTTGGAGCCACTTTATCACCATTGCCTACCACTTCTACTAATTCAATTACAGGAACATGGTCGCCAGCGCTCAATAATTCAGCGACTACCACTTATACATTTGTTCCAACATCTGGGCAATGTATTGCAAATGGAACGCTAACAATTACCGTTAATCCAAATTTTACTCCATTATTTACAACCATAAACCCAATTTGTTATGGAGCTACTTTAGCACCATTACCAACTACTTCTACTAATTCAATAACGGGAACTTGGTCACCAGCATTAAATAATTTAGCAACAACAACTTATACTTTTACACCAGCAGCGGGTCAATGCGCTTCAAATGGAACTAGTACTGTTGTTGTAACTCCAAATGTAAATCCATCATTCACGCAGGTTCCTGCTATTTGTTCTGGAGCAGCATTATCTGCATTGCCAACCATTTCAAACAATACAATCACAGGAAGTTGGTCACCGGCAATTAATAATTCTGCAACAACCAGTTATACATTTACGCCAAGTAGCGGGCAATGTGCTACCACTGCCTCGATGACAATAAATGTAACGCCTTTCCCTCAGTTTACCATAATCAAAGGATGCGACGGAAGCAACTTTGTGATGAGCGCTGTAGGAGTTGGAACTTTAAATGCTAGTTATATTTGGTACAATAATTTGCGACAAAATATTGGAACCACACCTTCAATTAGAGTTACCAATGAAGGAAATTATAGCTTAGAATTGTCTAATAACGGATGTAGTGAAGAGAAACCCGTTTCAGTAAATAACATTCAATGCAACATTCCAAAGGGAATTTCCCCTAATAACGATGGCAACAATGATATTTTTGATTTAAGTAACTTAAATGTTCAAAAGCTTCAAATTTTTAATAGATATGGATTAGAAGTCTATTCAAAAAGTGATTACACCAATGAATGGACCGGCAAATCAAATTCAGGAGATGAATTGCCAGACGGTACCTATTATTTTGTAGTTCAATATACCAATGGAAAATCCAAAACAGGCTGGGTTTATATCAATAAATAATTTTAGCTTTTAATACAACAAAATGAAAAAAATACTTGTAACTGCACTTTTAATATTGTTGACCTCTTTAAATGTCAACGCACAACAATCACCACATTATACACAATACATGTATAATATGAATATAATAAATCCAGCCTATGCCGGATCAAAAGAGAGTTTATCTTTTGGCTTGCTATATAGAAAACAATGGTTAGAAATTGAGGATGCGCCAACAACTTTTTCACTTTCGGGATCGGCCCCAGTTGGAAAAAATGTAGGAATGGGATTGTCTATAATTTCTGACAAAATTGGCCCTGTAGTTGAAAATAATATTTATGGGGATTTTTCATATACCTTAAACTTAGGTGGAGAACGCCGATTGGCTCTAGGATTAAAAGCCGGTGTTACTTTTCAAAAAATTGGGCTATTTAGCGATATCAATAGTTCGCTTCTACAACAAGGGGATGGTGCTTTTGCACAAGATTCAAATACCTCAAATCTTAATATTGGAACTGGTTTTTTCTATTATACCAACAAATATTATTTTGCAGCATCTGTCCCAAATATGTTAAATGCGGCCCATTTAAATAACGATGGAAATTATTATCTTGAAAAGAAAGTGCCTCATTATTTTATTACAGGAGGATATGTATTTGATATTAATCCAAATTTAAAATTCAAGCCTTTTGCAATGGTTAAATCAGCAATTAACACTCCAACATCTGTAGATGTTTCTGCGAATTTTTTATATATTGAAAAATTCGAAATGGGAGCTACTTATCGATTACAAGACTCTTTTGGGGCAATGGTAAATTATACTATTTCGCCTACATTAAGAATTGGATACGCCTATGATCATATTGTTTCTGATTTGAAAGTAACCACGCCTTCATCTCATGAAATTATTTTATTATTTGACTTGAATTTTCCAAATAAAGTATCTCAGTCTCCTAGATTTTTCTAACCAATAGCTTCCTAATAATGAAAAAAACATATATAATATTGAGTTTTGTATTGGCGAGTTCGCTACTTTCTGCTCAAAATAAAGACACCCAAGTTGCAGATAAACTTTTTAAAAAATTCGAATTTCTTTCAGCAGCAGAATCCTATCTTAAATTAGCAGCTACACAAAATGCAGACGGATATGTTTATCGTCAATTAGCCGATTGCTATTATAATATATACAACACAAAAGAGGCAGCTAAATGGTATGCTAAAGCGATAACTCAAAAGCAAGACCCTGAATTATATTATCGATATGCACAGATGCTTAAAGCAAATGGAAATTACGTTGAATCAAACAAGCAAATGCAAAAATTTGCCTCCATGCAACCCAATGATTCTAGAACTAAAACATTCAACGAAAACCCTAATTATATTCCAGTTTTGTTGGATCAAAGAAAATCCTTTGATATAAAAGTGATTGATATTAATTCAGATAAATCTGATTTTGGAGCTGTTTTGCAGGGAAATTCTATTTATTTTTCAAGTGCTAGAAATTCTAGCAGCAAAATTTATGGCTGGACAAAAGAACCTTTTTTGGATATTTACAAAGCAGATTTAAAAGAGGACGGCTCAATTAGTAACATTGTACTTTTAAAAGAACCGAACTCAAAATACCACGATGGATCAGTGACAATCAGCCCAGATGGAAAAACAATGTATTTCACGAGTGATAGTTTTAGAGAAAATTCTTTTGAAAAAGACAAATCTAACAAATTAAAATTGGGAAGAAATACTATTTTCAGTGCAAAATTTGTTAATGGTAAATGGGAAGAAATTACTTCATTGCCATTCAATAGCAAAGATTATTCTTCAGGGAATCCTAGTTTAAGCAATGATGGTAAAACGCTTTATTTTTCATCAAATAGGCCAGGAAGTATTGGCGGCGTTGACATTTGGAAAGTAGCAATTTCTGAAAACGGAAGTTACGGAACCCCTGAAAATTTAGGTAAAAAAATAAATACTGAAGGAAACGAGAGCTTTCCTTTTATTTCGTCTGAAAACGTGCTCTATTTTTCCTCGGATGCTAAACAAGGATTAGGCGCAATGGATGTTTATAAAATTGACTTAAACACAAATTCAGAGGTAAAAAATCTAGGAAAACCAGTTAATAGTGAAAAAGACGATTTTGCATTTTCGTTCAATGAAATTAAAAAAATTGGATTTGTAGCTAGTAATAGAAATGGGAATGACGATATTTTTCAATTAATCCCTGTTTGTAATTATGAGGTAAATACTATAGTGACTAATGCTATTACAGGCGCTATTTTGGCTGAAGCCAATGTTTCTATTTTAGATGATAAAAACAACCTAATTTCCAGCGAAAAATCGAACAGTAAAGGAGAGGTTTCTTTTAGCGTAGATTGTGAAAAAAACCATACTATTCAAGCTACTAAAGAGGGTTTTGAAAGCAACTCATTTGCAGTTACAGCCAGTAGTCAAAAAGGGGGAAGTATTAAAATTGATGCCGCATTGCAACCAATTTCTGCCATTATTACAGAAACAGAAGTAATACTAAACCCAATTTTCTTTGAGTACAATCAAAGCAACGTTACTCAACAGGGCGCATTTGAGTTGGACAAATTAGTTCAAATTATGAAAAATAATGAAAAGTTAATTATATTTGTAAAATCACACACCGATAGCAGGGGCAGTGACGACTTTAATTTACTTTTATCTGAAAAACGCGCCAAAGCAACGATTCAATATATCATTTCGAAAGGAATTGATGCAAAAAGAATATCTGGAAAAGGATTTGGTGAAACAGAACTAAAAGTAGATTGCAAAGAAAAATGTACTGAAGCAGAGCACGAACTGAATAGACGTTCAGAATTCCGAATAGTGAAATAATATAAAACAACCAGAATGCAACCCAACAAAATAAAAATAAATATTAAGAAACATTTCTTTTTATTTTTGATTTCCTTTTTATTTTCTAATTCTATTATTGCCCAACTCACAAATGGTAATTTAGAAGCAGGCGGGAGCGGGAACGGTTTTCTAGTTAATGAATATACTCAAATCAACCCTCTAACAGGAGTTAGTTTTTCAGGATCATATGCTTATACAAATAATCCTAACACAATGGATGCCTCTTTTATTTCTGGAGGAGACCATACCACTGGAAGTGGGAAAATGTTGGTTTATAACGGTTCAAGCTCTGCTGCCCGAAAGTTTATATGGACAACAAGTAGCACAGGTGGAGCTATTGGCGGGTTTACTATCGGTTCAACTTATACTTTTAGTTATTGGATAAAATCTGTTTCCCCGGACGTTACAAATAATGTCACACGAGCTAATATCGGCGTTTTTTTTGTAGGTGCAGATACTTTCAATCCCACAACACTAAATTCTGTTGCGCCACTACCAAGCGATGGCTGGAGGCAAGTGCAATATTCATTTAGAGCCACTGCTACTGCAGTATTGATCCGTTTATGGGACATAAATACTGGTGCATTAGGAAATGATTTTGCATTAGATGATTTCTCTATTACACCAGGTGCGCTTCCATTAAATTTGACACAAACATCAATTAACCCCAACTGTCCAACCTCATTAGACGGATCAATTACAGGAGTTGGAACAGGGGGAGTATTGCCGTATACTTTTTCATTAGCTTCAAGCACATTAACCACCTCTAACTCATCAGGGATTTTTAGCAATTTATCTGCTGGCTCATATACCCTTTCTATTCGAGATGGGGCTGGAGCAACTGTTCCACCAATTGTTGTACAATTGACTCCTCCAAACGATATTACAGTAAGTGCGACGTTAACAACAGTTTGTGAAGGCGACCCAACTATTTTATCTGTAACCGGAAGCCCTTACCCTTATTTATGGACAGCAAATCCTGCAGATCCATCTTTAACCGCAGCCAATAATACTAGTACTAACCCTACAGTTAGTCCTTTAATCACTACAACTTATACAGCTACTTCTGGAGTTGCTGCTAATGCAACAAATCTAGTCATTAACGGAGATTTTTCTATGGGAGATTTCGGTTTTGTTACTGATTATTTAAATTATCTTCCAGGAACTATTCCAACCACTGGAGTACAAGGTGCTTATGGAATTGTAACCAATCCTACAAGCTGGTTCAGTCCCTTTTCAAGCTGTACAGATCACACATCTTCAGGAGGAAATATGTTAGTTGCCGACGGAGCTACAACAGGAACAACTAAAGTTTGGTATTCTCCAGCACCGATTACTGTTATACCCGGTAAAAATTATACGTTCAGTTATTTCTTAGCAGCAGTAGTATCTGGCGGTCCAGCAAAATTAGAAGTCTTAATTAATAATGTTTCTATAGGACCTGTTGCAACCGCTCCTTCAACCCCTTGTGTATGGAATGAGCACTCCTATGTGTGGAATTCAGGAACCAATACCACCGCAGTAATTAGTATTATAGACAGAGAAGTCGCTGGAAATAATGATTTTGCAATTGACGATCTTTATTTTAGAGAAACCCCTACTTGTATTTATCAAAAGTCGGTTACCATTTCTGTAAACTCAAACCCATCACCAACTGTTGGAACTATTACTCAACCAACTTGTACAACTGCCACAGGGAGCGTGATTTTATCAGGTTTACCTTCGGGAAATTGGACAATAAATCCCGGTGGAATTTCTGGCAATACAACATCAACAACAATTTCAGGATTAACTCCAGGCCCGCATACTTTTACTGTTACCAATGCAAACGGATGTGTTTCTTTACCTTCAGCAAGTGTTTTAATTAATGCAGCATTAACGGTTCCAAGTCCACCAACTATTGGATTAATTACACAGCCTACATGTGCATCTGCAACAGGAAGTGTGATTTTATCAGGATTACCAACAGGAAATTGGACAATAAATCCAGGAGCAATTACTGGTAATACAAACTCAACAACAATTTCAGGATTATCAACAGCAAATTACACCTTTACTGTTACCAATTCAGATGGTTGTACTTCTTCGGCTTCCGCCAATGTTGGAATTGACCCTCAACCATTAACGCCAAGTGCACCATTGGCATCAGCCACAATTCAGCCCACCTGTTTGGCGTTGGGAACGATTGTAGTTACAGCACCATTAGACCCAAATTATGAATACAGTATTGGAGGAACTTATCAAGCAGGTTTATCATTTTCTAGTTTAGCTCCAAATACTTATTCAGTAACCGTTAAAGACGTTTTAAACGGATGTGTTTCCTTGCCAACTTCAGTGGTTGTTGATGCTATTCCTATTGTAGCAACTCCAACAACCGCCTTAATAGTTCAACCAAGTTGTTTGGTTAATGGCTCAATTGACATTGCCTCGCCATTGGGAATAGATATTGAATATAGCAATGGTGGTGCCTATCAATCTAGCACAACATTTTCAAATTTAGCTCCTAATACCTATTTAATTACCGCAAAAAACACCACTAATGGTTGTATTTCTTTACCATTATCTGTCGTAATTGATCCAATCCCAAATGCAATAACTCCAGTATTTAATCCTATTCCGCCATTTTGTTTAGGAACAACAATTACGTTGCCTTTACTTTCTGCTAATGGAGTTAACGGTACCTGGTCACCTTCATTTGATCCAAACATTACAACCACCTATACCTTTACTCCTGATCCAGGAGAATGCGCTACAACAGCAACGTTACAAGTAGTAATCACTCCGATTCCTACGGTTACAGCTACTCCAACTAGCGAAACAATCTGTTCACTTCAGTCAACAGGAATCTCATTATCAAGTGCCCTTTCAGGTACTACTTTCAATTGGTCTTCAACCGCAACTGATGTTAATGGAGCTACTTTAGGAACAGGAAATGTTATTTCACAAGTATTAACATCAACAGGTTCTCAAATTGGGAATGTTCAATATTCAATTATACCAACCAATAATGGTTGCTCTGGGGCGCCAATTATTGTGACTGTAATAGTAACTCCTAAACCAACTTTAATCGCAACAGCAGCTTCTAATTCCATTTGTTCAGGAAGCCAAACAGCTATTAATTTAGCGGGTTCAATACCGGGTAGTACCAACTTTAGTTGGAATTTAATTCAAAACAACGTTACAGGTGGTTTTGTAGGAACTGGAAATGTGATTGCTCAAACATTAAGCACCATTACCAATTCTTCAGGCGAGGCAGTTTATGCAATTACTCCTGAAGTAAACGGATGTAGAGGAATTACAACCACTTTTTCTATCATCGTAAACCCAATACCTGTAGCAATAATAAATCCTGCATCGGGTCAAACCCTTTGCTCAGGTCAAACAACCGCTATTTCTTTTTCAAGCCCAGTTATAAACACCATTTTTAATTGGACAATTGTAAATCAAACCAATATAAATGGAGTATTACCTACTTCAGGTTCAGGCACTTCAATTACACAAACACTATCGGTAATTCCACCTTCAGTAGGAACAGTAACCTATGAAGTTACACCAATCTCAAATGGATGTTCTGGATTACCGGCTCAAGTTTCAGTTAATGTAAATCCAATTCCAGATTTTTCTACAGTGCCAACACCAACACCAATTTGTTCTGGAGATACTACTTCAATTGTATTAATGCCAAGTGTTACGGGAACAGTTTTAACATGGACAGTAGTTCAAAACGGAGTAACGGGGGCACTAGGTGATTCAGGGACTTCAATTAATCAAGTATTGGAAACCACAAGAAACGCTGTTGGAAATGCAACATATACCATTATAACTGAATTAAACGGTTGTATAGGAACCCCAATCTCAGTAACTCAAATTGTAAATCCATTGCCGCAACCTTCAATTATAGGAGGTAATATTTGTATGGATGCATTAGGCGTTACTCTCACCACTTATACTTTAGATAGCGGACTAAATAATACCGACTACACATTTGAATGGTTTTTAAATAACGTCCTGCAATCTGGATCTAGCAATACTTTTGTGGCTTCAGTAGCGGGCCCCTATTCTGTTATCGCAACCAATAGTACTACTGGATGTGTATCTTCAAGTGTTTTTGCAACAGTAACTTCTTCGGTTCCAGCAACAAGTATTTCAGCAGTTGGCTCGTTTGCATTTGATCAAAATGCAACGATAACGGTAACTGCTTTAGCTCCTAATCCAAATTACCAATATGCATTAGATTATGGCGCTTTACAATATTCTAATGTTTTTACCAATGTAAATCCAGGCAATCATTTAGTAACCGTAACTGATACTAACGGATGTACCAATTTAAGCACCAACGTATTTATAATTGGTTATCCAACCTTTTTCACTCCAAATAATGACGGGTTTAATGACTATTGGAATATAATTGGATTAGAAAATCAGCCAACGGCCAATATCTTTATTTTTGATCGTTATGGCAAATTGCTGAAACAAATAAGCTCTAAGAGTTTAGGTTGGGATGGAACCTATTTAGGAGCGCTAATGCCTTCGTCAGATTATTGGTTTACTGTTGAATACATTGAACCGTTTACTACAGATCTTAAAGTTTTTAAATCCCATTTTTCTTTAAAAAGGTAAGCGGAATTTCCTAAAAATAAGCTCTAAGTTGAATGTTTCCGGTATGGATAGCTGTACTATTTTCACTTTTTCTACCTTGATAATTTAAATTAATATCCAAATAGTCGGTGAGGTTTTTTTGAATTAGAACCCGCCAAGTTACATTAGAACCCGGCTGCAATCCTTCTAACATTTCATAGGCAACTGGCGTTAAACTATTACCAACAAAACCATTGTCAAACATAGAAAATTCGCCATTTAGGGTTAGTTTTTTTTCTGAAGAATAGTTAAATGAAGTGCCAAATCGGCTTTGCGCCAATGATTCTAAGGAACCTATTTTGTTTTTCTTACTTTGATATTCATAAAACAGATCCCAACTTGCGTTTTTTGAGAATAAATAAGATATTTTTGGAGCTAGCTGATATCCATTTAAATTATAGTTTCTCGCTGAATAATTTTCTGATACCATATCCGAATTTATAGTTTTCGAACCAAAATTGATTAACCAATTTTTTTCATACAAATGCGTGTATTGCAATTGATGCGACGCATTGGAATTTTCTTGTGACCCCACAGAAAGTAAGTTTTTTATTCTCCCCATCACAAAAGTATAGGTTACAGAATGCTTTTGTTTACCTCGATTAAAAAATAAACTGTTTCTAAAACTGGAATTTAAACCTAATAAATTCGTGTCATTTGAACTAAATGGATTGAAATCAAAATCATCGCCTAGACGTTTTATTTTTCGTTCTCCAAGAAAGGAAGTTTGATTGTAGAAATAGGATAAAAAGCGTTTAAATCCTTTTTCATTTTGCCATTGACTCATATTAATTGTTACCGACTGTGAGAATTTATTTTGATGTGTTTTCAAGTAAACTTGATTGGGTAAAAAGACCCTAATGTATTTTGCTTGGTCAATAAAAGCAGCTACTTGAAATTCCTCTAGGTCTTGAATTCCGTTATTATTGTAATCATTCCAAGAGTAAATTCCACGTCCTGGTTCCACCTCAATGTAAGTAAATTCTTGTTGAGCAATAGATCCCGAATTGGTTTCATAAGCCGTTGTAAGCTGAATGAATTGTTTAAAATAGCGATCGTTGTATAATACTCTTGAATTTAAAGAAGGCTCCGAAGCTCTAGATAAATCTGTAAATTTTAAATTTCTATAATTTACAAATACCGACAAATCACGGATATCCGTTTTTAATAATTGGGATTTTAAATAATACGATTGTGAATTATTTACTCGTTTTAAAATACCACTTTGAATACTATCATTGGATCGATTTAAGTAACCCAATTCTACAAAAACTCTAGTACTATCTCCACGACCAATAAAGCCCCCAAATTCTGTAAATTTTTGACTCAAAGAGGAAAATAAGTGGGTTGATTTCAATTTTTCTTGGTTGTCTTCCAAACGCAAGGATGCTCCTACCCAATTTTTCTTAATATGATATTTAATTTGCGTTTGGTTTCTTATAAAAACAGAGGTAGAATAATCGCTATCACTTTTCAAAAAGCTACTTTTATTTTGAATGTTCCAATTTTTTAAATTTAAATTACCGTTCAATACCTGACGAGTTCCGGTAAAACTGTCTTTAAAATCTAAATTTTCAAATTGATAGGTAATGTTCCCTTTTTCCAGTAAGCTAAATTGTAATCCAGAAACCAAATAACTTTGAGTTCCAATAGGGTTATTTAAATTCCAATCTCTATCAAATTCAATAGTAAACAACCGCTCAATTGTTTTAAATTGCTTTTGAATCAATTGATAATTGGTAAAAAAATCGATCTTCCATTTTTTTGAAAACAAACGTTGCCTTAAATTAATTTTACCCGCAACACCATGGTTGTCAGAATCATCGACGGGTGAAAATAAGTTATTGTCGTTATTGCTCACGCCAATTTCAAAATCAATATTGGTTTTTTCAGAAGGATTGAACTTCCCTAAAACAGTTGCAATTTGAAGTTCTGTTGGAGCAATTAGCCGCACTATTGGGTCGTAATTTCCTTGAGGAATGCCATTTACAGGGGCGACATAGCTATATATTTTTCCAATGGCTGCTGAGCTTGATAAAACATAATTTCCTAAGTTAGTACCCACCAGTGAAAATTTCACATTGTACAATTCATCAGTAGAGACATTAGAATAAACAAAAACTGAAACTCCGTTTATTATGGTTTTCTTATAAAGAATTTTATTTTCAGAATAATTATCGATATAGGCTGAAGGAGCCGACATTAAATCGGTGTTGTCACCAGCATTAACTAATGATTGAACCTGTTCAGTCGATAAATTTTGTTGTAAAGGCTGATTTTTAATATCATTTTCAGAATATAAAAAACCACCAATACTCCATTTTTCATGCTCTTGCGTGGCACCGGCATAGGTAATAAAACGCGTATAATTTCTGTCGGAATATTGGTATTCTATTGAAATTCTCATTTCCGAGGTTATGGGAAAAATCGAGGTAAATTTTATTTCACCGGCGTTATAATCGATAATATAATCGTTGTTTTCTCCTCGTGTGAGTAATATTCCATTTACATAAACGCGCTCAGAACCCGAAATTACCAAAACGTATAATTCGCCATTTGCGCCTCGCAATTTATACGGACCTTGATTTCCTTCTTGACCAACAAAGGTGCTTTTTGCATACTTTCCTCTTACTAATGCAGCGGTTCCGAAAACAGTGGTTTTCGAATTGGTATTGCCAAATTCAAATCGGGAGGACAAACCTTGAACTTTTTTGTTGAAATTTAAAAACTTTGAATTTCTATTTTCTAAAAATAAATCCCCGGCTCTAATATTCCATTTATCCGAACTTAATTCAATAAATATTTGATCAAATTCATCTAGTTTTTGAGAATAACCGCCTTCTTGCAGCGGAATATTATTGTCTTGAATGGAAGCCCTTAACGTAACTTTATTGGAAATTTTTCCTGAAATTTGAAGATCTAATGCGGAATTTATTACTGAATTTTGGTTGTTACCAATAGTTATTCCGCGAGTTAAACTTCCTGAAGTGGTTAATCCGTCAAAAGGCACGTATTTTTTTGGGGAATAGAAATTTACTTTATATAAATCGCCTAGAGTTGCATCATTACTAACTACTCGGCTTCTGTCGTAAATGCTATATTCTTTAGTTAAGAAATCCGGAAACTTTAAAAATCGAACAGTTAAAGTGTCGTTATAAAAAGGAGAATCGGGCTTAAAAGTAAGTAGGCTTTTTTGAAAATCAATTTTATAAAAGGAGCTATCTATAGTTTTTCCTTTTGAGTTTTCTATTTTAAAAAAGCTAGAATTTAAACTGACACTATCCAACTGAATGCCATTTTTTGAAGCTACTATTTTTTTAATTTTATAATACGTAGAAAATTCTTGAGCGCTAAGCCCTGAGAATGAAATTAATAAAAGCAAGTAAAATAACTTTCTCAACATAACATGGATAACGCACAGACATCAAAAGTAGTGTGTTTTGTTTGAAAAAGCCAAGATTTTAATTTTCTTCTTTAGTGATAATTTGCATGGTTTCGCGACTCACTTGTTTTAGTAAAACTACTTTGTTTTTTTCAACAATTTGCGCTGCTTTTTCATCGAAATGGCGAATGGTGAATAGAGAAACATTTTCGTTATAGGAAATTTTAAATTTCTTTGAAAGTATCGATTTTAGAGCATTAAAATTTCCGAATTTATCATCAATACAAACAGAAAAACTAATAGCAGAATTTTGAATCAAACTCACTTTCATTTTATATTGATGTAAAAGCGCAAATATTTCACTAATGTTTTCCTCCATTATAAATGAAAAATCGATAGAAGAAAGGGAAAGTAACAATTGATTTTTCTTTAAAATAAAACAAGGTAATTGCGGATCCAAATCAGCCCCTTTTGAAACACATGTTCCTGGCAGAGTTGGGTTTATAAACGACTTTACAAATAATGGAATTTCCTTTTTTTGTAATGGCTGTAGCGTTTTCGGGTGAATTACAGTTGCTCCATAAAAGGCTAGTTCAATGGCTTCGCGATAAGAAATTTGATTCAATAGCTTGGCATTTTCAAAATACCGCGGATCGGCATTCATCACTCCTGGAACGTCTTTCCAAATGGTAACGCTTTCAGCATTTAGGCAATAGGCAAAAATGGCGGCAGAATAATCCGAACCCTCGCGACCTAAAGTGGTGGTAAAATTATTTTCATCCGAACCAAGGAAACCTTGAGTTACATTTAGTATTTTTTTCTTAACGTCACTAGCTATTAATTTTTGAGTGGTTTCCCAATCAACATTTGCATCGCGATAATTGTTATCGGTTTTTATTAAATTTCTAACATCAATCCACTGGGTTTTCATGCCCATAAAACTCATATAATGACTTACAATGGTGGTTGAAATTAATTCCCCAAAACTCACTATTTGATCGTAAACAAAATTATAATTGGGTGATTTGTTCTGATTTATAAAATGGTCTAATTCCGCAAACAACGAATTTACATCGTTGAAAACAACATTTTTATCGTCTTCAAAAAGATCTAATAGAATTTGATTGTGGTATTTTTTAACTTCTTGAATCGAAGATTGTAGCTCAGGAGATTTATCAAAATAGTTTTTTATCACTACTTCAAGTGCATTAGTAGTTTTTCCCATTGCAGAAATTACTAACAGAACGTCTTCACAACCCACAGTTTGCAATACGCTGTGAACGTTTCTAACACCTTCAGCATCTTTAACAGACGCGCCTCCAAATTTAAATATTCTCATTTAGCTAAATTATAATTTGTTTTTCTCTAAAAAAGCATTAATCCCATTTTCATCCATTTGGGCCACCAACCAATCTTTAAAAACTTCAGCCCCTGATCTTTCATAGAATTGAATTGCTGGCGAATTCCAGTCCAATACATTCCACTCAATTCTCAGAACGCCATCACGTTTGCCTTGAGCAATTACTTCTGAATACAATTTAAAACCCAATCCCTTCCCTCGTTTTTCTTGCTTAACAATTAAGTCTTCAAGGTGAATTGTTTTGCCTTTCCAGGTGGAATATCTGTAATAATACAATGCCATTCCAACAATTTCATCGTTTTCTTCGGCAATAAAAGTGTGAAATAAAGGTTTTTCTCCAAACCCATCTCGCTCTAAATCGGCAACGGTTAAAATGACTGCTTCGGGTTCTTTCTCAAAAGCGGCGAGTTCCTTTATTAGTCCTGAAACCGCAGTCATGTCTTCTATTCTTCCTATTCTAATACTCATTAATCGATCGTATTGGTGCAAAATTCTTAATTTGAAACTTATAAAAAAACAGATTTAAATATAAAATGCTTTTTAATCAGCAAATATACAAATCTGATAAACTATCCAATAAAATTCGGCACATTTTCACAAAAATACCGATATTTGTGGGAAATTAATTACAACGTTATAGTAATGGAACAACGCAATAGAACACTCGGAGAATTTATTATTGAAAACCAAAATTCGTTTCAATATTCCTCTGGGGAATTGTCAAGAATTATCAATTCGATTCGATTAGCCGCAAAAGTGGTAAATTATAAAGTAAACAAAGCTGGATTAGTTGATATTATTGGCGCTGCTGGCGAGCAAAATATTCAAGGTGAAGACCAACAAAAACTAGACGTTTATGCCAATGAAATTTTCATTCAAACGCTAATTAATCGGGAGATTGTGTGCGGAATTGCCTCTGAAGAAAATGACGAATTTATTACTGTTGCAGGAAATGACAATTGTCATAATAATAAATACGTAGTGTTAATGGATCCGCTTGACGGGTCTTCAAATATTGACGTTAATGTTTCTTTAGGAACTATTTTTTCAGTATATCGAAGAATATCTCCTGTGGGAACACCTGTTATCATGGAAGATTTTTTACAACCAGGAATTAATCAAGTTGCAGCGGGTTATGTAATTTATGGAACTTCAACGATGCTAGTTTATACCACAGGTGACGGAGTGAACGGCTTTACATTGAACCCTGCAATTGGAACTTTTTATCTTTCACATCCCAACATGAAATTTGCCGAGGACGGAAATATTTATTCTATCAATGAAGGGAATTACATTCATTTTCCGCAAGGAGTAAAAGATTATATTAAATATTGCCAAACCGAAGAAGGCGACCGACCTTACACCTCAAGATATATTGGAAGCTTGGTTTCTGATTTTCATAGAAATATGATCAAAGGCGGAATTTATATTTATCCAACCAGTTCAAAATCTCCAAACGGAAAATTAAGATTGTTATACGAATGCAATCCAATGGCGTTCATCGCCGAACAAGCGGGCGGAAAAGCCTCTGACGGTTTTACTAGAATCATGGAAATTCAACCTAAAGAACTGCATGAAAGAGCACCATTTTTTTGCGGAAGCAGCAATATGGTGAATAAAGCAGAAGAATTTATGCGACTTGCAAAATTGAGCAAGTATTAAAATACATAAAAATTCTATTTATTCATGTTTTGCATTTCGAATACAAAAGTGTCTAAATCAACATTTTGAACCAATAAGGATAAGGCTTTATCTACAATATAGGTAACGTTACTTGGAGTAAAACCAAGTGCGACGGCAAATTTAATTAATATATTTTTTTGTCGTTGACCTAAAACATGATCTGCAAAAACCATTCTAGATAAATCATACAAGCGCTCCAATCTTTGAGTATATAAATAGGGAGGATTGATAGGATATTTCAAAGGATCTTCTAGAATTTCGTCATATTCTTCTTTAGAAATCTCAAGATAATGAGCTAATTTATCTAAAAATAATTTTTCTTCTGAGCTTAAGAGGCCGTCTGCAACAGCAACTCTTACAATTGCTGAAAAATGATCTTTGTTTCTGTTTTTAAATTCGTTATCGAATAAATCTGAAATTGACATGCTGTTTAATTTTAATGTTCCTCAAATTTAACCAATATTCGACCATCAATTTCTTAAAATTATATTAATTAATATATCGATTTATTTCCTTATTAATCAACCCTAACTTAACTGTTTTCAAAATAATTCGTAAGTTTGACATTCATTAAATCGCTAACACCTTACCTATGTCGGATTTTTGGATTTACTTCGAAGTTGGAATGCGCCATGTATTAAATATTTTTTCCTATGACCACGTATTATTTTTGATCGCACTGAGTGTTCCTTATGTTTTTAAAGATTGGAAAAAAATACTATTATTAGTTTCCCTTTTTACAGTGGGTCATACCATAGCCTTAATTCTTTCCGTTTATGGAATTGTTGTAGTAAAAGTTAACTTGATAGAATTTTTAATTCCAATCACCATATTAATAACGGCATTTTTTCACTTATTTACCGCAGGAAAAACAGCTAAAAATGAGAATATAAGTGTTATTGGTTTTATCACTTTATTTTTCGGAATCATTCACGGTTTGGGATTTGCTACCTATTTTAAATCAATTGTTGGTGGAAATTCAGATTCGAAATTATTACCGCTTTTGGAATTTGCAACAGGAATTGAAGCGGCTCAAATTATAGTTGTCTTAGTAACATTAATTTTGGCTTATTGCGTGCAAACGCTCTTTCGATTTTCAAAAAGGGATTGGACTTTAGTGATGTCTTCATTTGTAATTGGGGTAGTTTTACCTATGATTATTGAAAGTAAAATTTGGATTAAATAAAAATGGAAAAAACGAAATTAAATAAATACGACAAAGCTTATCTTCGAATTGCTTCTGAATGGGGGCAACTTTCCTATTGCAAACGCCGACAAGTGGGAGCAATAATAGTTCGCGATAGAATGATTATTTCTGATGGATACAATGGAACACCTTCAGGATTTGAAAATTGTTGTGAAGATGACGATGGATTAACCCAATGGTTTGTTCTTCATGCTGAAGCAAATGCAATACTGAAAGTGGCCCGTTCGACACAAACTTGTGATGGAGCAACATTGTATATTACCCTTTCACCATGTAAAGAATGCAGCAAACTAATTCACCAATCAGGAATAAAAAGAGTAGTATATCAAAATGGTTACAAGGACAACTCAGGGATCCAATTTTTGATTAAAGCAGGGATAGAAGTTGAACAAATTTTGGATTTAGATTAATTAATGAAAATTAACCCCAACTATTTACCTGTATTATTTTTTGGGACTTTAGCATTAGGAATCGTGCTAGGGGCAAACCTAAATTTTCCACAACAAGGTAATTTATCCGCCTCAGAAAACCATAGAAATAAGCTTAATAAATTAATCGATTTCATTGACAATGAATATGTTGATAAAGTAAACTCCGATTCTATTGTTGATTTAGCAGCTTCTAATATCCTTGATAAATTAGATCCACATTCTGCATATGTTCCAAAAAATGAGCAAACTCAATTGGCTGAAACTATGAAAGGAGACTTTGTGGGAATTGGGGTAAATTTTTACATGTTAAACGACACCATCGCTATTGTAAACCCAGTAGTAGGAGGACCTTCTGAAAAAGCAGGAATAAAATCGGGAGATCGGATTTTGTATGCCAATAAAGAAAAGTTATTTGGAAGAAAACTGACTTCAGAAGATTTATATTCAAAATTAAAAGGCGAAAAAGGAACCGATGTTTCACTTACCATTTATAGAAAAAGCGAAAATAAAAAACTTCAGTTCCAACTAAAAAGAGATGTTGTTGCTATCGAAAGCCTAGCTGCTGCGGTAATGATCAATCCCACTTTGGGATACATAAAAATCAATCGATTTGCAGAAACTACGCATGACGAATTTAAAAAAGGGTTGATTGACCTAAAAAAACAAGGCGCAAAATCATTGGTAATAGATGTTCGAGACAATGGTGGCGGCTACATGGAAATTGCTGCCGAAATTGCCGACGAATTATTAAAAGACAAGCAATTAATTGTGTTTACAAAAAATAAAAAAGACAAGATAGACAAGACTTATGCCACTGAAAATGGCGAATTTGAGTCTGGAAAAGTTTACATATTAATTAATGAAAGTTCTGCTTCGGCAAGTGAAATTTTAGCGGGTGCCATTCAAGATAACGATAGGGGAACAGTAATTGGGCGTCGATCATTTGGAAAAGGGCTAGTTCAACGAGAAATGAATTTTCAAGACGGATCTGCCGTTCGACTCACCATTGCTAGATATTACACTCCAACCGGGCGCTCTATTCAAAAACCATACAAAAAAGGAATTGACGATTATAACGGCGATTTTGATAAGCGATTGACAAGTGGAGAATTGTATAAAAAAGACAGCATTAAAGTAGATTTAAAATTGAAATACAAAACTCCCAAAGGCAAGATTGTTTATGGCGGCGGCGGAATTGTGCCCGATATTTTCGTGCCTTTAGAAGTGGAGCATGGCGACGAAGGCGTAGTTTATTTAATGCAATCAGGAGCAGTAGGCTATTATGTTTTTGAAGAATTAGACAAAAACAGAAAGCAATTTCAGGGATTGAATATGGCTCAACTAGTTTCGAAAATCGAAAACTCTGAAATGTATTATAAAAATTTCAAAAAATATTTGTCAAAAAACGGGTTGGATCTAAAATTAG
>Ga0209550_10001926_pt1 | contig 20062 bp, 18 predicted proteins | sample LauGreSuBDMM15SN_2_FD_187567 | JGI IMG/M metagenome (GOLD analysis project Ga0209550, IMG submission 187567) | Freshwater lake microbial communities from Lake Michigan, USA - Su13.BD.MM15.SN (SPAdes) (version 5) | ecosystem: Environmental > Aquatic > Freshwater > Lake | place: Lake Michigan... | reverse complement strand
CCGTCCAAGCTGGGCATGGGGCGCGTGCCGTGGGTGTTGCTGTCGCCAAAGCATAGAATCGTGCGGGTCATCCGATGCGATCTCCGGCTTCGTCAAACAGATGCACCATGCCCGCTTGTGGGGTGATGTGCAGCGTTTGGCCCGGCTGAAACGCCTGACGCTCGCGCACCACGGCAGTCATTTCCACATCGCCCGCGCGCAGCACCAGATGAATCTCGGCCCCCGTGGGTTCCACCACCACCACCGTCACCGCCTGCCCCTTGTCAGACAGGGTCAGATGTTCAGGGCGGATGCCATAGGTCAGCTTTTGGCCTTGGGCCACGGCAACCCCTGCCGGCATAGGCAGATCAACGCCGCCCCCCTTAAAGCGGTCGCCCGACACTTCGCCCGCGATCAGGTTCATCGAGGGCGACCCGATAAAGCCCGCGACAAAGGTGTTGATCGGGCGGTCATACAACTCTAGCGGCGCGCCAACTTGGCTGATGCGGCCCTCGCGCATCACCACGATACGGTCGGCCATAGTCATCGCTTCGATTTGGTCATGGGTGACATAAACCGTGGTCGTGCCCAAACGCTGGTGCAACTCACGAATTTCCGAGCGCATCTGCACGCGCAGTTTGGCATCAAGGTTCGATAGCGGCTCGTCAAACAAGAAAACCTGCGGGTCGCGCACAATCGCGCGGCCCATGGCAACACGCTGGCGCTGCCCCCCCGACAGGGCGCGGGGATAGCGGTCAAGGTAGGGCTTCAGGCCCAGAATATCGGCGGCGCGATTGACGCGGGTGTCAATCTCGGCCTTGGTCATCCCCGCCATTTTCAGCGGAAAGCCCATATTGGCCCCCACCGTTTTGTGCGGGTAAAGCGCGTAGTTCTGAAACACCATGGCAATGTCGCGTTCGGCCGGCGGCAGGTTGTTGACCACGCGGTCGCCGATAGAAACCGTGCCACCTGTGATGCCTTCTAGCCCGGCAATCATCCGCAACAGCGTGGATTTGCCGCAGCCCGACGGGCCCACCAGCACAACAAATTGCCCATCCTGAATGTCGACATTCACCCCATGCACGACCTGCATCGCACCGTAAGATTTCGTCAGATCGCGGATCCTGACTTCGGCCATAATTCCTCCCGAACGTCCTATGCATCTTGCTTCGCAAACCAAGCTTGGCAAATTCGTATCCCAGCGTTGGCGCGCTGTCCATCATCTAGCATGCTAACATGTTAGATGTTGACTTGGGCGTAATGTCGCGGGAAAGTCATGATCAAGTCTAGATGAGTCTGGACCCTAGGGTGCGGAAAGCAAAGCTTGTAACGAGGCCCCGCTTGGGTCAGACCAGCTTTCCAAATCCAAAACCTGCCGCCTTGCGCGGAAACATTTTGGGAGGAATGAATGAAGGTCGAACTTTACAACCATATCGTCAATTCGGGTCTGACCCGTCGTGGCGTTCTGAAGGGTGCCGCTTCGGTTGGCGCTTTGTCGATGATGGGCAGCCTGATGGGCACCAAAGCTGCATTTGCGCAAGACGATCTGCGTCAGCAAATCCTCGCCATTCCGGGCGTGGGCAACGGCTCTCCGACGGATGCTGATTGGCAAAAAGTGGGCGAACTCTGCTTGGGCGCAACCAAGGCCAATGTGGCTGAGGGTGAGTTTGCTGGCGTTGAGCTGACCTTTATGGGTCTGAACAACCAGAACCTGCACAATCTGCTGTTCCGCGGTTTCTTGACGTCGTGGGAAGCCTACACGGGTGCCAAGATCAACTGGATTGACCTTGCACAAGCCGACTATAACCCGCGCCTGCAGCAAGCGATTGCCACTGGCACGGTTGACTTCGACATCGTCGAAATGGGCGCACCCTTCGAAGGTGACACCGCTGGCAAAGGCCTGCTGGACGAAATGCCCGATTGGGTCAAAACCCAAATCGACATGGACGATTATGTGAGCTACCTGAAGGCCCCCGTTGGCACTTGGGCTGGCAAGACCTACCGCATCACGGTGGACGGCGACTGCCACACCTTTGCCTATCGTAAGGACTACTTCGGCGAAGGTTCGATCTCGGGCATGGCAGAAGCACCGACCACTTGGCAGGGCGTGAATGCCTATTCCGCCGCCGTCAAAGGCCAAAAAGACCCGCTGACTGGCCAAGACGCTGTTGGCTACCTTGACCCACTCAAGGGCTGGGGTGGTTTTGGCTTCTACTTCCTGGAAGACCGCGCTTCGGCCTATGCCAAGCACCCGGCTGACCCGGCATGGCTGTTTGACCCGGACACAATGAAGCCGCGCGTCAACAACCCCGCTTGGGTTCAGGCGATCCAGGACGTCATGGACAACATCCCGAACCTGCCCGCCGACCAGATCAACGCCGACCCCGGCACGACCGCGTTCCAGCAGTTCTTGGCTGGCACGGGCTCGGGCATCTGCTGGTGGGGCGACGTGGGCTCCAACGCCAAAACCTCCGACTCGTCGGTTGTGGGCGACGTTGTGGGCTTCTCGATCAACCCCGGTTCGGAAAAGGTCTACAACTCGAAGACCGGCGAATGGGAAACCCCCGAGGGCGGCAACTTCGCGCCGAACATGGCCTATCTGGGCTGGGGCATCTATGTGACCAACCGCGTGTCGGGCGACGAGAAAAAGCGCAAAGCGGCATGGTCGGCCGCTGCCCACCTTGGCGGCAAGGACATCTCGCTTTGGACCGCTGCTTACCCGTCGGGCTTCCAGCCCTATCGCAACAGCCACTTTGCCTATGACGAATGGGCTGCTGCTGGGTATGACAAGGACTTTGTGGCCGATTACCTTGGCTCCAACGCCGACAGCTACAACCACCCGAACGCTGCAATCGAACCCCGTATCCCCGGCATCTTCCAGTACTACTCGGTCGCCGAGGATGAACTGGCCAAGGGCTATGCAGGTCAATATGCATCGGCACAAGAAACGGCCGACGCGATTGCTGCTGCTTGGGAAAAGATCACCGACCAAATCGGTCGCGATGGTCAGATCGCTTTGTACAAAGCCTCGCTGGGTATGTGATTGGACGGGATGGGCCGCAAGGTCCATCCACCCCATTCCCAACAGGCGCGCCGGGAAACCGGCGCGCTTTTTCTTTGCGGCAAAGCCCTCCCCAGCAAAAGCGGCGCAGGAAAACCCTGTGAGGTGAGGGAAGCTATCGCTCGATGCTTTTGGTCGTGAAAGATCGTGCCCAAGCCGAGTATGGATGAGATCACCATGCCGCCCGAAATGACCACCGCAAAGGCGCTATTTGCCCCCGCCGCCAAGACGGGGCGCACAACACTTCCCCCTTCCAACGCGGGCAACGCTTCGCTAACATGTCAGCAGGCAACTTGGGTGGATTTGGATGAGCGAAGGCGATCTTCTTCATGTCGTAGCAAGCGACAACATCGGCCCAACGCGGCGCATCCTTGGACTAGCGCTGATCTGGGGCTCTCCGGCTGTTCTGGCGCTGGTGGCGCTGGTGCAAATGCTGCAGGTGTGGGGCGGCTTTGACTTTGGCTTTACCAACTGGCGGCCCACGCTGTACGCTTTTGTGTTTTATGCGGCGTGCCTCTGCTGGGGTCAGGTGCTGGTGAAGGGCGAGCAGGGCAAACGCATTCTTTTCGTGCTGCCCGCCGCCCTGTTTGTGGTGTCGCTGACTGTCTTTCCACTGCTCTTCGGGCTGATCATCGCCTTTTCTGACTGGAACCTGTCGTCGCCCGATGGCCGCCAGTTCAATGGCATGGCAAATTTGGTGCAGATGTGGCACGATCCTTTCTACTGGAACGCCTTGATCAATATGGTTTGGTATGTGCTGGCGATCTTGCCCGAATATATCGTGGCCTTTTTGCTGGCCTTGATGCTGAACGCTGACATCCGTGGCCAAAAGTTTTTCCGCGTGGCCTTTTTGATGCCCTTGATGCTGTCGCCTGTGGCCGTGTCTTGGATGATCGGCAAGTCGATGATGGAAACGCGCTTTGGCCCCTTAGCCAATCTGATGAAACATCTGGGCTGGGAAGATCCTTCGTTCTTCTCGTCGCCATGGATCGCCAAATCGACCATGATGCTTATGGATGCGTGGACCTTTATTCCGTTCATGATGATCATGATCTTGGCGGGTTTGCAGGCCATTCCCAAAGAACTGCAAGAAGCCGCACGGGTGGATGGCGCCACAGGCTGGCGTGCCTTTTGGGAGGTGACCTTTCCCTTGATGTTGCCCGTATCGATCACCGCGGTGCTTATACGGTTGATCTTCAAATTGAAACTTGCTGACATTGTGATCAGCGTCACCTCGGGCGGGCCGGGGGGGGCAACTGATACGGTGACCAGTTTCATCTTCCGCGAGTATCGAGACAGATCGAACGTGGGCTATGGCACAATGTTGGCTATGGTTTACTTGGTGATCATCATCGTGGGCATGACGCTGCTGATGAAAGCCGCTGACCGCTATATGAAATCGAGTTACTGACATGACCACACAAATCTTTCGCGACAGCGCTGCTGACCGCACCTTTCGCGCCAAGTGGTGGACGGGGCGGGTTGTGATCTATGGCCTATTGATCTTTTGGGCCATCGTGGCGCTGTTTCCGATATATTGGACGATGACAACCTCGTTCAAAATGGCGCCTGATGTGATGAAGGGCAGCCTTGTGCCATGGTGGGATTTCACGCCCAAATGGCTGGGCTGGAAATCGTTGGGCCTGTCGCCAAGCACGATCTTTGAGCAGTCGACAGTGCGCGGAGAGTTTCTGCGGCGCTTCTACAATTCGGCTGTTATCTCCGTGAGTTCTTCGATTTTGGCGGTGATTTTGGGAAGTATGGCGGCCTATGGGTTAAGCCGGTTCAGCTACAAATTTTTGTGGATGAAGAACGCGGACATCTCTTTCTTTTTTCTCAGCCAGTTGATCCTGCCGCCGGTGGTTTTGGCCCTGCCCTTCTTGGTGCTGTATCGGGAACTTGCTCTTCTTGATACGCAGATCGGCTTGATCTTGCTTTACACTCTGTCGGTCTTGCCCATCGTCATCTGGATCATGCGTGACCAATTCGCGGGCATCCCAACCGAGTTGGAAGAAGCTGCCATGGTGGACGGCCAAACGATCTGGGGCGCTTATTTGACCATTATCCTGCCCATTGCCCTGCCCGGTATGGTGGCAGCGCTGATCTTGTCGCTGGTGTTGACATGGAACGAATACTTCTTCGCGGCCCTTCTGACCTCGACATACGCCAACACCTTGCCCGTGATGGTGGCCAGCCAAACCGGATCGCAGGGGATTTCGTGGTGGTCGATGGCCGCCCTAAGCTTTGCCGCGATCCTGCCCTTGATCATCATCGGCATTGGCCTAGAGCGGTTCATCATCAAAGGCATGGCTGCGGGGGCGGTAAAGTGAAGACTGATTTTTCGCCGAAAAATCAGAGAAACGAATTTTCTGCGAAAATTCGGGAGCCGTGGGTATGTTGAAGGGAATTGATCAACGCCTGAGCGCCGAGATCGTGCATGTGCTGATGCTCATGGGGCATGGCGATGATCTGGTGATCTGCGATGTAAACCACCCTGCCGTCACCATCGCCAAAGAAACCACCTATGGCGCTTTGGTCGATATGGCGGGATGCAACCTGTTGACGGCTGCCGAGGCGATCTTAAGCCTGATGCCGCTAGACACCTTTGTGTCCGCCCCCGTGGCGCGGATGCAGGTGGTGGGCGATGCGGGCAAGGTGCTACCGCTATTCTCGCAAATGCAGGCCACCTGTTCACGCATCGAGGGGCGCGAGGTTGCGCTTGAACCGCTTGAGCGATTTGAGTTTTACGACAGAGCCAAGAGTGCCTTTGCCATCATCCGCACCTCGGACAGCGGGCCTTATGGCTGCTTTATCCTGAAAAAGGGCGTGATCGATCTACCGCCGAACTAAGGCGACACCGCTTTGCACCTATCGCCCCGGAGGGCTTCGCACCTTCCGAACCCTCCGTGGAGTATTTGGGAAAAGGACAAGGGGTTAGAGATTGAGCAGAGATTTTAGGTGAGCCAGAATCACCGCAACCCCCGCCTCGCCTTGGGCTTTGGTCGCACGTGGGGCGGTTTGGGTGTACCAAGTCGAGTTTTGGGCCATGCGCGGGGCTTCCACCGTTTCGGGGGCCAGCGCCAGCATAAGGGCGGTTTCGCCTTCGCCGGCGTGGTCAAAGGGGAAGTGCGCGGCCACTTCGGGTGGCATCAATGGATGGATGCGGATCCAGTTGAACGGGTTGTCGCCCGCGGCATGGCCTTCATAATAGGTCTCCATGGTGGGCGCACCCCACCACCCTTCGCCTTGGGTTGCCTCTAGATGGGCAAAGACGGCTTGGCGCGCGGCCAAGCGAAAGGCCAGATCGGTCGGCATGCCTTGGGCAAAGTTTTCGGTTTGGTGGTGGATGACCCCGTGGATGTTGCGAAAGCCCACTTTCAGCAGGGCTGCAAACAGGGCTTGCGCCATGGGTAGGAAGGTTTGCGCGTCGACATGCAGCGAGCCACTTTTGTGGCCAGCTACGGCATGACTCGCCGCGCCATAGGCAAATGCGGGAAGGATGATCAGGCGGTCGGGGGCTTGGGCTTCCAACCTGTCAAGACAACGGGTGACGGCCAAAAGGTCAACCCCGAGCGGCAGATGCTCGCCGTGGTATTCCTGAACACCAATTGCCATGACCAAGGGCGTGTTGGCGGCAATGGCGTCTCGCAGGTGGTGCGGGGTAAGGAGTTCATATCTCATAAAGCTGCCATCAAATCCTTGGTTTGCGCGTAAAGGGCGCGGAAGATTGGGTATTGGCGGGCATAAGCGGCGTGGCTTTGGGCGGGGACGATGTAATCGACCGGGTTCCAGCAGGCGATGTCGCCCGGCTGCGCCAACCCAACAGCCAAGGCTGCCAGATAGGCATCGCCGTAACTGGCCCCCGTGGTGATGCCGCAAACGCTTTGATCCAATCCCGTCAAATCAGAGGTCGCCTGCATCCAAGGCTTGTTCTTGGTGCCGCCGCCCACAGCCAGCACACGGTGCGGGGGGCTTCCTGCCTCGGCGTAGGTATCGGTGATGTGGCGGGTGGCAGAGGCTATGCCCTCAAGCGCTGCGCGGTACATAGCGCCTCTGTCATGGGTAAGGTTCAGGCCAAAGAAGGCACCCTTGGCGTGGGAATCGTGGATGGGCGTGCGTTCGCCCGAAAAATACGGCAGGCAGATCAGGCCATTTGCCCCAGGGGGGGTGGCATTGGCCTCGGCCGTCAGCGTGGCAAAGGCTGTGTCCTTGGGCAGATCACGCGCGAATTGGTCGCGGAACCAATGGGTCAGCGTGCCCGATGTCGCCAGCCCCGCCATAGCCGCGTGTTGCCCCGCCACAAGCCAAGGCGCGTGCCACAGGCGCGGATCGGTCAGACGCTTTTGGGCGATTTCGATGATGAAGATGGTCGATCCATACATCATCATCATGTCGCCCGGTTCCGCCACACCGACCGACACCGCCTCGGCCGCGGCATCAATCGTGCCGCAGATGACGGGGGTTCCCATAGCAAGGCCGGTTTCGCGGGCGGCGGCTGCGCTGACGGCGCCCGCAATTTCGCCCGACCACATCAGGCTTGGCAACATGGCGGTGGGGCAGATATCGGCCAAGTCCAAACACCAGTCTTGCCGGGCGATGTCATACAGCGGGGCAAAGGTTGAGGCGGTGTAATGATCAATCACAAAACGGCCGGTCAGCTTCCATGTGAGATAGGTGGTCGAGGTGACGATCTTAGCCGTTTTGGCCCAAATCTCAGGCCGCTGACGGCGCAGCCAAAGTATCTTGGGGCCAACGGCTTGCGAGGTCAGGGCATTGCCGCAGCGCTGCAAGATGGTCTCGACCCCAATCTCGGCGTTCAACAGGTCAATCTCATCCGCGGCCCGGGTGTCGACGCCATAAAGCACACCGTTCATCAGGGGCTGCCCTGCCGCGTCTAAGGGCAACATACAGGGCCCGATGGCCGAGGCCGCAACGCATTTGATATCCTGCGGGTCTACGCCTGATTGGGACAGGAGGGTGCGAGTGATAAAGACGAAATCACCCCACCAATCCTCTTCAGCCCGATGTTCGGCCCAACCGGCGCGGGGCACGATCATCTCATGCGCCCGCGCCGCTTGGGCTACGATACGCCCCGACGCGTCAACCAAGACACCCTTGGATTCAAACGTGCCAATGTCGATGCCAAGGGTCAGGTCCATGTCAGTCACGCTCCAGTTTCATCGCGGCAGGGATGCGGTCTAGCGCGCCGTCCAAAAGCCGCACCAAACCCACCAGATCGCGAAGATCGCAGCATTCTATGGTGGAATGCGAGTGACGCATGGGATAGCCCACGTCGATCGAGGCCACGCCATCGCCTAAGAGTTGCACGTAGCTGAGGTCGGTCAGCACCCCCACTTGGGCCGATCGTTGCAGCGGCAGCGATAGGGCTGCCGCCGTATCTTCCATCAAAGACACCAGCGCCGGATGCGGGATCACCCCGTTCAAAGTGCCGCGCCCGTGGAACGAATACAGGCTGATCCCCGGCCCTCCGCCCATCACCATCTCGCCCCGATCCGCCATATCGGGGGTGTCGGTGGCAAGCATCAGGTCAATCTGAATGGCAATGTCGGGGTGCAGGTTTTGCGCCGCCACAACCGCGCCGCGCAGGTTGAACTCTTCTTGAACCGACCAGACCAAATGGAGCGTTGGCCCGTCGCGGCCCTTGCGGGCGCGGGCAAGGTCAAGGAGCGCTGCACAGCCAGCGCGGTCATCGACCGAAGTGCCCGCAATGCGCTCATCCGCCAGTTCAATCACGCGGGGTGCATAGACCACGGGCGTGCCGATGCGGATGCCCGCCGCCTCCACCGCGGCTTTGCTGCCATGGCCGGTGTCGATGCGAATCTCGGGCGCTGTCAAGACTTTGTACTTTTCGTCCGGCGTGGTGGCGTGGTGGGCCTTGTTCATGATGATGCCCGCGATATCGCCCGCAGCACCGCATAAGGTGACCTCTTGGGCTGCCATAGCGCGTTCGCTCACCCCTCCCATGCGTTCGACCCTGATCAGGCCATCCGCTTCGATCTTGCGCACGAAAAATCCCAACTGGTCCATATGGGTGAAGATCATAACCGAGGGCTTGGCTGGATCGCCTTGGATCGTGGTGATCAGGTTGCCCAAACGGTCGGTGCGGTTGGGCAGGCCCAATTCATTCAACTGGCCGCGCAACCAAGCGGCAACGCGTTCTTCATGGCCTGATAGGCCCGGAATGGCCATCAGGGTCTTTAAGTCGGCGCGCAGGCGGGCGATCATTTGCCGCCCCGTGCGGCGCGGGCCTTGGCCATAAAGTCAATGGCGCGGTCAGGGTCAATCGCGTTCCATGTGTGACCGTCGTATTTCAGCGCTGATCCAACCACACAGCCATCGGCAGCACGCAGGACATCAGCGATGGTGGAGTGTTTGACGCCCGTGTTGGCCAGAACGGGTGTATCGGGCAGAACGCGTTTGACGGCCTCAAGATCGCTCATCGCCGCAGCCTCGCCGGTGATTGCGCCCGATACCAGAACGGCATCTGGGATGGACGAGAATACGGCCGAACGCGCACGGTCCGCCAAGGGCCTGCGGTCTAGGCTATCGGCAAACTCGGCGCTGACATTGTAAAGCATCGCCAAATCCGCCCGCCCAAGGCGGTTACGGTAGCGCATGGCTGCTCCGGCATTGGGGGTCCAAGGGCCCATGTCGCTGGCGTAAGTGCCGGTGAAAATCTCGCGCACGAAATGAGCGCCCGTGGCTGCGGCAAGGGCGACAGTCGACATAGGATCCCACAGCACATTCACGCCAAAGGGCACAGTGATCTCTGACCGCAGCGCACCGATGACAGCGGCCATCGTGGCGGTCGAGGCGGTGTCGACGGCAAACTCGTAGGGCCGGTCGTTTTCATTGCCAAACATCACGGCATCAAAGCCCGCCGCTTGCAGCGCGCGCAGGTCAGCTTGCGCCCCCGCCAGCAGCCCTGCAATCCCTGCCTTTTCGTCATAAAGCGGGCTACCCGGCAAGGCGCCCAGATGAACCATGCCAATCACTGGCTTGGTCTGGCCAAACACTTTCGCAAAATTCCGCATCTTCCCCCCCGATGTGCCGCAAAAGACTGCACAAGCTTATAGATTCATACTAGCATGTTAGCCACGCAGCAAAGGGAGTTGCAATTGAAGACACGGGTCTGGGATCGATTGGGCAAAGGCGCCTTGCAGTTTACCGAGCTGGGCTTTGGCACGGCGCCCGTGGGCGGGCTTTATCGGCCCGTCTCGGGCGATGAGGCCCATGCCACCATGACCCGCGCTTGGGACGCAGGGGTGCGCTATTTTGACACAGCGCCGCTCTATGGGCTCGGCCAGTCGGAAACGCGTCTGAACCGCGCCTTAGTAGGGCGGTCGGGGTTTATCGTGTCATCCAAGGTTGGGCGGTTGCTGCGCCCCACCCGCGCGGGCGAAGAGCGTGACGGGGTTGGCAAATGGTTTGACGTGCCCAACCGAAAAGAGATTTTCGACTATTCCTATGATGGCGTGATGCGGTCAGTGGAATTCAGCCTTGAACGCACCGGCCTTGACCGTATCGACCTGATCTATGCCCATGATCTGGACATTTTCACCCACGGCTCGGCCGAGGCGATGCAGGCCCGCTTGGACGAGTTTATGGCCAGCGGCTACAAGGCGCTGGTGGCGCTGCGCGACCAAGGCGTGATCCGCGGCTTTGGCGCAGGGATCAACGAATGGCAGCCCGCACAATGGCTGGTCGAGCGGGGGGATTTTGACATCTTCCTGCTCGCAGGGCGCTATACCTTGCTGGAACAAGAGGCCTTGGACAGTTTCCTGCCGCTTTGCTTGGCGCGCGGCGTGGGGATCGTGATCGGTGGGCCGTACAATTCAGGTGTTCTTGCGACTGGCGCACGACCCGGGGCGTTTTACAATTATAACCCTGCCCCCGATTGGGTTTTGGCCAAGGTGGCCAAGATAGAAGCGGTCTGCGCCGCGCATAAGGTGCGGCTGGTGGATGCGGCCTTCCAGTTCCCCCTGCTGCATCCGGCGGTCGTGTCGATCATCCCGGGCGGGCAAGGCGTGGCCGAGGTGGATGCCAATGGTCGTGCAGCCAGCGCGGTTATTCCCGCAGCGCTTTGGGCCGATCTAAAAGCCCAAGGTCTGATGCGGCAAGATGCACCGACTGGAGCCTTGGCATGAAAATCGACAGCCACCAACATTTCTGGAACCCCGCGCGCGGTGATTATGACTGGATGCCCAAAGGCGACCCCGTGCTGGATTTGGTCTATCGCCCGTCAGACCTGACAGCCACCTTAGCCCGCCACCAGATCGATGGCACAGTTTTGGTGCAAGCCGCCGCCACCGTGGCCGAAACGGAATATATGTTGGGTCTGGCCGATGCGTCAGACTTTATCAAAGGCGTGGTGGGTTGGGTGGATTTCGAAAACCCCGCAGATGCAAAGGTGCTGGAACGGCTGAAAGCCCATCCCAAGTTCAAGGGCGTGCGCCCGATGATCCAAGACATCCCAGACGACAACTGGATGCTGCGCGGCGATGTGCAATGGGCCTATGCTGCGCTGAGCGATCTGGACCTGACCTTTGACGCCTTGGGCTTTCCGCGCCATTTGGCCAACTTCCTGACGATCCTAAAGCGCTATCCCAAGCTGCGGGTGGTGATTGACCACTGCATGAAGCCGCAAATCCGCGATCATAACGCCGCCAACTTCGCCTTTTGGGCCGAAGGCATGGCGCGCTTGGCCGGAGAGACGGGAGCTTTCGTCAAATTCTCGGCCCTGATCACCGAGGCCAATCCCGATTGGTCGGTAGATGCGCTGCGGTCCTATGTTGACCATATCCTCAGGGTCTTTGGGCCAGAGCGGATCATGTGGGGGTCTGATTGGCCGGTGTGTCGATTGCGGGCGGAATATGACGGCTGGATTTCAGCGGCGAAAAGCCTAACCGCGCATCTGCCCCCAGATGCGCAAGCGCATGTTTATGGCAGGACAGCTGAGCAGTTCTATAGACTGTGAAGAAACGATTTTTCGCAGAAAAATCGACTTTATGATTTTTCTGCGAAAAATCAATTCTTGCGCCAAAAGCAAGCGCAGCACTTAGCGATAAAGCTGTGCCGCCACCGCCTGCATAGCCGCTGCGGCATCTTGCACGGCCGTGGCACTTGCCAGCGCCACATCAGTCGACAGCCGCTTGGCCGTGGCCCGCAAACGATCAGTCATCACCACATTGGCCGCGGCCTCTGCCACGGGGTTCAGGCCGGAATGATCGGGGAAGGTGTCAAAATAAATCACCCCGTCATAGGCTTGGCGGTCCAGTTCCACGAACAATTCCAATGTCTGCATCGGATGGACAGACCCCACCATCAACCCATCATCGCGCTTGCCGTAGCCATCGTTCAAATGCACACCCAAGATGCGCGAATAGCGCCCCGCCAATTGCGCCGATTGCGCAGGGATTTCGCCCGCAAACAGCACATGGCAGAAATCCAGCGTGATGCCGGTATTGGTCCGGCCCAATTCCTTGATCGCCAGAAGGTTGGTCGCAATATCGGGCATCAGAGAAAAAGCGCGGGGTTCGTTCGGTTTGTATTCCAACGACACATCAACCGCAGGATTATGATCGCAAACCTGTGCCAGACATTCCAAACTGTCGTCCCACATCCGCGCGTAATTGCCCTGAAAAGCGTAATCTACCCCGTCTTGGCCCATCCACAGGGTCATGACTTTGCCACCCATTTCCGCCATCGCATCCAAGCCGCGCTTGGTGATATCCACCGCCGCTTGGCGCACTTTGGCATCTGGGTTGCTGAAAGCCCCAAGACGAAAGCCGGGGTCGGTGTAATAGCGCATCGCCACACCATTCAGCGCAATACCGTGGTCGGCCATGATGCGCGACAGGGTGGCGGGGGGAATGCCCTCAAAATGGTCGGGAAAGTTCAGATCGGCGGCGTCGATCCCCGGCACCTCGGCAATGCGCGCCAAAAGGTCGGGCACGGTGGGGTTCTTTAGGCCCAACTTGAAAGCGTTCAAGCGGGCGGCATAGCGGGGGCGGTTGGGAATCATGATATCCTAGTCCGGTTCGAACAAATCGGGACGCGCCAGCGCCAAGGGTTCCAGAAAACCTATAAGTCGCCCCAAATGCAAGCGTGTAGCCGCACGGGCGGCCACGGGATCACGCGCCTCAATGGCCGCAAAGATCGCTTGGTGCTCGGCATAGGTCGATTGGACACGGCCGGGCGCTGGCAAGATCAACTGCCGCGCGCGGTTGACATGGACCCAAGAAGTTTCGGCCAAGGCCGCCACACGGCGATAGCCCGTGAAATACAGGATCAGTTCGTGCATGGCGGCGTCGGTTTGATAGAAGCCGTCAAAATCATCATCGTCCAGTAGGGCCTGTTGTAGGCGCAGGTTATGGCGCAACTGGGTCAATTCATCATCAGTGATGGTCTGGGCCACCTTTTCCACTGCGGCCAGTTCCAACGCCTCACGCAGGAAGGCACCTTCGCGAATTTCGGCCAGCGAAAAGCGCGCCACATAGGTGCCCGTTTGCGGCACGATACGGACCAGATGTTCCACTCCCAAACGGGTCACCGCCTCGGAAACAGGAGAGCGCGACACCCCCAATTGCGCGCAAATTTCGGGCTTGCGCAGGATGTCGCCGGGGCGGAAGGACATTGACAAGATCGCCTCGCGCAGGCTGGCGTAGACGCGCTGCGCCAAGGATCCGGCAAAGGCGTCCAATGGCCGCAGAGGTCTGCGCGGGGGCAACTGCACCTCTAGCGCGGATACTTCTGGGGCTTGGCGGGGGGAGTCTTGCATACTAACATGTTAGCTTGGGCCTAGCGCCTGTCAACCACCCCGCCCTGCCCCGCGCTGTGCTGTGGCGTCGAAGAGAAGGTCTTTAGCCCATGAACATTCCCAACACCCATTCCGTGATACGCCTGCATCCGAACGACAATGTGATCATTGCGCTTAAAGATCTCAGCGCAGGCGCAATCGTACCAGAGCTTTCCGCCCCCTTGGCTCAAGCCGTGCCGCGCGGGCATAAGGTTGCCACAACCGCGATCAAAGCGGGGGGGCAGGTGATCCGGTATGGCCAAATCATCGGCGATGCCACACAAGACATCGCAGCAGGTGCCCATATTCACACCCATAATCTGGGCATGGGCGCGCATAGCACCGACTATGCCTATGCCAGCGAAAGCAACCCACAGCCAGTGGTGACGCAAAAGCGCACCTTCATGGGCTATCCTAGGGCTGACGGCAAATATGGCACGCGGAATTATCTAGGCATCCTGACATCGGTCAACTGTTCAGGTTCGGTCGCGAAGTTCATCGCCGAGGCGGTCGAACGCGAGGGCTGGCTGAAAGACTTCCCCAACATCGACGGCGTGGTGCCGATTGTGCACGGCACGGGCTGCGGGATGAGCGGGAAAGACGAAGGCTACGCCACCCTGTTTCGCACCCTACAAGGTTATGCCCGCAACCCCAACTTTGGCGGCATTCTGCTGGTAGGTCTAGGATGCGAGGTGTTGCAGGTGGGCAATCTGATCGGCCTTGACCGCCTGCGCAGCGATGGCAATTTTCGCCATATGACGATCCAAGACGTGGGCGGCACGCGCCGTTCGATTGAGCGCGGCGTGGCGGTGCTAAAGGAAATGGCTGTCATGGCCAATGAACACAAGCGCGAGCCTGCAGGTTTGGAACATCTGATGGTCGGCATGCAATGCGGCGGGTCCGATGGCTATTCTGGCATCACCGCTAACCCCGCTTTGGGGGCGGCGTCTGACCTGTTGGTGGCGCATGGCGGCACGACGATCCTGTCAGAAACGCCCGAAATCTACGGCGCAGAGCACCTACTGACCCGCCGCGCGGTCAGCCAAGAGGTGGGCGAAAAGATTGTCGAGCGCATCAAGTGGTGGGAAGACTACACCGCGCGCTTGGGCGGCGAGATGGACAACAACCCCTCACCCGGCAACAAAAAGGGTGGGCTGACCACGATCTTGGAAAAGTCACTGGGCGCTGTGGCCAAAGGCGGCACAGCCCCGCTGACGCAGGTCTACAAATACGCCGAACCCGTCACCGAGCGCGGCTTTGTCTATATGGACAGCCCCGGCTACGATCCGGCATCTGTAACAGGGCAGATCGCGTCGGGGTCGAATCTGATCGTCTTCACCACGGGGCGCGGGTCGGTTTCGGGCTACAAGCCCACACCCTGCATCAAACTTGCGACCAATTCGGAAATGTACAACCGCATGGCCGAGGATATGGATATCAACTGCGGTGACATCATCACCGACGGGGTCAGCCTTGAAGACAAGGGCCGCGAGATATTCGAGATGTTCATCACGGTGGCATCGGGCGGGCAGACCAAGTCAGAAGAACTGGGCTTTGGCGGGGCAGAGTTTGTGCCCTGGGCCATGGGCGCTGTGATGTAAGGGGGCGGCACTTTCCCGCCGGAGGGGCTTCACACCCCAGCCCGGCCACGGGCCGGGCGTTCTTCGCGGAAATCCTCCACTGGAGGATTTCTGATCGCTCATCACCCCATGGGATATCTTCGCAAGTATGAAATAGGAAAAGCCCCCGCGATTTGGCGGGGGCTTTTGTTTTGGGAGGCAGCTTAGATCAGATATCCAGCGTGTTTTCGTTTTCCCATGCCGAGAAGTGCGAGGCGTAGCTGTTCCACTCGCGCGTTTTCAGCTTGATGAAGGCGGTCGAGAATTCTTCGCCCATCATCGCCTTCAACGTTTTGTCCTTGTCGTATTCGCGCAAGGCATCCAGCAGGTTCAGCGGCAGTTTCGGGGCACCCTTTACCAGGTGGCCTTGCTGGTACATGTCGATGTCGTAACGCTTGCCCGGATCGGCATTGGTGCGCACGCCGTCGAGGCCTGCGGCAATGATGACGGCTTGCAGCAAATAGGGGTTGGCCGCGCCATCGGGCAGACGCAACTCGAACCGGCCCGGGCCGGGGACTCGCACCATATGCGTGCGGTTGTTGCCTGTCCATGTCACCGTATTGGGGGCCCAAGTGGCGCCTGACGAGGTGCGCGGGGCATTGATGCGCTTGTAGCTGTTCACGGTCGGGTTGCAGATAGCCGCCAGTGCCGAGGCGTGCTTCATGATACCGCCAAGGAAAGTGCGGCCACGGTCAGACAGCGACAGTTCTTTGGACGGGTCCGAGAACACGTTCGTCTTACCATCCAAGCTCCACACCGAAATGTGGGCGTGGCAGCCTGATCCAGTCAGCCCTTTGAACGGCTTGGGCATAAAGGTGGCGCGGTAGCCGTGCTTTTCGGCGACCGACTTCATCATGAACTTGAAGAAGCTGTGCTTGTCAGCGGTTTGCATCGCGTCGTCGTATTTCCAGTTCATCTCAAACTGGCCAATCGCGTCTTCATGGTCGTTTTGGTAGGCTTCCCAACCAAGCTCCAGCATATAATCGCAGACTTCGGCGATCACGTCATAGCGGCGCATCACGGCTTGCTGGTCATAGCAGGGCTTTTCGGCCGTATCATAGGGGTCGGAAATCTGCGTGCCTTCGGGGTTAAGCAAGAAGAACTCAGGCTCGACCCCAGTTTTGATCCGCAGACCTTCTTTGGCGGCTTCGCCGATCAAGCGTTCCAACACGTTGCGCGGCGCTTGGTCGACAAGCTTGCCTTCCATCTTGGCGCGCGCTGCTACCCAAGCCACATCCTTTTTCCACGGCAGTTGGATGGCCGATGACGGATCAGGCACAGCCATCAGGTCGGGGTGCGCGGGGGTCAGGTCTAGCCATGTGGCAAAGCCCGCAAAGCCTGCGCCATCATCCATCATATCGTTGATCGCCTGTGTCGGCACCAGTTTGGCGCGCTGACCACCGAACAAGTCGGTGTAGGAGATCATGAAGTACTTAACACCGCGTTCTTTGGCCCAAGCGGCCAGATCCTTGGTCGGAGCGTGTGACATTATAGTCTCCCTGTTCGTTTCTTTTTTTAGAAACCGCCGTTGCGGCCCGGTATCCAGTTGGTGCCTGCAAGGGGAACCCCAGCCATGGCAGCGCCTTCGATGGTCAGCGCGCAAAGGTCTTCGGGTTCCAGGTTGTGCAGGTGGTTTTTGCCACAGGCGCGCGCAATCGTCTGCGCCTCGAGTGTCATGACTTTGAGGTAGTTTTTCAGGCGGCGACCGCCCAGAACCGGGTCAAAACGCGCCGCCAGTTCGGGGTTTTGGGTTGTAATGCCGGCGGGGTCGCGGCCTTCGTGCCAGTCGTCGTAAGCGCCGGCTGTCGTGCCGAGTTTGTTGTATTCGGCTTCAAGGGCTGGATCGTTGTCCCCCAAGGCGATCAGCGCTGCCGTGCCGATGGCGACAGCATCTGCGCCCAAGGCCATTGCCTTGGCCACATCAGCCCCGCTGCGGATACCGCCCGAGACGATGAGTTGCACTTTGCGGTGCATCCCCAGATCTTGCAGCGCCTTAACGGCCAAGGGAATACAGGCCAAGATTGGCATACCGACGTTTTCGATGAACACGTCTTGCGTGGCGGCAGTGCCACCCTGCATCCCGTCCAGCACCACAACGTCAGCGCCCGCCTTCACAGCCAAGGCCGTGTCATAGTAAGGCCGCGCGCCACCGATTTTGATGTAGATCGGCTTTTCCCAATTGGTGATCTCGCGGATCTCCAAAATCTTGATTTCCAGATCATCCGGACCAGTCCAGTCGGGGTGACGGCAGGCCGAGCGTTGGTCGATGCCCTTGGGCAGGTTGCGCATATTGGCCACGCGGTCAGAGATTTTCTGACCCAGCAACATACCACCGCCACCGGGCTTAGCACCCTGCCCCACCACAACTTCGATTGCGTCAGCGCGGCGCAGGTCGTCGGGGTTCATGCCGTAACGCGAAGGCAGGTATTGATAGACCAGCGACTTGGAATGGCCGCGTTCTTCTTCGGTCATCCCGCCGTCACCCGTCGTGGTCGAGGTGCCAGCCGCCGAAGCACCACGCCCCAAAGCCTCTTTCGCGGGGCCAGACAGCGCGCCGAATGACATGCCAGCGATGGTGATCGGAATGTCCAGATGGATCGGGTTTTTGGCAAAGCGGGTGCCCAGCCACACATCGGTGGCGCATTTTTCACGGTAGCCTTCCAGCGGATAGCGTGAGATCGACGCGCCTAGGAACAGCAAGTCATCGAAATGCGGCAAGCGGCGCTTGGAACCACCACCACGGATATCATAGATCCCGGTGGCGGCCGCGCGGCGGATTTCAGCGTTCACGTCGTTGGAAAAGGTCCACGACATTTTCGGCGGGGTGTGGGGAAAATCGCTCATATCTGCCTCAGTACGCCGCAGCGTTGTCGATATTGAAGTTATACAGCTTGCGGGCCGAGCCATAGCGGCGGAATTGCTCCGGCTTGGCTTTGTGATCCGCTTCGCCGCGACGCAACAGGTCTTCCAAAAGGGCGTGATGCTCGGGGCGCATCTCTTTTTCGATGCAATCGGCCCCCAGGGACTTGACCTTGCCGCGCACAAAAAGCCGCGCTTCATATAGCGAGTCGCCCAGCGCCTCGCCCGCGTCACCCAGCACCACAACGGAACCAGATTGCGCCATAAAGCACGACATGTGGCCGATGTTGCCATGCACGACGATCTCGATGCCCTTCATCGAAATGCCGCAGCGCGATGAGGCGTTGCCCTTGATCACCAGCAACCCGCCGCGCCCAGTGGCACCGGCGTATTGGCTGGCATCGCCGTCAATCACGACTTTGCCCGACATCATGTTTTCAGCCACGCCCGGGCCTGCCGAACCTTTGATAAAGATCGAGGCTTGCTTGTTCATGCCCGCGCAATAGTAGCCGGTTGATCCGCGCACAGTGATTTCCACCGGCGCATCAACGCCCGCAGCGATGGCGTGCGCTCCCTTGGGGTTGATAACTTCCCAAGCCGTCATGTTGGTCTGGCCTTTGAGCGCGTGCAAGGAAGAGTTCAAGGCACGAAGGCCGTCTTTGGACAGATCGAAAGTCTGCATTCCTTAACGCTCCCAGAAGTAAACAGTGGCGGGTTCCGGCTCCCAGATGCGGGCGGTTTCGATGCCGGGCAGGTTCACCAAGGCGCGGTATTCGCTGCCAAAGGCGACGTATTGATCAGTTTCGGCCATCACGGCAGGCTTACACGCGATGGGGTCGCGCACCACGCCAAAGCCGTTCTTGGTGCCGACCACAAAGGTGAAAAACCCGTCCAGATCGGTCAGGGTCGCCTCCAGCGCATGGCCCAAAGTGTCACCGCTTTGCAGCTTATGGCTGATAAACGCAGCTCCCACTTCAGTGTCGTTCTCAGTTTCAAACGTCATGCCAAGGCGCTTCAGCTCACGCCGCACGCCGTTGTGGTTGGATAGGGAGCCGTTGTGAACCAAGCACTGGTCGTTGCCGGTCGAGAACGGGTGTGCGCCCATCGTCGTCACAGCTGATTCTGTTGCCATGCGGGTGTGGCCGATGCCATGCGTGCCGCCCATTTTGGCGATGCCAAAGCGGGTTGCCACGTCTTTGGGCAGGCCCACTTCCTTGAAAATTTCGATGCCTTCGCCGGCACTCATCACTTTGACCTCGGGGCGCAGATGCGTCAGGGCAGAGCGCGCCGCTTCCAACTGGGCCACTGGCACTTCCAGCACGGCATGGGTGTCTTTGATCAACATCAGCACGGGCGTGCCGATAGCGTCCTTAAGATCCGCATCCAAATTGGCAAAATCGCGCCCGGGATGGGCCGATTGCACAGTCAGTTTGGCGCGGCCTTCGCCGGCGCCTGAATAAATAGCGATGCCTGCCGAATCGGGGCCACGATCGGTCATCGTGACCAGCATATCCGCCAGCATTGCGCCTAATTTCGGCTCAAGGCTTGCGTCCTTTAGGAACAGCCCAACGATGCCACACATGGTGAGTCTCCTTGCAAGTTTGGATCACGCTAGCAGGGAAGTTTGGCCATATCAACTGTCAGGAAACTTTTTTGACCAAGGTGCAAGGTTGGCAGACCCAATGCTGCATCTGCCAATTTTTTGTGCAGATGAGAGTTTTCTTG